>ODAK010001640.1_pt1 | contig 24072 bp, 13 predicted proteins | sample 1539591 | NCBI WGS metagenome assembly ODAK01 (sample SAMEA3539303, study PRJEB22396) | soil metagenome | biome: tundra; feature: field; material: soil | place: USA | collected 2010-05 | depth 0.15 m | reverse complement strand
AGTTCCAGTTGGATGAATCTGGTCGAGAGATGGTTCGGCCACCTGGACAACAAGGCCATCCGCCGTGGCGTCTTCCTCAGCGTAGCCGACCTGCAAGCGGCTATCGAGGCTTTTCTCAACGCTTGGAACCAGGATCCCCAACCCTTCGTGTGGACCGCGACCGTTGAATCCATCCAGGAAAAGCTCACGCGCTGTCGCCGGACTTTGGAACAGATCCAGCCCGGCTGCACCAGCCCCAAGTCCAGGAAGCGGAAGCGATGACTGTCTAGTTATTTCGCAGACACTACACTAGGATAGGATATAGTTGTCGCCCGTGGCTGGCACGATTGAAACTGATTATAACCTCGCCACGATCACCTTGCCGCAGGCGCCGGAAGCGGATCCAACACATCTCCACGCAACTCCAGCCGGGCGGCCAGCAGATCGGGCAGAGCGTTGATCGCGCCGTCCATCAGTTGGCATGCTTCGACAGCCAAGCCCTGGTGTTTGCGGATCAATCCCAGCAGATACCGGGCCTCCGCGCGATGCCCCGTGGATTTCGCCTCCAATTCCGCCTGCGCAAAATTTTCGAAATGCTTCTCAAGGCCTGCGGCTTCAGCGGAGCGTCCGAGCCTCTCGAGCGACAGCACCATGAAATAGTTTTCGCTATTCCAACTGTCCCGGTCCCCGGAGAGGCGCTCCACGCCCGCTACGCCCTTCTCATAGGCCCGCCGCGCCTCGACGCTCTTTCCGAGGGCCTCCAGCGCGCGGCCCGAGTAATATGCCTGCCGCGGCGATGTCTGGAACTGAAAATCGTCAACCCCGAGCGATACGGGCGGCTTCAGGGCGGCACCGAACATCTTCAGGGCCGCGGCGTAGTCTTTCCGGTGGAACGCTCGCGCTCCCATGGCATAGCGCATCATGCGGTATTTGTCGCGCAACCCGTAGGTCCGATGGCGCGGCGCAAACGCATGGCTTGCCACCAGGCGTTCTGCCTCATCGTAACGGCCCTTGCTCAGGTTGGCTGTAAGCACGCCTTCGGCAAGGTCATCGTCGTTGGGCGAGCGGCGTAGCGCCTTTTCGAGCACCGTCAACTGATCGTCGAAGCGGCCGGCGCGCGCATAGAGCGTGCTGAGGTCGTTCAGGGTCCGCACATGCTTGGGATTCAGCTCCACGGCGCGCTCCAGTTGCGCTGCCGCCTTGTCAACGCCAGACCCTTGCTCGGCATATGCCAAACCTAACGCCCGGCGCGCCGAAAAGTCTTCGGGATGCGCGGTCACGGCCGCCTCCCATTGGCGGATGGCCTCCGGCTGCCTGTCGCGATAATACAGAAGGCAACCGAGGGCGAAACGCGCGACAGCATCGTTCGGATCGATGGTGACGGCTTCGGCAAGCGGGGCTTCGCTGTCCTCACGGTAGGGGAACCGGTCGATGTTGCCGGCCGCGGCGCGGGCTTTTTTCAGGGACTCGTCGGCGGCTGCGGGGTCACCGGCGCGGCGCTCGACCCAGGCGAGCGTGTAGTAAAACTCCGGCGGGGTACCCCAAGGGTCGTGGTTGCTTTCCTCGACCAGCCGCAGGATTCGCGCCGCGTCGTTCCACCGTTGGAGGCGGCGATAGAAGATCGACACTCCGAGAGCCTCCTGGCTTTGCCCACCCATCAACCGGACAAGCTCTGCTCTGGCCGCGGGATCCCCAGAGAGGAAGTAGCGCTCGGCCGCAGCGGGACGGCTCGTCGGATCGATACGCTCTACTTCCGCCAGTTCACCCTGGGCCGCGGCATTGGCGCTCTGTTCGCGATAACATGCCGCCAGCGTCAATCGCGACAGCAGATCGTTTGCATTGGATGCAATGGCTCGCTCGAGATGACCGATGGCACTGTCGTAGTCCTTGTTGAGCACGGCTAGGCGGCCGAGCCAGTGCTCGCGCTCGCCATAATAGGCGCTGTCCGACCAGATGTAGTACAAGTTCCGCTCGGCTTGCTTGTCACGCTTCAAGGCGAACTGGCTCATCGCCAGGTAGTAATATGCTTCGCTCGAATACGGATCGCGCTCTATTACCTTTTCCAAATGCTCCGCGGCGGAAACGTAGCGGCCGCCGTTGAAGTCGTGAATCCCGAACAGCAGATGCGCGCGGGAGAAGCCGGGATCCTGCCTGAAGGCCCGATCGAGCAGCGCGATGGCGCCCGGCGCGTCGAGTTCCTTCAGCTTGAACTCGGCTGCCAGGGTCAGTTCTTCCGCGCTCATCTCGTCCGGCGATTTGTGGGCGGCCTCGAGCGGTTTGGTAAACGGCGTATACTCTTTGCGGCCCGGATCGGTGTCGGGGCGGTGGTAATCGAGCAACTGGCGGCCGGCGGCGTCTGTCACGCTGACGATCGTCCCGGTGAGATCTTGCGCATCCGGGAGAGCAGTGTGAAATGGCTTAGCCGGATCGAGGTTGACGGAGGTCCGCAGGATCTCACCGGCACGCGACCGAACTACTAAGTGCGCTCCTGGAACTACGCGCGTTGCGGCTAGCGTGAGCTTCCGCGCATCCAGGTTCAAGGCGATGTCGCGCGTCAGTGTTGTGAGGCCGCCGGTGCCTGCTACGGGCACCCACCACTCGTTCCAGCTTTCGACTCTGTGCGGCGCAACCCATTCGTAATGGCCGTCCCAAACGTGCCGCCCGCTCTGGACCTCGACATAAGGGCCGGCATTGTCCGTGTAACCGCGCTCATAATTCTTCGCGCCTTCGCCATAGCCGAAAGTCCACAACTTCATGCCTTGGACGATGCGCCGGTCCGCATAGCGAAACACTCCGTAATCGTTCTCGAACTGGTACACGCCCTGAAAATCATCGTAGATGTCGATGCCGAAAACGCCCAGCATGTGCTGGTTGTTGCGGTCCCAGCTATAGTCGATCCCGTTGTAGAGGGGCCAGTCCGCAATTTCGGCCGTGGTGTGTCCCACAGTGCGGCTCATCGGGTAAATGAAGCGAGTCTTGGGGGTCGCCGGCAGGGCGGCATTCATCCAGAACATCTGCGGCATGCGGTCGTCACGGGTGTTGTAGCAGAAGAGTCCAATTTCCAACGCCGCAATGCCGGGATGGAGCGTCGCGGACAGGTTCACCTTCATCTGATACACCGGGTCGAGTTCTCCGAGCACCAGCGTGATGCTGCCATCGTCGCGGCGCACGATCTTGTTCGACCAGAATGGCTCGCCGTAGAGCGTCAGCATGTGGAGGTCGTGCGGACCGGTCAGCTCGATTCCCGATTGCGGCCAACTCAGGCGCGGATTGTATGGGGCGGGCTTGATGACGTCGTTGCGATAGAAGACTTCGCGCCCGCGGATTTTGTCGTAGAGGGAAAAAAAACGTCCACCTAGTTCTGGCAGGTATGTGAGTTTCAAGTATTCGTTTTCGACGAAGATGGCGGCGTACGTTCGCGGCTTCGGACCATCGGCCTTGAACGGCATGATGTAAGTGGTGAACGGATACATGCCGGTCAGGGTGGAGTTGGCGAACAGAGGAGGCTCGGTTTCCCGGCGGGTGTGTTCGTAGGTGGGGATGGTGAGCGTGCCTTCATAGGTCTTGACCGGCTCGGCAGCGGAGAGGGCCGGCGCCATCAGGGCAAATAAGAGTGGCGTATGCAGCTTCATTTCACGTTCTCCCTGGGATCCGGGCGGGTCTGGCTGACGACTTCCACCAGGCCGACGGCGTCGCCCAAGCTGTCGTAGACCGGCGCCAGCACGGAGATCATTCCCGGGCGGCGGCGCACAGTCAGTTGCTGACCCGTGTCGAGCACCTGTTTCATCTCAGGCGGCATCTCCTGGTGCAAGTCGCCCCACTTCCAGAACTGGCTCATTTCGTAAACGTTTCGGATCAGGATCTGCACGCGTGGCGGATTCGACGGCACGGGCATCCAGAGGTTCACGTCGCACGCGGAAGGGCATAAACGAGCCAAGCGCATCAGCGTTTTCTTTGTCTCGATGAAGGCTTCGTCGTTGACGTCGAAGTTGTCGGCGGCCTTCCATGGATCGCGCGGGTCTTTCTCCAAAAGAAGGCGCGCGGACCGCGGCGTTTGAACGCGGCGGCAAGTGTCTCCATCCACCATCGCCGTGGCGGTCCGAGCCACACGGTCGAGGTCCGTTGCCCGGTTGTCCTGCTGAGCGAAGAGACAAGCGGTTGCCAGCAAAGGAACCATTCTCAGAATCATTTGGCCTCCCGTGCGAGTTCCAAAACATATGCGCGCACCCGCTGCCAGGCCGCGGAATCCAATTTGGCGAACTTGGGTTTCTCGGGCAAGGCGTCCTCATAATCCGCGTTCGAAACGTCTTCGGGATTCCGATCAGCGAGAGCCGGCCGAGATGAGCGCCACTCGTCGGGCGCGGTATTATTGAATTGCCGCGCCGCCTCAACGCGCAGCCTATCGAGCGATTGAGCCGTGCCGAAGCCGTTGAGCAGAGTGACATCCTGCACGGCGTTCCTCTGCAGCTTCAGCCGAATAGAAGGAATCGGGCCCGCAATGCCAAAGCGGTCGCCCGGATACACTAGCGCTTCGGTACCGCCCTCAAACTGATACCAGGGATCGCTTCCAGCCTCGGTCGTCTGCCAGTGGACGAAGCCGTCGATGCCCCAAATCCACGGCCGCAACACGTCTATGGTCACGTGCGAACTTGGAACGGTGACGGCTGGCGAACCGCCGTAGATCCACACGATGTCGCCGCGATCCTTCAGCAGCTTCGACGCATAATCATACCAGCCGAACTCTCCGTCTCCGCACACCCAGAAGTTGATGATGCCGGCCAGTTCCTTGAATTGCCGCTCCATGGTCCAGCTCACGTCCGCGCGGAAGACAAACTTCACCGGCGAGTCCGCGGGGACTGCTTCTTTTAGGAAACGCGCGTACTCCTTGAAATACGCGTAGTCGCGAACGAAGCGCACCTCGTCGCCATCCCAGGGGAAGCCTTTGTAGCGCTTCTTGTGGTTGAAGAACATTTCGAAACGGGTGGCAGTCCATCCCTTCTCGCGGAAGTGACGTTCCATTTCTGATACCACGTTGACGAATTCCCGTTCGTATCCCGGCTCTCCCCACCAAAGGAAAGAAGCCGGCCACTCGGGGTTGATGGGCAGATAGACGAACGGAATCGGCTTAGCGCCCCGGCTTGTATTGGCGAATGCGGAGCCATCGAAAAGCGGCCCGTAATGCCGGTCGTACAGCGACCAATCGGCGACGTGTTTGGTTCTGCCCGTGCCCTCCAGGCGTGGCGCGAACTCCGGCCCGACTTTGCCGGCATGACCGTAGCCGAGCTGGTGAAAGACGCCGCGGTTTTCGTAGAAGATGCGGTGGTAGGAATGGATCAGCTCAAAAAAGCTGTCGCTCGAGAAAAAATCCGCACCGTGGCGTTTCGCCAGCGCCGGGTACTGATCGGCGAACCAGGACGTGCCGTAGCTGTTGTGATCGATGGCAACGGCATCTTCGGCCGGCACGACGGCGGCGAGCACTCGCAGCTTGACCGGCAGTTCCACCACCTTACCACCGGCATGCAGGATCGCCGCAGTTTCATAAGCACCGGGCCTGGTGTTCGCCGGCGCCCACACGTCCAGCCAGAACGCCTGCACCGTCTGCTTTGGAATCCGATTATCCGGTTCGGGCAGGCGCGAACGATAGGGAGTTGGCGCCGGGATCAAGGCGTCGGGATAGTACTGTTTCGTGGAAGGCAGATAGTGGAACCATTCGCGGTACAGATCTACGTGGATTCCGCTCTCCGCGGGAAAAGGCTTGATCTCAAGTTGGTACTCGCCGCCGTCCGGCAGGGCCGCCACAAGGTGGCAAGAAGCATACGCAGCACGCGCGGTTTCGAGCCCGACTACATGCGCAGACGCCGCGCCCGCGGTGCGATCCGCCTCCACAATGGCGCCGAATGGATCGGGCCGCAGATGCTCCGGAAGCGCGGTGAGATCCGCGCCGCGGCACACTAGCGTTGTGCCCAACAGACTCACGAGCAAAACGTGGCTGTGGTACATTCTCAAATCAGACATGCGAAACCGTATTCTAGCTCTAGGATTCGTAGTGATGGCGGCGCACGCCGAAACGGTGTCGAGCCTCTGGTCGCGAGGCTATGCGGTGCTACCCGAACCGCAACAGGTCGAATTGCGCGAGGGCGATGTACGATTCGGACGCGCGTGGTCACTCGATCGCGGCGCCGGTGTGGCGCTGGGCGATGTGGCGGCCGAGACGCTTTCCGAGGCGCTGCAATCGCGTTTCGGCTTGCGCGCGGCAGCGGGCGGCGGGACGGCGGTGCGCCTCGCAATCCGCGCCGGCAGCGTGGTGCCGGGGCAGGCTCTCGATCCCGACAAACAAGCCATCGCGGACGAGGCCTACCGCCTTGAAATCGGCGACTCCGGGATCGCCATTACGGCGAACGCCGCGCCGGGCCTGTTTTACGGCGTCGAGACGCTGGTGCAACTTCTCCGCCCTCGCGACGGCGGGGTGTACCTGCCTCAATGCCGCATCACGGACTGGCCCGATCTGCACCTGCGGCACATCTATTGGGACGATGCGCATCACCTGGAACGGCTGCCTGAACTGAAGCGCGCCGTGCGCCAGGCGGCATTTTTCAAGATTAACGGGTTTGCCCTGAAGCTGGAGGGCCACTTCCAGTTCCGCAGCGCACCCGCGCTGGTGGAACCGTATGCTCTCTCGCCCGCCGAGTACCAGGAATTGACGGATTACGGGCTCCGCTATCACGTGCAGGTGATTCCGTACCTGGACGGGCCGGCGCATATCGCCTTCATCCTGAAGCATCTCGAATATGCGAAATATCGATCGTTTCCCGAAAGCAATTACGAGCTGTGCGCGACCAACCCGGAAGCCGTGAAGTTCCTCTCGGGTATGTTTCAGGACCTGGCCGACGCCAACCGCGGCGGCAAGTTTATTTATCTATCGACCGACGAGGCTTATTACATAGGAATGGCGGACAACCCCGCTTGCCAGGAAAAAGCGGCCGCGCAGAAGCTGGGTAGCGTAGGCAAGCTGCTGGCGCAGTTCGTCACCCAAGTCGCGGAGCCACTGCACAAACAGGGCCGCACGGTTATGTTCTGGGGTGAGTTTCCGCTGGTGGTCTCCGACATTGAGTCGATTCCGCCGTATATGGTCAATGGCGAAGTCTATGGGCCCGATTTCGATCCGGTATTCCATAAACGTGGGATACAGCAGATGATCTACACGTCAACCCAGGGTGAGGAGCGCTTCTTTCCGGACTACTTCAGCCTGCCCAATGCGCGCCGCCTGCATCCTGGCAGACCGGAAACGGGCCGCGTCGCCGATGGTTACCAGAAAATTGCTCTCGACCCGGCGCGCGAGCAGACCGACCTTATCGGGGCCGTGGTGGCCGGCTGGGCGGACGCGGGCCTGCACCCGGAAACGTTCTGGCTGGGTTACGCCAGCATTACGGCCGCGGGCTGGCGGCCGGGACCGCGCACGGCGCAGGAGTCTTCCGCAGCGTTCTACAAGCTGTTCTATGGCGATGGCGCCGTCAACATGAATCGCGTATATCAGCTAATGAGCGAGCAGGCGCAGTTCTGGTCCGATAGTTGGGAGCAGCGTCCCTCATCGCGTATAGGGCTATTCGGTTATTCCGAAGGCATCTACAACCCACGCAAGCCCGTGAAGGATCAAACGCTCACGCTGCCGGCGGGTCCGGACCTGAAGGCCGCCGGCGACGCGCGGAAGCCGTCGAAGGGTCACGAAGCGGAGGGAGGATGGCGATCCGATAACGCCCGGCGCCTGCAACTGGCGGCGGATGAGCTGGCTGACAACGATGAGTTGCTGGGGCTTCTGGAAGAGAACCTGCGAGGCGTGCAGTTCAACCGCTACAACCTGGAAGTGTATATTTCGATCGCCCAGCTCTACCGCCAAAACCTCGAGATGCTGCTCGGCGTTGGCCGCATGTGCTCGCTCGTAGACTCCGCACAAAAGTCGGCCGCGGAGGGTAAGGCCAAAGACGCCCTGGAATCCCTGGACGGCGCGCTTGGAATCGCGCAAAACATACGCCAGCAGCGCAACATGGCCCTCCGGGACGCTGTGTCCACATGGTACAAGAGTTGGTTGCCGCGCGTCGAAGAAGCCAACGGCCGGCGATTTCTGCATCAACTCGACGACGTGAAAGACCATGTTCCCGACCGTACCGTGGATATGAGCTACCTGGTCTATCGCGAGTTGCAGTTGCCGTTCGGCGAGTGGGTGTCGGCGATCCGCAGCACGCGGAATCAATATGCGGCGGCCAACCATTTGCCCGAAAAAAAGGGTGAGTATGATTGGCGCGACACGGAGACCGTCCATTGACGGAGACGGCCGGTCAACTGAAGCGCATCCTCTCGCGCCGCGACCTCATCCTCTATGGTCTGGTGATCCTGACGCCGACCGCGCCGTACCCGGTCTACGGTATCGTGCAGCAGACGTCCCACGGCTACGCCGCGCTATGTTACCTGGTGGCGATGGTGGCCATGCTGTTTACCGCCGCCAGCTATGGCAAGATGTCGGGCGTGTTTCCTTCAGCCGGTTCCACCTATACGTACGTGCAGAATGCGCTGACCCCCCACGTAGGCTTCCTGGCCGGCTGGGCGATGATCCTCGACTATTTCCTGATCCCGCTGCTCAGCGTGATTTACGCGGCGCTCACTGCGAACCGGCTGTTGCCGCAGGTGCCTTACTGGATTTGGGCGATCTCGTTCACCGTGGCGATTACGCTCATCAACGTACGCGGCATCCGTGTGACGGCGCGCGCGGGAAACGTGATGATGGCGCTCATGACAGTCTGCGCGGCCCTGTTTGTGGTGCTGGCGGCTCGTTGGGTGGTAGTCCACCACGGCGCCGCCGGATTGATCGCGCCGAGAGTGTTCTACGACGCACATACCTTCAGTCTGCGGCCGCTGATGTTGGGGGCGGCTATCGCCAGCATTTCCTATATCGGTTTCGACGCGATCTCCACCCTCGCCGAAGACACCATCAATCCCGAGCGGGATATCTCGATCGCCACCGTTCTGGTCTGCTTGATTCAAACCGTGTTCTGCGTGGCGACTGTCTACCTGGCCGCCCTGGTGTGGCCGGATTTCAACTCCTACCCCGAGTCGGAAACCGTGATACTGGATATTGGCAGAAGAGCCGGAGGACCGTGGATGATGGGATTCCTCACATTCATTCTGCTGGTCGCCGGTCTGGCCAGCGCGCTCACGGGCCAGGCGGGAGCGTCGCGCCTGCTGCTGGGTATGGGCAGGGACGGCGTGATCTCCCGCCGCATCTTCGCGCACGTGGACCCGCGCTATTCGACGCCGGCGCGCAGCGTTTACTTGATGGGCGGGGTCTCGCTGGCAGGGGCTTTGCTCATGCACTTTCAACTGGCGGTGGAGCTACTCAATTTCGGAGCATTCGTCGGATTCATCCTGGTGAACCTCAGCGTGATCCGGCACTTTTACATGCGCTTGCGCCGGAGGAGTGGCGTGGCTTTGCTGACGAACCTGATATTTCCGCTAGCGGGCGCCACGGTGTGTTTCTATGTTTGGCTGAATCTGAGTACGAAGGCGCGCGTGGCGGGCTTTGGCTGGCTGGCGCTGGGCGTGATTTATCTGGCTATCATAACGCATGGCTTCCGAATTCCACCGCGCTCATTGAGCGGCCTGAAGGAGGCCAACTGATGCGCGGGGCCGGCCGCCTGAAATGCGGCTGCAGCCAGGATTGGCCAATGCCACCTATTTTTCTCAACATCGGGCATGGCGAGGGATTTGTGGGGCAGACCTCCAGGTCTGCGCGGGTCCTCCAGGACCCGCTCTTCGCCCACGGAATCAGCCATGTCCGAGCACGAACAGGCCGACGTGGACGTCGGCCGCAGGACTGGAGTCCTGCCCCAGGAAAAATACAGGTTGCCCAGAATGGGAAAACAAGCGGCATTGGCCAGGATTGGCTGCTCCACATCACGAGAGAATAATATGGCGATGCAAGAACGTCTCATCGAGTACGTCGAGCGCCGTCACGACCGGCTCTTTGCGCTCATTGGCGACCTGGTACGTCGCAATTCGGAGAACACGCCTCCCACCGGCAACGAAGGCGCGTGCCAGCAGTACGCCGCTTCGGTCCTGCGGGCCGCCGGATGGGAGCCGGACCTTTACGAACTCGACGGCGTCGCGGGTTTGCACGATCATCCTCTGTACGCCGGTGGGCGGCAGTACGGCGGGCGGCCGAATATGGGCTCACGCCGCGCGGGCCGCGGGGACGGCCGCTCGTTGATCCTTTCAGGCCACATTGACACGGTTCCGCGTGGCACGCAGCCCTGGACGCGCGATGCTTTCGGAGGTCAGATCGAGGGAAATCGCCTCTACGGGCGGGGCTCGAACGATATGAAGGCGGGCGTCGCCATCAATCTGTTCGTGGCCGAAGCGCTCCAGGAACTCGGGGTGCGGTTGGTCGGCGACCTGACCGTGGAAACAGTGGTGGATGAGGAGTTCGGCGGCGTGAACGGAACCCTGGCCGGGCGCGTGCGCGGGTATGTGGCCGACGCGGCTGTGATCTCCGAACCATCGTTTCTGCGGATTTGCGCGGCGCAACGGGGCGGCCGCACTGCCCACATCACTTTCTCCGGCTCGGGCGGCGTATTGAGCGAAGGCGCGTACCCGACCGGTGTGGTCGAGCAGGTCACGCACTTTCTGTCAGAGTTACCGAACTTCGCCGCCCAGCGCCGGCGCCGGGCCCAACCGCATCCGCTATATGCGCATCACCCAGATCCGGTCCCCGTGTCGGTGACCAAAATTTTCACCGCGCCCTGGGGAACGCGTGAGCCCATCACCACGCCGGAAGAGTGCAAAGTGGAACTGTACTGGCAGCTCATGCCAGGCGAGACCCGCGCGGATGTGGAACGCGAGTTCTTCGAATGGTTCGAACAGATGATGGGCTCCGCGCCACATCTGTTCGCGCGCGAGCCAGCCGTGGAATTCCCGATCCGCTGGCTGCCCGGATCCGCCATCGATCGTTCCCAACCGGTCGTTACAGAGTTAGCCGAGTGCGCCGCCGAGATTTTGAAGGAGCGGCCGCCGGTAGTGGGCATTGAAGGACCGTGCGACCTGTACGTCTTTCACGAGTTCGGCATTCCGGCCGTGCTGTGGGGTCCACGCGGCGGGAACACCCACGCCGCCGACGAGTACGTGGAACTGGACTCGGTGGTGGCGGCGGCCAAAGCCTTGCTGCTATTCGTCTTCCAGTGGTGCGGGGTGGCCTGACATGCGACGCTTCCGCGCGGTGATACTGACCGTTGCCTTCGCGATTACAGCGGCCGGGCAGGTCTACTCTCCCAAGGTCTTGCTCAAAGGCCAGCCGGATGCATCCGATTTGCAGGCGCTCGCCGAGGGCATTTACGCGCAGGCCGCGGCGCACACGCCGCGCGAGCGGGCCGAGGCCATCTGGCGCTTTTTCCTGACGGATGGCCGTTTCGTGAAGCCCGGGTTCTGGTATCACATCGCCGGTTGGGCCTACGAAGAACCCATGGGCGAGGTGCTCGATCCGGTGAAGCTGCTCAACAGCTACGGATTCGGCCTCTGCTATCAAATCGCGCCGTTGCTTGAATCGGTGTGGAAAGCCGGCGGCTTCGAGGACGCGCGCGTTTGGTTTCTGACCGGACACACGGTCGCGGAGGTGTTTTACGAGGGCGCCTATCACTACTACGATTCCGACATGATGGGCTACAACTCGGTTGGCCGCGGTTCTCCCAAGCAGTTGCCGGTGGCGTCCGTGCATCAGATCGAGCAGGATGGAAACATCATCCTGTCGAAGCTGAAGGGTCCGAAGGAGGTCGATCCGGACGCCGTCGAAGCGCCCTGGTATCCGGCCGACGTGCGCGAAGCCGCCATCGATGGTCTGGCGGATCTGTTTACGACCACAGCGGACAACTGGCTCTTCCCGTTCGAGCGGGCGCCGCAGGGTCATAGCATGAGTTTTGAGCTGCGGCCGGGGGAGCGACTAATCCGCTACTTCGAGCCGGAGCCTGCCGGCACTTTCTACCTGCCTTACAAATCGACGGGCCGGGCGTGGGAGGAATTTCCGCGGGAGGTCGCGGAATATCAGATCAAGACCGCGGACGGACCGCACAGCCAGAAGGATGAGCGGCGCTGGGCGGCGGGCCTCCTCGAATACCGCGTCCCAGTCCGCGGTGAAGCCAAGCCGGTATTTGAAGTCCACAGCCCTTATGTCATCGTCGATGCGCAGTTTCAGTTTGACGCGGTGCTCTCCACAAAGGACCAGACGCTGACCGTCGAGACATCCACGGATGAAGGACGGACTTGGTCGCCCGCCGGCAGCCTGCGCGGCCCGCATCGGGGGGCATGGCAGATCGAGCCGGCCGTGCTTACCCGTTCTGCGCACGGGCGCCGGACCGCGGTTAGCGGCTCGTACGGTTACCTCGTGAGAGTAACCAAAGACAGCGGCACTGAGTTGCGGAGCGGCTTGTTGCGTACCCGCATTCAACTGAACCCGCGCACGCTGCCGGAACTGGCCGCCGGCCGCAACGACCTGGTCTACATGGCAGGGCCGGCGATTGTGAGACGCGCCATCACGGCTGAGCCATCCCATGTCACGAACGCCCGGTACGTTTCCGATGGCGCGCAGGGGTACTGGCTTCCCGCTTCGGAAGGGATCGGCGAATTCGTTTTTCGCCTGACCGGTCCCCATGCGGCGCCGCTGGCCGGCTTTGACGCCGGCGGGCGCTTTCTGGATCTGAGCACCGGCCTGGCTCCGGATAAGTTCACGGCGGAGGTGCGCAAAGTGGCGGCCTTCCCGGCCACGCATGCGGCTGCGTCAATAGCCTGGAGTAAGTCTCCGGACGGGCCTTTCCAGACGATCTGGGAGTACGATCCACATTTGAAATGGCGAGACGCGATTGCCATCGACCGTGCGCTGCTTTGGCCGGAGGTGGACCGGCACGTCGCAGTATCCGGCGCTCCCGAAGTTCATGTCCGCTACCGGATCCGCGACCTGGCCCTCGATAATTTTCGGCTGGCGGAGGAGACAAACGCCCGAGGGGAGTCGTCGGCGCTCGAGGTGACGCATGTTTGGAGAGAGAATGGCATGGCCAAGACTCTTACCCAGCGGATACCGGCTGGCTCCAGCGGGTATCGGTATGCGGTGGAGATACCGCTGGGTGCGAAGGTTGTGAACGAGGCGGTCATTTTCGAGTGCAAGTAGGCTGGCAGGATCGCCTGCCGCAAAGAGCGGCCTGGGAGGCCGCTGCAGGCCGAGGGCCTGCCCCACAGTTCACTTGGGGTTTAGGATGCGCCACATGGTTCCGGCGAAGATGTTTCGCTGAGCCTCCGGCGGCACCGCGCATTCATCCAGCATCCGATGGTAGCGTCCCAGCGCGCGATCGAACTCCGCCATATCGCCGTCAAATACATCGGATCCGAATACGATCTTTTCGAAGGCGCTGGCGGCGCTCTGGGGACTGTGCAGCGTTGCCGCGCCGGACCACCAGAAGATACCGTTGAACGACAGATAGTCGCGCTGCTTTTTGATCAGGGTCGAGCCGGAGAGGTCCCACCAGATATTGGGATTCCAGCGTGCGATCTCGGCCGCCCAGGCGTAATCCGGATTTCCGAGGTGCGCGCCGATGATCCGCAGTTTGGGGAACCGCCGCGCGATCAGATCGAGCGTTCCGGCACGCATCCTGTCGGAGCTGACGTCGCTGGGCGTGTCCGGATCGGTCCGATTCACGATGCCCGTGTGGAACAGCAGGATCATGCCATATTGCGCGGCGCGCTCGTAGATCGGCCAGTATCGACGGTCGTCGTACGGGTATTGCGGCTGAGTGATCTCGCCCAGACCGCGGAAGCCGGCCGCGTGGAAACGGTCCACGAGTATGAGGGCCTGCGGATCGTCGAGCCGGACCTCGCCAAGACCAACCAGCCGGCCTGGATGAACGGCTATCGCCGCGGTGACATTTTTCAAATCGACCGGGGCTGTGATGAGCAGCGTCATGCCGTCGAGCGCATCCATCTTCGCGGTAAGCCGATCGAGAAACCCGTTCTGACCGTTGTGATGGACGTGGCAGTCTATCAGTTTCGGGAACTTGACCTGAGCTTGGAGCAACACACAGCCAAGAAACAGTGCGACACTAAGCTTCATAGAGTACCTCGATTATAAATGAAAGCGCGCTTGCTACTTCTCATCTTTGCCGCACGGTTGGCGGTGGCCCAGCCGGGTACAGTCTCCGGTCCCCTGGTGGTGAGTGACCGCTGGCCCGAATGCACCACTCTCCAAAGCTGGACGCACGACGTGATGCGTCTCGAGGGCCTGGAACAGTCACCGGAAACGGCTCAGGCAAAAGCGTTCTTCCACTGGCTACGGCTTTTCTCGCGCATGGCGACAGGAGGAATGATTCAAGCCTGGGAAGGCGACGACGGCCACGAGAAGTACGTCACCGATGCGCACAAGAATCTGTTCGTATACGGCTGGGGATACTGCGATACCACGAGCCGCATCGCGGAAGCCGCCTGGACCGAATTCAAGCACGATCCACAAGCCGCCGAGAGAGTGGTTCTGCAGCACGAGGATGGCGGCTATCACACCTTGTACAGGCTGCGTCTCGACGGGCACTATGGCGCGTTCGATCCGCGCTATGGCTACTACCTGATCGAGCGCGATTCGCCCGATGCCCGCATTCTGGACTGGTCCGAGATACACGACAACGTCCTGAAGAACAGGAACTACCGCCATCGAAGCGCGCCATTCTTTGAATACTTCGGTCTGGAATGGCAGCGCGCGCAGTTGATCCGGCCGGCTTATTACGCCACCGAGGAGGCGTGGATCGCCGCGGGCAAGCCAAAGGAAACGGTATTTGGAAATCGCCAGTACACGCCGGGCAAACGCTTCCACGACATGGATTTCCAGTTGCTGCCCGGCATGACGATCGAGCGCCACTGGGACAACGGCGCGCGGAAGTTCTACGTACCGTCGGGCCGGCATACGCAGAACGAGGAACCCTTTCTGCCTAGCGGCCGTTTCTATCGTGTTACCGAGACCATGCTGGATGGCAACTGGGTCAAATACGATCCGAACTATCAAAAGGCGAAACCGTATCTGGTCACTGTTCCACGGAACGAAGGCTACAACCAGGACGTGAGCGGCGGGCGCACCATCGGACAGGCCTGGGGCAAAATCATCTATCAGCCGGACGCACGGGCCGTGGCCGGCGGGCTGATCGATATCTACAGCCCCTTTATTCTGGTTGATGGATCCCTGCAAACTCAGGGAGCGCTTGCCGGGGGACCGGAGATCCGCACGCTGCGGGCTAAGGTTTCGAGCGAAGCGGAACCGGATCGCTGGTCCCTGTGGACGCCAGTGCGGGCCGGTGGGCTGAGCCAGGCGAAGGGCATCTATCGCTTTCAAATTCGTGCCCCGGCAGCCAGCCTGACGGCGCTGAAGCTCGAACTGTACTTCGAAAACGGGATCATGTCCATCCCGCAGATTTTCGCGGGCCGTAACACTATCCATTTCAAGGTCCACGATGCGGCGTCGATTAAGCGGCTGATAAGCGTGACTTACCGCTATCAGACGGCGGATGGCGAGCGGGTCCACACACAGGCTCTCGCTTCGAAAGACTTTCACGGCAACATAGCGACCTACGAAATCGACGCGCCAGGCCTCGTCCGCTGCAACTCACTGACGATCGCCTACTGAGATGACAAAATCGATTTTCTGCGCCCGATGCCTGATGGCGGGGTCTGCCGGCTGGGTGGGATGCAGGTCGACGAAAAGCGCGCCGACGGCCCACTCCAAGCTGGTTTCCGGGGCATTGCCGTAAGGATTGAAGGGGTATACCGGCCAGACCAACCGCGCGGTGGGATCGATTCGCATGGTCCAGCCATGATGGCGGATTGAGCCGCCTAGGTCCGCCGGCCCAAGTTCGATGCGGTCCGCGCCCAGAGTGATCTTTTTGCCGGCGCCGGTTTCCAATACTTCACCCGTCTTCAGAACCAACTGCAGCGTGAGCCGGCCGCTCTCGGTCGGCCCGGAGCGCTCCGTGATTCTGAACCGCAGCGCCAGTTCATTTTCCGAGGGCGACGGCACGAACAGGTCGCTGTAGAAGGTGTTGTAGGCGAGTGACAGGCGGTCCTCGCGCTGCCCCATCTGCAGCCGCGTGCTGATGGGCATGTAGGTCGTTTGGCCCATCAATGTTTGGGAAAAGGTGGCGAGCTCGGGCTGCCTCTTCGACCCCGCGCCCGTGACGATCAATCCGGCTTTTTGATGGAACACACTCACATTCCCCTGGCGGTCCAGATAGTACTGATTGTGAATTGCCTGCGTACTCATTAGTCCGGAGAGCGCCACTTGCCAGGGTCCGGTCTTGCGAATCCCGGCGGGCACGCTCATCTGGAAGTGATAGTCCGGCAGGCTCTGCGGCGCTGGTTCGGTGGGTCCCTCGTGATAGTAGAGGGCGTTTTGCGCTATGCGCCCCAGCAAATTCATGGTCATGTGTTCCGGGTCGAAGAAATCGGCCAGAAACTCCGTATAACCGCGGCCATCGGGGAAATTCGAAAAAGTGAAATGCGCCCAGGACGATGCACCCCAATGGCGGTTGCGATCATTGATCACATCCACGGGCGTGCTATCGAGAAAAGTGAAGTTTTCGTGGAAGGTGGTGGCGCGCCGCAGCGCCGCCAGCGCGTCCGGGTCGTGGGTGAGTTCCCAATACAGCCCGACGGCTTGCAAAGTCAGATGATTGTAGCCCGTGGTAGGGCCGGAGTTGTTGTGCTCGCCCCAATAACCATCGGCCGACTGCTCCGTGGTCGCAAAACGTTTCAGAATTCGTGCGCCCAGTTTTGCCCACTCTTCGTTTCCGAAGGTCCGGCCGCTGAGGAGCAGCAGCGACGCCCACTGTGCATAGTGGTTCGGCGACGTCAGGATGTAAGGCGACTGATACCACGGGGAGTCCAAGCGGTCGATCGCATTCGGCACGAGCAGGGCGGCGTTCCGCACGATCCGCTGCTTCCACCGCTCCCTGCGCGCCTCACCCAGTTCCGGAGCCAGTAGCCGGTAGGCCTCCAGCCAGGTGTAGGCGTCCCAATCGCTGTCCAGGCGCGGTTCGAACTCGTCCTTCTCGTCCGCGGCTGCCAGCAGGTCGCCGATGCGGATGGCCAGGGCCAGCATCTTGGGATCGTGGTATCGCGGGTTTGCCGGATGCTGCTTTGCGTAGAGCACCGCCGGTGGCAGAATCGCGTATCCGAAATGCGCCCAGGAGATTTCCAGCGATGAACCGGTGTGGCGCTCGCCGGCCCGCTCGATCGTCTTCAGATCGGGGGTGGGCTGCTCGTCCAGATGCTTTTCGATGCTGGCGCAACCGGCTACCATCAGCCGGTAATAACGCGCGGGAAGCTCCGCAGCCGGCGCCCATCCCGCTGTCAGTGACACAAGCCCGAATGCGAGCAACGCCGCCCGCACGAAATCCGTCATTTGAGCTTCACCTCCGAAAGGGTGTATTCTGCCCACAATGGCTTTCATATGTCAACTTGCCCTCGTGGCCCTGGTCCTGCCCGCACCTTTCAGGGCGCTGGCGCAGGAGAACAAGGATCTCGATTTCCTGGCCAGCATGGACGAGTTCCACGATATTCGCAAGATGCTGCCCGCACGGCTGGCCCAGGAAGTGAACGACTGCCTGCGGCGGCGTGCCAAAGTGGTCGCCCGCATATCCACTCTGGATGCCATTGCCGCGCGGCGAAAACTGGTGCGTGCCACAATCCTGGAATCCATCGGAGGGCTGCCGGAGCGCACGCCGCTCAACGCGCGCATCACGGGAACGCTCGACCGGGGAGATTACAAGATTGAAAAAATTGTTTTCGAAAGCCAGCCGCGTTTCTTTGTCACCGCGAATCTCTATTTGCCGAAGAAAGGTTCGCCGCCCTATCCGGCGATCCTTTTTCCGCTGGGGCATGAACTCGGCGGCAAATCGCATTCCGTCTGGCAACAAGTTCTCGGCGCGCTGGCTCGCAGAGGCTATGTAGCTTTCGCCTGGGATCCGCTCGGCCAGGAAGAGCGCGTGCAATTCTTCGATCCGGACTGGAACGATTCCAAGTTCTTCGCCTCCACGGTGGAACACACCGAGCTAGGCGCGCAATGCATGCTGGTAGGCGACGCACTCGCCCGCTACACCATCTGGGACGGCATTCGCGCATTGGATTACTTGCTGTCGCGCCCCGAAGTGGACGCATCCCGCGTCGGCGCCACCGGCAACTCCGGCGGCGGTACGCATACGACATACCTTTCGGCCCTGGACGATCGCATCAAAGTGGCCGCGCCGTCCTGCTACATCAATTCGTGGCGGGTGCTTCTGGACGCGCTCGGGCCGCAGGACGCCGAGCAGGTCTTCCCGAGCTGGCTGAAAAACGGAATGGACTTTTCGGACTTCATCTACAGCTTTGCGCCTAAGCCTTTCCTGGTGCTGTCGGCGATCCGCGACTTCTTTCCGATCGGGGGCGTCCGCGAGACGTTTGCGGAGGCTCACGGCGTCTACGAATCGTTGGGTATTGCCGACAAGCTGCAGAAGGTGGAAGCCGACGACGGACATGGCTACTCGAAGGCGCGTCGCCAGGCTGCTTACCGCTGGTTCGGGCGCTGGCTGAAATCGGAGGACGACGACGGAGTCGAGCAGGATGTGCTGGCCGCCACATCCGAAGAGCTGTGGGCCACGCCCACCGGACAGGTTTCCACGTCGTTTCACGGCGAAGATGTTTTCTCGCTTAATCTCAAGCGCTACGAGGCCGTGAAAGCGAACCGTCCGGCATTTTCGCTGGCCACGGTCCGGGAGATCGCCGCGTTCGCTCCCGCATCTAGCGGCCTGAACATCAAAACCTATGGCGCACTGCCGCGGAGCGGCTACCGCATCGAGAAGTTCACTTACGAGAGCGAGCCGGGCATCCTGATTCCCGCGGTGCTGTACGTGCCGGAAACGCATACCGCCCGATCGCCGGCCATCATCTGTGCGGATGGCGAAGGCAAACAAGCGTCTCGCGAGGCGGCCGAGTTGCTGGTCCGCAAGGGCAACATCGTGATGTCGGTTGATGCACGCGGATTGGGCGAAACACGCCCGGTCCTCGACGAGCACGATTACTTCTTTCGCTATTTTGCCGACCACGATAACGCGGAGACCGCCATCCTGCTGGGGAAGACACTGGTGGGCATGCGCGCCGCGGATATCGCTCGCGGGATCGATCTGCTCTCCGCGCGCAGTGACGTCGATTCTTCGAATATCTCCGGTATCGGAAGAGGCGCGGCCGCGGTGGCCATGCTGCACGTCGCCGCTCTCGATCCGCGCATCAAGAAACTAGTGCTCGAAGAGATGCTCGTGAGCTACGACGCCATAGTCATGCATCGCATCCACCGGCAGATGTTCGAGCAGATCGTGCCGTCCGCCCTCAAGTATTACGACCTGCCGGATCTGGCTAATTCGCTCGCGCCGCGTCCGGTCTGGATGATCAATGCCGTCAACCCGCTGGGCCAGGTGCTGCCCGCTCCAGAAGTGCGTGCGGTCTTTGCCCGCGCACAGATTCACGTTACGAGCGGCGAAGGGTTTAGCCGGCCTGTTAACACTCTTCTCGACGAGATCTTCAAATAAGGGGACCATTCCATGCCAGACATCACTCGCAGAAATTTAGTAGCCGCCGCCGCGGCTTCGCTCATCGGAACCCGCGGTTGGGCGGGGGCCAATGACCGCATCCGGATCGCCATCCTCGGATTGGGCGGACGCGGCGGCGATCACCTGAAACTCGCCGCCCAGGTATCGGGCGTGGAGGTCGTCACGTTCTGCGATCCCGACGAGACCCAATTGCAAAAGCGCGGCGCGCAGTTCGAACAGCTCACCGGGAAGAAGCCGGCCTTCGAGCAGGACCTGCGGCGCGTACTCGATGACAAGAGTATCGACGCGGTGACCATCGCCACCTGCAATCACTGGCACGCGCTGGCCGCCATCTGGGCTTGCCAGGCGGGGAAGCACGTGTACGTGGAAAAGCCGGTCTGCCACGATCTTTTCGAAGGCCGCCAGATGATTGCGGCTTCCCAGAAGTACAACCGGCTGATGCAGGGAGGCACCCAGCGGCGCTCGAACGGCTATTTCCGCGCGGCGATCCAGGCGCTGCGCGAAGGCGTAATCGGCGACGTCTACATGGCGCGCTGCATTCATTACCAGTTGCGAGAGTCATTGGGATTCAAGACGCCGGAAACTCCGCCGTCTACGTTGAACTGGGACCTGTGGGTCGGACCCGGCCCCATGCAGCCGTTCCACCGCAACCTGGTCCACTACAACTGGCATTGGTTCTGGGATTTCGGCAACGGCGAGCTCGCCAACAATGGCATTCACTACATTGACGTGGCGCGCTGGGGCTTGAACGGAGGACTGCCATCGCGCATCCATTCGACCGGCGGACGATTTGGCTACAAAGACCAGGGGCAAACGCCCAACACCCAAGTGACCACCTGCGAGTACTCTGATGGAACGCAGCTCGTGGTGGAGATCCGCGGCCGCTACACCAACGAGGAAGACGGCATGAAGTCCGGCGTCATCTTCTATGGCTCGAAAGGCTACATGGCCGCCCGCCTGACCGACGATCGTGTCGACGTCTACCTCGGAGGCTCGCAGAAGGCCGAGCCGCCCCTCAGCAAGCTGGATGATGTCGATCGCTACGGCGAGGACCAGTTGTCGCACTTTCACATCTTTTTCGACGCCATCCGCGCGAACAAGCGCGACCTGCTGACAGCCGAGATCAGCGAGACCTATGCCTCCACGGCCATCGCGCTTCTCGGCAATATTTCATACCGCTTGAAGAGGGAATTGCGGTTCGACCCGGCACAGCAGCGATTCACGGGCGATGAAGAAGCCAACGCTATGATTGCGGGTAAGTATCGCGCGCCGTTCACCGTACCGGATAGGGTGTGAACAGATGGACTCATGAAGTCCGGCGAGGGCTGAAGCCGGCTGAAGCTCGCCCCCCTACACTTCCAGCTTCCACGGCGCGCGGTAATCCCGCCTCAAAAACGGCGCGGCTTCTGGTTGCACCACGGTTTTCGTCCGATCGTCCCAGTCCAACCGCAGCTTGCTGCGCAACGAGACATTGCCCAGCAGGCAGGCTGTCGTCGATCGCACGCAGGTCTCGATGTCGCTGTTCGGCCGCTTCCGCGTCCGCACGCAATCGAGGAAATTGGTCCAGTGCGCCGGGTGTCCGTCCACGCCCCGCTTGACTTCCATCGCCTGGAGGCCGGAGTCCTTCTCGGGAGTCAGCTTGAACAGGGCGCGATCCACGTACAGCGTCCCCTTGTCCCCGTAGAACGTTACAGCCATAACCCTGTTGGCGTTCTCCATGTTATTGGTGCGATGTTCCCATGAACACAAGAACCCCGGGTACTCATAATCGACCATCATCGTATCGGGCGTCTCGCTGTCGTCCCGCAGCCACAGCTTGCCGCCGAAGGCCGCTACCCCGCCGGGCATCATGTCGCCGAGGGCCATGTGGGCGGTATCGATCATGTGAATGCCGGAATCGGTCAGGATGCCGCCGGCGTAATCCCAGAAGAAGCGGAAGTACGAATAGGCGTTCGGATAAACGCCGAACCGGTTAGGCTGAAACTGCCGCTGCGGCGCCGGTCCCAGCCACAGGTCCCAGTCCAATCCGGCTGGCGGGTGGCCCTCCGGCGGGTTCCCAATGCCCGCCTGCGGCAGATTCTGATACATCCACGTCTTGCACGCCGCCACCTTGCCCAACACCCCGGTTCGCACCATTTCGCAGGCTTGTTGAAAGTGATCGCCCGAGCGCTGCCAGGTGCCCGCCTGCACCACGCGGTTGTATTTCCGCGCCGCAGCCACCATCTTCTGGCCTTCTTCCACCACCACGCATGCAGGTTTCTCGACATACACGTCCTTGCCGGCTTTGCACGCCTCCACCATCATGTACGGGTGCCAGTGATCCGGCGTGGAGATGCAGACGAAGTCGATGGAGCGGTCTGCCAGGATCTCGCGAAAATCCTTGACTTCTTTCGGCGTATTTCCCTGCCTGCGCGCCAGGGCGCCGGCGCGCTCCAGGTGGGGCTGGTACACATCGCAGACCGCGCTGATCCGGACGCCTTGGTTCATGGCCACGTTGAGGTTCTCCGTGCCCATGGTGCCGACCCCGATGAACGCGCCCGTCAGACGGTCATTCGCGGCCAGCACCCGCCTCGCGCTCAAAGCCGTGGTCAGCCCCGTGGCGGTAGATGTCAAAAACTCACGTCGATTATTCATAAGACCCTTCTCTCCTTCACGTCTCATCGAACTTCGATCACACTCCGCGCTGTGTTTCCCGTGAGGAGGTCGCGGACCCGCACCTCCCACTTGCCAGGGCTGTCGTTTACCGCGAAGGGAATCTGCATCCCACCGCGTCCCTCGACGCCGAAAAAGTTGCCCGAATAGTGCGCCACCGCGTTCCCTGCGGGATCCGTAACCTCCACGTGGAACACGCTGGCCGCCGCCGGCGAGTCCACTCGGAAGCTGGCATCGGCCGTGCTTCCCCGTGGCACGCTCTTGGATATGGCCAGGCGAACGCCTTCCACGGCCACAGGTACAAACGCGTAGATGACCGGTTCATAGGGATCGAGCGTCAACTCCACCTCTTTCCGCTTCCCGATGGACTCGCCCTTGCGGATGTCGTAGATGTAAGATTCTTCGGGCGCTACCAGCCGCAAACGGCGGGGCTTCTCAAATCGCTCATTGGACTTGAACTCGGGGGGCCCCAGTTCGTCGACCCGCAACTGTGGATTGCTGAGCAGGCCCACGATCGTCGCGCCGCCGTTGCGGAACACGTGCGTTTCCACGCCGACTACCTCCTGCCCGCGCTCGTCCGTGACCCGATACTTAGGCCGCATGCCGGCTGTCTCAAACACTCTCCGCGCACCTTCGAAGACCGCTCCCTCTTTGCTTAGCAGACGGTCCCGATGGTAGTTCAACACATCGCCGGGAAGCCGTACCACCTGGTCCTCGACCTCGTTGAGTTGCGGCCGGGCAAGGCGGCGGCTGTGTTGGTCAAAGGTCCCCATTTCGCCGCTGGCGATCGCCTTTCCGCCGCGCTCAATGAAATCGCGGATAGCCGCGGCTTCCTCATCCGATAGCGCCAGCGAGTCCGGCAGGATCAGAACGCGATACGCGCCCCGCCCCAGTTCGCCTTGCTCTACTTGGGAGTACGAAACGAAACGATACTGCAACCCCAAATCTTCCACCAGCCGGCAATACGACTCGCGCAGGCGCAGAAAGTCGTTGTCAGAGCGCTCCGAGCTCGGCGTGCGGCTGGCCCAGGCGTCTCCTTTCGGCTGACTGCGCAGCATCCAGTCGGTTCGGAAGCTGGCCTGCGAATAGTGAATCGCGATGGGTTCCGCCTCACGCCGGCTATTCATGAGCAGCGCTCCAAGGCCGCTGCGGATTTCGTTATAGTAAGGCCCCGCTTCGATGCCTCGCGGCGCGGGCGTCCCATCGCGATTCACGAACTCGTGCTTGTCGTCCCAAATGATCAGCCCGCGGTTGCCGTGCAGCAGTTCGTACCAGACGCGGTGCTTTTCCCAGGGCCCGTGCGCAAATGCAGTGGTAACCACCGGAGTCGCCGGCGCGAGAGAGCGAATGATTTCGATGTTATTGCCGATATCGTAGGGTTCGAAAAAATTGATAGCTTTTGTTAGCCGCGAGTAATCGTAGCCTCCCCATCCCGGCATCTGCCCACCTGCAATCCCGACGAACGCCTTCGGATCCACGGAGTGAATCGCGTCAGCCCCCATCTGGAGCGCCCGCGCGTACGATATGTCCATCCACTCCTTGTGATCCGCCCACGAAGAGAAGTTTCCATCCGTGCGCTTTATGGCTTCCGCCGTGGTTTCGGGAGTCACCAGATCCCAGGATGCAAACTGCGTCTCCCACTGATGGTTCAGCGCCGCCAGCGTGCCATAGCGCTGCTTCAGCCAAACACGCATTTCGGCCAGCGATTGATCCGAGAAGTCGAAATCCCAAGCTGCCGCCAAATTGGCAATGCCCGACTCATCCCCCAGATCGTAGAAGATCGGCCGGTAGGGCGAAT
>ODAK010001637.1_pt1 | contig 24100 bp, 23 predicted proteins | sample 1539591 | NCBI WGS metagenome assembly ODAK01 (sample SAMEA3539303, study PRJEB22396) | soil metagenome | biome: tundra; feature: field; material: soil | place: USA | collected 2010-05 | depth 0.15 m | reverse complement strand
CCTCGACCTGCTCGGACTTGGGCAGCAGCGCCTCGACGCGTTCGCGCAGCTGCACCAGCGTGTAGCGCGAGTCGGACTGCTGCACGATGCCGGTGATCAGCTCGCCGACACGGTCGCGGTACTCCTCGAACATCATGTCGCGCTCGGCCTCGCGGATCCGCTGCAGGATCACCTGCTTGGCGGTCTGGGCGGCGATCCGGCCGAAGTCGTGCGGCGTGACGTCCTCGGTCTCGATCTGGCCCTCGTACTCCTTGAGCTTCTCCAGATCGATCTCGGGCTCGGGCGGCTCGCGCATCTCCCCCGTCTCGGGGTCGACGGTTGGCTGCTGGTCAGTGGTTGCCTCGACCAGCAGCTGCTCCTCCAGCTCGGGCGGGATCTTCAGCTCCCAGACAATGAAGTCGCCGCTGTCGCGGTCCATCTCGACCTTGGCGTAGGGCGCTGACCCCGGCGTCTTCTTGTAGGCCGACAGCAGCGCGTCCTCGAGCGCCTCCATCAGCTTCTCGTGGGAGATGTTCTTCTCGGCGGCGAGGCCCCTGACGGCCTCCACGATCTCCTTGGACATGACTCAGTCTCCGGGTACGAGGTTGGAGCGAACGATCTGTTCGTAGGGGATCGTGACTACACCGTCTCCGGCCGCGATCGTGACATCCCGTTCCGAGGCGCCGACCAGCTCGCCGGTCAGCTGCTTGTGGCCATCCCGCGCATCGCGCAGGCGAACGCGCGCATGGCGGCCGAGAAACCGCGCGTAGTGGGTCGGCTTGGTCAGCGGCCTGTCCGAGCCGGGCGAGGACACCTCCAGCGAATACCGCTCGCGATACTCGTTGAGATGCCCGGAGACCTGCTCGCAGAGAGCGACCGTCACGCCGTCAGGATGATCGATGAACAGACGCAGGGTAGAGCCTGAGACGACCTCCACCAGCAGCACCTCGACCTCTGGCTGCACCGCGGCGAGCCTGTCTTCGATCTCAGTCTGGAGTGCACTCACGATCTCCTCCGTCATAAATCTCAATAAAAAAAGCGGGCGAGCGCCCACTTTCCGCACTACCACCGGGCGGCGCCCGGTGCGAAAGCTGTGAAGCTGAGGGTAGCACCGTAGGCGCGGCGTTGACGGCGTCGCCGTAACGCCTCAGTGCCCCTGCGCCTCCGACGCCCGAGCCCGGGCCCGGTCGCGATATGCGCGGTAGTCATGCCGTCCCGGCTGCAAGCACGCCGCCAGCGCCAGCGGCATACGGGCCTCGGCGTGGCGGCCCAGCATCTGCAGCGAGCGTCCCAGGCAAAAGAGGGCGAAGTCGTTCGTCGGAGCCCGGTCGATCACGGCCTGGAACTCCCGCGCGGCCTGCTCATAGCGCTGGGCGTGAAACAGCGCACGGCCCAGGGCCTCCCGGATCGAGCTCTTGTCCGGAGCGAGATCCCGCGCGCGCGAAAGCGGGACCGTGGCCTGGTGGTGATGTCCGGCCTCCAGCAACTCGGTGCCGCGGCAAAACAGCTCATAGACGTCTTCCATCCCGACTATTTTAAACCGCCCGGCCGGCATCCTCGTCAAGGCCGGCGGCCGGTGGCGCGCAGCGGCGCGGGCCGCGGCGGCAGCGCCCACAGGGCCCGCAAGCGTCCGATCGTCCCCAGACCGAAACGCAACTGGGCCCGCAGCGCGCGCCGCTGGGAGGCGGTGGGTAGCTCGGCGCGGCCTCCGAACCTGGCCAGGCGGATGGCGCGGACATACTCCGCCGCTGACGGCGAGGAGCGAAACTGCCGCTCCAGCGACGCCAGTGTGACCTCGGCCGAGGCCGGGCGACCGCTGCGCGCCAGCGCGCGCTCCAGTTCGGAGACCAGCTGCTCGGCCGTCCGCGGGGCCCGCGTCAGCATCACGCCGAACCCGCCCCCGGCGGCCAGCAGCGCGGCGCCGAGGATGATCCACAGCGGACTGAGCCCGTGAGCGGCGGAGGCATGCACCGTGCCCGCGGCCGCGGGCGCCGGCGTCTCGGGTCGGCGCCCCGCGTGTCCGAGCGCCGAGCCCCCGCTCGGGAGCGTCTTGAGGATCGGCAGGATGCCCTGGCCGCCGCGGGCTGGAGCCGCCTTCGGCGTCGGGTCAAAGCGGACCCAGCCGTACCGCGGAAACCACACCTCCACCCAGGCGTGAGCGTCGAGGTCAGAGACAACGAACTCGTGGGCGGCCTGGTCGTAGATTCCCGACGTGAAACCGGCCGCGACCCGCGCGGGGAGTCCGCCCATGCGCAGCAGCATCGCCATCGCACCGGAGAACTGCTGGCAGTAGCCGATCTTGTCCTTGAACAGGAAGCTTTCGAGCGGGTACTGGCGTACCGGCGGGTTCTGGTCGTACCGAAAGCCCTTGGACAGGTAGGTCTGCACGCTGGCTACGAACTCATACGGTGTCGCGGCGCGCTGGGCGAGCCTTCGCGCCAGGGCGTAGGCACCCGCGTAGGGCGATGAGATGATCGCTGCGCTGCCCGGCGGGCTGGAGGCGGAGACCTGCGTCTGCACCGCCCGGCCCGAGTGAAACGGGGCGAACTCAACCTCCGGCGCCAGCCCGATCGCCTTTGTCGTCGTGGGTAGCTCGATCGTCCGGTAGGCGGCCAGCCGGCGGTTGGGGTAATGACCCACATCGTCGGTCAGATCGGCCGCCGTCGGATGCGGTGAGTACGCTCTCACCCGATAGCTGGCGCCCGGGCCCAAGGTCTGGCCGGCGATCCAGGTGCCGGCGCTTTGGCCGGCCAGGGCGCCGCCCCGCAATGAACCGCCCGACAGCGATTCCGGCTCGTCCGCATAGCCGGCGGCGATCACATCGGAGGTCGTCATCCCCTGAATCGTGACCCGCAGCTCGTGAGTCCAGATCGCCAGTGCCTGAGGCTCAGGCTGGGGCAGCGCCACCTCGGTGGTCTGCGGATTGGGCTGAGGACTTGCGACCCACGCGGTCCCGTTGAACAGGTCCAGGTCCTCGGCCTTCCAGTAATCGCCCTGGGCGGCCTGCACGTCGAGCACCTGGTGCCCGGTATGCGGCCAGTTCAGCGGCCCGTAACTCTGGTTCCAGTCAAACGAGTCGAGCTTGACCGAAACCAGCGATCCGGCCCAGGCGCGGTAGTCGATCCACGGCCGGTGCTGGTCCAGCGAGGGTGCGGCGATCGCGGCCAGCACCCCGGCCATGGCCACGAGGGCCACCGCCCCTCCGGCCGCTGGGCGGCGCACGCGCTCGCCCCACATGAACGCGGCGATCAGCGCGAACAGGGCCAGGCCCTGCAGGTAGGGAAGCTGGGGGCGCACCAGGGTCGACGGGACGACCGCCAGCGCTGTCAGCGGAAGGGCCACCGTCGCCCGGCGCAGGTCCCCCAGGGCGCGGGGAGCGAACGCGAGCACGATCGCTGCGTCGAGCAGCAGCACCCCGGCCCCGAGCACGATCACCACCCGCACCCAGCGCCCGGCGCCCAAGTAGGGCACGAGCACGCTGGGCAGCACTGACAGACCGCGCCCGATTCCCCGGGATGTGACCGCGATCCGCTCGTGCACGATCCAGGCCAGCGGCACGCCGGCGATGGCCAGCGCGCCGAGCCCGGCGATCAGCGCCAGTACCACCACCGCCGGCGCACTGACCTCCCGCAGCAGATGCCCGGCGCCCGCCAGCGCCACTGCCACCGCCACCAACCCCACCAGCCGCCACCATGGCACCGGATCGAGCAACGTCGCCCAGCGGACGACACCGTAGAGCGCCAGCGCGGCAAAGCTGGCCAGACGCAGCCAGACGCGCGGGGCGGCGACCTCGACGCGCGAGGTTTCCCCCGACAGCGGCCGGCCCGCGCGGGCGTCTAGCACCGCGATGCCGGCGGCGGCGCTCATGCCGCGCCCGCCCGGGCGCTGACGCGTGAGTTGGCGCGGCGCGCGCCAAGCACGAAGCCACGACAGCCGGCCACCTCGAAGCTGGCCACGGGTGTCTTGCGCATGCCCCACAGCTTGCCGTCGCCGAGGCTTTCCACCGGGACCACTAGCGTTGCGCTGCCGCGCGTCATGCTGGCCAGCTGTGCGGGCAGCCGCTCGAGCGGCTGCGCGGCAACATAGAACACCGGGCCGAGGCGGCCGCCGAGGATTCCGAGCGCCGGCGGCCGGGTGTCTGGACCGCCCTGCACCAGCGCGAGCCGGACGTGCACCGCCGGCCAGTTGGACAGCTTTGGGTCGATCGAGGTCACGCGGCGCTCGCCGGGGAGCAGCAGCCCGCAGCCGCCCACACGGGCCAGCTCCAGCGTCATTGATGCCGCCGCCCGCACGGCCGCATCGAGCAATTCGATCGGCCCCGGGCCGCGCGCGTCCAGCACCACCAGCGGACGCGCGTCACCGTCTGACCGCAGTCGGCGCTCCAGCAGCCCGGCTCCCCTGGCGACCGCCGGCCAATGGATCCGCGATGCCGAAGTCCCGGGCCGGTAGGGCCGCAGCCCGTCGATGTCGACCGCGGCGAGCGCGTCTGAGTGAGTGTCGCCGTCAGGCTGCTGCGAGCTACGGCCACGGTCCCCGCGCAGCCACCGGACCCGCTCGGTGCGCGGGAGCACCAGCAGCCGCTGCGCGGGCGCGGGGTCCACCCTGACCACGCGCGCCAGATCCAGCGGATCGTGCACGACCAGCGACGGGGGCGCCAGCGTGTGCAATCCGCGGCGGGGGAAGCTGGCGACGATCCGTACGTTCGCGCTACGGGCGCCGACGAGCAGTGCGAGTGGCCCGCTGAGCGAGATCGGCCTCCCCGCCAGCACATCGTGCACCTCGGCACCCGGCAGACCGAGCAGACCCCGGCGCACTTGGATCGTGGCCTCCAGTGGCTCGTCCTCGATCACGCGCTCGGCCTGCAGGCTGCGGCTCGCCACGGCCCCATGCGCGCTGGCCCACACCCAGGCGGGGGCGGCGAGACCGATCGCGGCAAACGCGACCCCGGCCACGAACAGCGGTGCCGCGTCGAACAGGTACGCGATCAAGGTCATGCCAGCGCCGAGCGCGGCGACGGCGCAGGCCCGGCCGGCCGAGCTCGCCTGCGTGGGCATCACAGCGCCCGGATCGAGGAGACCGCGTCGGCGATCACGGCCTGCGCCCCGTCGCGCGGAGTCTCCGGAGACAGTACGAGCCGGTGGGCGAGCACGGGGGCAGCCAGCGCCTGGACGTCGTCGGGCAGGGCATGGTCGCGGCCGTCCAGCATCGCATGTGCCTTGGCGGCGCGGAGCAGCATCAGCCCCGCGCGCGGGCTGGCACCGAGATCAACCCGAGGATCCTCGCGTGTGCGCCACAGCAGGCGGACAATGTAGTCGCGCAGCGGCTCGGATGCCTGCACCCGAGCGGCGGTGTCCTGGGCCGCCAGCACCTCCGCCGCCGTGGTCACCGGGGTGAGCGTCAGCACGCGATCTCCCGCCTCATGCGCGGCCAGCATCCCCGCCTCAGCCGCGCGATCGGGATAGCCGAGCGAGATCCTGACCATGAAGCGATCCACCTGGGCCTCGGGTAGCGGGTATGTCCCCTCGTACTCGATCGGGTTCTGCGTGGCGATCACCAGGAAGGGGCGCGCCAGTTCGTGGCTGTGGACGTCGACGGTCACGCGGCGCTCCTGCATGCACTCGAGCAGGCCGGACTGCGTCTTGGGCGAGGCCCGGTTTATCTCATCGACCAGGACGATGTTGGCGAACACCGGCCCGGGGCGAAACTCGAACCGCTGCTCGCGCTGGTCATAGACGTTGGTGCCCACCACGTCGGCGGGCAGCAGATCCGACGTGCACTGCACCCGCGCGAATTGGCAGTCGATCGAGCGAGCCAGCGCCCGGGCCAGCGCTGTCTTGCCAACGCCCGGGTTGTCCTCCACCAGCACGTGGCCCTCGGCGAGCAGCGCCACCAGCAGATGCTTCAGCGTCTGCTGCTTGACCTGGACCGCGCTCGAGATGTTGGCGGCCAGCCGCCGGGCGAGCGCGGCGAACGCCTCAGATTCGTGCGGCGCTACGGGGGTCTGCTCGGGAGGTTCTATTCGCTTGCTCCTTTCCAGCTCGCAGGCGCTGGACTTCCTGCAGCACAACCGCCGCTACTCGCTCCTTGGCGGCCCTGGGCACGTCCCGGGCGCCGCCGTCGGCGGTCAGGATCGTGACCTCATTCTCCCCGGCGTCAAAGCCGATCCCGGGCCGGGAGATGTCGTTGACGACGACCGCATCAAGGTCCTTTTTCTCCAGCTTGTCGCGTCCGTAGCGCAGGGCGCCCTCGCCGTGCTCGGCGGCAAAGCCGATCAGGATCTGCGCTGTCCCCGTCCCACCCACCCGCCGGCGGGCGGACAGGCCGCTGAGCACGTCCTCGGTGCGCTCGAGCTCGATCGTGGGCGCGCCAGCGTCCTTCTTGAGCTTGTTCGCCGCCGGATGACGGGGACGGAAGTCGGCCACCGCGGCTGACATCAACAGGACGTCGCACGCGTCGAACTCCCGCTGGCAGACCTCGGCAAGCTCAGCCGCGGTGCTGACCGGCACCACGCGCACGCCCGGCGGGGCCGACAGCGAGACGTTGGCGGCCACGACGGTGACCTCGGCCCCCAACTGCGCGGCCGCGCCGGCCAGAGCGAACCCCATCCGGCCTGAGGATCGGTTGCCGATGTAGCGGACCGCGTCGATCGGCTCGCGGGTGCCCCCGGCCGTGACCAGCACGCGCACGCCTGACCATTGACCCGGCGCCGGCGTGTCCATGTCTGGCCCCCCGGTCTCAGCCTGGGTCCCGGTTGCTCTAAGCAGCGCTTCACACGCCGCCAGCAGCGCGGCAGGCTCGGCCATCCGGCCGATCCCGTGCTCGCCGTGGGAGGCGAGATCCCCCTCCCCCGGGCCGATCACCGTGACACCCCGCTGGGCCAGCAGCTTAAGGTTGGCCGCGGTGGCGGGGTGGCGGTACATACGGTCGTTCATCGCGGGCGCGACCGCCACGGGGCAATCGGCCGCGAGCGCGGCCGTCGTCACCAGATTGTCGGCGTGGCCGTGAGCGAGCTTGGCGAGCGTGTTGGCGCTCGCCGGGGCGATCAGGTAGACGTCGGCGCGCTGCGCGAGCGCCAGATGGCTGATCGGCGCGCGGTCGGGGGCCGGCTCGCCCGGATAGGCGCCAAGCAGCGGATCGCTGTCGAACTCCCCGCATAGCACCGGCGCTCCCGTGATCCCCTCAAACGACGCGACCCCGACAAAGCGCCGGCTCGCCGGAGTCTGGATCACGCGCACGGTGTGACCAGCTTTGATCGCCAGCCGCGCGGTCTCAAGCGCCTTGTACGCCGCGATCCCGCCGCTCACGCCGAGGAGCAAACGGGACACGCGTTTGGCTACCGGTAGTGGTACTTGATCTTGCCCTGAGCGACCTCCTCCAAGGCGATCGTCAGGTAATTCTTGGAGCGCGTATCAACCATCGGCGGCGGGAACTCGTCAAACGTCCCTTCGCCTAGGTTGTGATAGTAGGAGTTGATCTGGCGCGCGCGCTTGGCGGCCACCAGAACGCTCGCGTAGTCAGAGTCGACGTGCTCGAGCAGCTTGTCGATGCGGGGAGAGATCAAGGTGCGTGTCCTTGGTTGGGTGTATCTAGGTTAGCGGTCCCAGCGATGACGATCTGCGCCAGCTCGCTGGTGGCCTGCTCCAGGCGATCGTTGACAACAACGTGCGTGAACTCGGGCTGGGCCTCCAGCTCTCGCTCCGCGGTTGCCATCCGTTCGTCGATGTCGTGTGGCGCGTCGGTTCCGCGGCCGACCAGCCGCGCGCGCAGGGCTTGGCTGGAAGGCGGCGCGATGAACACCGCGACGGCCTCGGGCATCGCGTGACGGATCTGGCGCGCGCCCTGGACTTCGATCTCAAGCACGACCGGGGAGCCGTCGGCGATCCGGCGCTCGAGCTCGGAGCGCAGCGTCCCGTAGCGGCGGCCCGAGTACATCGCATGCTCCACGAACTCGCCCGCGCCGGCTCGCCGATCGAACTCCTCGTCGCTCATGAAGTGGTAGTCGGCGCCGTCGCGCTCGCCGGGCCGTGGCGCCCGGGTGGTGGCCGACACTGACAGCTCCAGGCCCGGCACGCGTTCCAGCAGGCCGCGGATCAGTGTGCCCTTGCCGACGCCCGAGGGCCCGGTGATCACGAACACTTTGGCCACCTGGCGTCAGCGCGGGCGGCGGTTCAGCGGCGGCGCATGAACGTCACCAGCTCGTCCCGCTGACGCTCGGAGAGCCCGCCGAGCGTCTTGCTCGGGGAGATCCTGCATTGCGACAGGATCTTGTTGACCTTAACGCGCCCATACTTGGGCACCGCCAGCAGCAGGTCGAACACCTTGGCGGTCAGCAGATACTCGGGCGGCTCCAGCAACAGCTCGTGGATCGGCTGGCGCCCGGCCTTCAGATCGCGCTTGAGCTGTGCCCGCCGGCTGCGGACGTCGTTGGCGCGCTGGAGAGCCTCCATCCGCTGCACCAGGGAGCGTTCGGGCGCAGCGAGAGTCTTGGCGAACGATTCACTGACCGGCGGCATGGGCGGCGACTATACATCTTGCGGCCAGGCGATCAAGCCAAATCCCCCTAATTCGACTCGACCTCAACCTGAGCTTCAGCATTGTCGAGACTAGTTGCGAGGATTTCGAGTGTTTGCAGGGTCTTTTACGTGCTGTTCGTTACTTTGCCCGTTTGTGGTCGATCGGTCCTCAACCGGGCCAGGCACCGAGCTTCAGATCGTCATCATTTGCCAGGCGCCGGCTCAGATCCGCCGCTACCTCAGCGCCGGCCGCGGGATTGCGGAAGCTCTCGGTTCCGACGGCGACCAGCGTTGCGCCCGCGCGCAGCATCGCCAGCGCATCAGCACCGCTCTGGATCCCGCCGATCCCGATCACCGGAACCTCGACCGCGGCGCAGACGGCGTAAACCTGGGCCAGCGCCACGGCGCGGATGGCCGGACCCGAGACGCCGCCGGTCACACCCCCCAGCCAGGGTTCGCCCGAGTGCGGATCAAGCGCCATCCCGCGGATCGTGTTGATCAGCGACAGCGCGTCGGCGCCGGCCTCCTGCGCGGCGCGCGCCACCGCGACCACATCGTTGGCGTTCGGCGTCAGCTTGACGATCAGCGGCTTGGCGGTCATCGGCCTGACGTGAGCCAGCAGTCGTGCAACCTCGATCGGGTCGGCGCCGATCAGCAATCCGGTCTCGACGTTGGGGCAGGAGACGTTGAGCTCCAGGGCCGCGACCTCGTCGCGTGCCGAGAACGCGCTCACGAGCTGTCCGACCTCCTGGCGGCTGAAGCCCATCACGTTGACGATCAGCGGCACTGGGAGCGCGGCGAGTTCCGGCAGGTCGTGGGCCAGGTACCCGGACAGCCCCTTGTTCGGCAGTCCGATCGAGTTGATCATCCCGGCGGCCAGCTCCCACAGGCGCGGTGGCGCGTTGCCCTGCCGCGGGGCCAGCGTGACCGTCTTGGAGACAAAGGCGGCAAACGGGAAGCGCTCGATCAATGCCGGGCCGAACGCGACCCGGGCGGCGATTGCATCAAAGGTGCCCGAGGCGTTGATCACGGGATGCTCCAGCTTCAGCCCGCAGAACTCGACGCTCAATGTCTGACCGTCCACGCCGCGGCGTTGTCGAGCTGCGTGGCGTCGAGCACCGGCCCCTCGACGCACAGCCGCACATAACCGCCCCGGGTCGCGACCACGCAGCCAAAGCACGCGCCGAACCCGCAGGCCATGCCCGACTCCAGCGCGAGCTGGGCGGGAACGTCGTGCCGGGCGCACAGCCGGCGGACCGCTTCCAGCATTCCCGGCGGGCCGCAGGCGTAGACCTCGACCGCGGGACGGCGGGCCAGCTCTGCCTCCAGCAGGTCGGTCACCAGGCCCTGATGGCCCACGCTGCCGTCATCGGTGGCCAGGCGGGCCCCGCTGAGCAGCAGCGAGCCCTGGGCATGCGGGGCGTCGCGGAATCCAAGCAGTGCAGTCGTGTCCAGTCCCAGCTGGTCCTGCCAGATCGCCAGTGGCGCGATCCCCACCCCGCCGCCGACCAGCAGCGGACGCCGCTGATCACGCGGGGCGGCGAAGCCAACGCCGAGTGGCCCGACCAGCCGCAGATCCTCTCCGGCCTGCAACTCACACAGCCGCCTGGTCCCCGGCCCCACGTCCTCGATCAGGAACTGCAGCTCGCGCCCCGAGCTCGACGCGCGCATGACGCTGAACGCGCGGGGCAGAAACGGCCGCTCGTCCTCCCCCGCCCCCCAGCGCGCCCGGGCGCTGAGCATGTAGAACTGGCCGGCCTGCGGCCGTGGTCCAATGCTGTCGGTGACCCGCAGGACCACGTAGGCGCCGTGCTCCTCACGGGCGGCAACGCGGGCAGTCCGGCGGCCGAACGGGGCGGTCACACGCGCCGGACTCACCGCGCCTCGCTGCGGTGGAGCCTTTGCGGCGAGACCACCTCGGTCACACGCGCCGGACTCACCGCACCTCGCTGCGGTGGAGCCTTTGCGGCGAGACCACCTCGGTCACACGCGCCGGACTCACCGCACCTCGCTGCGGTGGAGCCTTTGCGGCGAGACCACCTCGGTCACACGCGCCGGACTCACCGCGCCTCGCTGCGGTGGATCTCCTGCAGCGAGACCACCTCAGGCGCTCCGCGCCGAGCCGAGGCGATCGCGCGGGCGGCGGCCATCCCGCCGGCCATCGTCGTGATGCACGGGACCCCGCTCGCGATCGCCGCTGAGCGGATCTCGTATCCGTCGGTGCGGGCGCCGGTGCCGATGGGCGTGTTGATGACCAGGTCGACCTCGCCGCGCTCGATCCAGTCCACCACGTGAGGCGAGCCCTCGCCGATCTTGTTGATATCCCGGGCCGGGATCCCCATCCGACGAAACGCCTGCGCGGTCCCGCGGGTGGCGACGATGTCAAAGCCGAGGTCATGCAGCGAGGTGGCGATCCCGGTCGCCGCCGGCTTGTCGCCGTCGGCCACGGTTATGAACACGGTGCCCCGGTCGGGCAGCTTGAACCCCGCCGCCGCCTGCGCCTTGGCAAACGCGGTGGGGAAGTCCCGCGCGATGCCCATCACCTCGCCGGTGGAGCGCATCTCAGGTCCGAGCAGCGAATCGGCGCCGGCGAAGCGATCGAACGGGAGCACAGCCTCCTTGACGCACACGTGCCCGTTGGTCGGGTCGGCGGGCAGGCTCAGCTCGGCCAGGCGCCCGCCGAGCAGGATCTGGCAGGCGAGCCTGGCCAGCGGCAACCCGATCGCCTTGGACACGAATGGCACCGTGCGCGACGCCCGCGGATTGGCCTCGATCACGTGCAGTCCGTCCACGCCGTGGATCGCGAACTGCACGTTGAGCAACCCGACCACCCCCAGCGCGCGGGCGATTCCGACAGTCTGTGCGCGGATCTTGTCGAGCATCTCCTCGCCAAGCGCGTGCGGGGGCAGCACGCAGGCCGAATCGCCCGAGTGGATCCCAGCCTCCTCCACGTGCTGCATGATGCCCGCGATCCAGACCTCCTCCCCGTCGCACAGCGCATCGACATCGACCTCGATCGAGTCCTCCAGGAAGCGATCGAGATAGATCGCGGTGCCGTCCTGCGCCCCGACGCGATCGAGATAACCCCGCAGTCCGTCGACGCTGTAGACGATCTCCATCGCGCGGCCCCCGAGTACGTAGCTGGGGCGCACCAGCAGCGGGAAGCCGACTTCCGGGGCGCGCTCCAGCGCCTGCTGCGCGTACGAGGCCGTGGCGTAGGAAGGCGCCCGGTAGCCGAGCCGGTCCAGCAGCGCGCCGAATCGGGAGCGATCCTCGGCCAGGTCGATCGCATCGATGCTGGTGCCGAGCACACGGACTCCGGCCGCGTGCAACCCGGCGGCGAGCTTGAGCGGCGTCTGGCCGCCGAACTGCACGATCACCCCTTCGAGCATGCCGCCCGAATGGCCGTTCGCATCATCCACCTGGTTCTCCACTTCGCAGACCGCCAGCACGTCCTCCAGCGTCAGCGGCTCGAAGTAGAGCCGATCAGAGGTGTCGTAATCGGTGGAGACCGTCTCCGGGTTGCAGTTGATCATCACCGCGTCGCGGCCGTGCTCCCGCACGGCTTGGGCCGCGTGCACGCAGCAGTAGTCAAACTCGATCCCCTGCCCGATCCGGTTGGGCCCCGAGCCGAGGATCACGACGCTCGGACGCTGGCCACGGCGGACCTCGTGACTCGGTCCCCCCCGCCCCGCGCGCCCGGGGCGCTCCCAGCCGGAGTAGTAGTAGGGCGTCTGGGCGGCGAACTCAGCCGCGCAGGTGTCGACGGACTTGAACGTCCGGACTCCGGCAAACGGCGCCTGCGGATCGGCGGCGAGCTCTGACAGCTCCCGCAGAAACCAGGGATCGATGCTCGTGACGCGATGCAGGTCCTCGATGCCAGCGCCCCGGCGCAGCGCCTCCAGCAGGTGGTCGAAGCGCTCGGCACCCGGCTCGCCGGCGCGCTTGAGCAGTTCGTCGTCGTCGGCGGGAAACACGGCCCGGGTGTCAAGCTCACGTGAGCGCAGCGCCTTGGCGAACGCCTGCTTGAACGTGCGCCCGATGGCCATCGCCTCGCCGACTGACTTCATGTGCGTGGTCAGACCGGCCTCGGCGCCGGGGAACTTCTCAAACGCGAACCGCGGCCACTTGACCACGCAGTAGTCGATCGCCGGCTCAAAGCTCGCCGGCGTGGCCAGCGTGATGTCGTTGGGGATCTCCTGCAGCGTGTAGCCGACCGCCAGCCGAGCGGCGATCTTGGCGATCGGAAAGCCGGTCGCCTTGCTGGCCAGCGCACTCGAGCGCGACACCCGCGGATTCATCTCGATCACGACGATCTCGTCGGTCTCCCGGTTGACGGCGAACTGGACGTTGGATCCCCCGGTCTCGACTCCCACCGCGCGGATCACGGCGATCGCCTGATCGCGCAGCGCCTGATACTGCTGGTCGGTGAGCGTCTGCTGGGGGGCGACGCAGACGCTGTCGCCGGTGTGCACGCCCATCGGGTCGAGGTTCTCGATCGAGCACACGATCACGACGTTGTCCGATGCGTCGCGCATCACCTCGAGTTCGAATTCGCCCCAGCCAAGGACCGATTCCTCCAGCAGCACCTGCCCGATCGGCGAGGCGGCCAGGCCGGCGCCGACGACGCGCTGCAGATCTGACTCGTTGTAAACGACGCCGCCGCCAGCGCCGCCGAGCGTGAACGCGGGCCGCACGATCGCCGGCAGGCCGATCTGCGCCAGCGCATCGCGGGCGTCCTGCACGCTGCGGGCGATCGCGCTGCGCGGGACGCGCAGGCCCGCCGCGGTCATCGTGTCGCGAAAGCGCTCGCGGTCCTCGGCGCGATCGATCGCTTCGTAATCGGCGCCGATCAGCTCAACTCCGTAACGTTTCAGCGTCCCGTCCTCATGCAGCGCCTTGGCCAGATTGAGCGCGGTCTGCCCGCCGAGCGTGGGCAGCAGCGCATCGGGACGCTCGCGCTCAATCACCTGCGCTACCGGGCCGGGCAGCAGCGGCTCGATATAGGTCCGGTCGGCGACCTCGGGGTCGGTCATGATCGTGGCCGGATTGGAGTTGACCAGCACAACCTCGTAGCCCTCTTGGCGCAGCACCCGGCATGCCTGCGTGCCCGAGTAGTCGAACTCGGCTGCCTGGCCGATCACGATCGGGCCCGATCCGATCAGCAGGATCCTATGCAGGTCGTCCCGTCGGGGCATCAGAACGACCTGCCGATGTCGTCGCGCCGGGGCATTACGGCGAGCCGGTCGGACCGCGCGAGACGAAATCACCAGGCCGCGAGGCCTGATTCTTGATCTTTTGGCCGTTTATCTCCTCGATGAACCGGTCGAACAGGTACAGCGAGTCGTGGGGTCCGGGGCCCGCCTCGGGGTGGTACTGGACCGTCGCGCCGGGGACGTCGCGCAGCGTCAACCCCTCGACGGTGCGGTCATAGAGGTTGATGTGGGTCAGCTCGGCGGCGCCGAAGTCGGTCTCCCAGCGGACCGCCTGATCGCGGTCGATCGTCCGCTCGCCGTTGGGTCCCAGGACGGCGAACCCGTGGTTCTGGCTGGTGATCTCGGTCCGACCCGTCGTCAGGTCCTTGACCGGGTGGTTGGCGCCGTGATGGCCGAACGGGAGCTTGAAGGTCTGAAGGCCGACCGCCCGGCAAAGCAGCTGATGGCCGAGGCAGATTCCGTACACCGGACGCTTTCCCACCAGGTCGCGGACTGTCTGGACGATCTGATCCAGCGCGGCGGGGTCACCGGGTCCGTTGGCCAGGAACACCGCGTCGGCGCCTCCGGCGAGCAGCTCGGCCGCACCGGTCGTGCACGGATGAAGCTCGATCGTCGCCCCTCGCCGGCGGAGGTTGCGCAGGATCGAGAGCTTGACCCCGGTGTCGATCATCGCGATTCGCGGGCCGGGTGGGGCCGTTTCATCGCCGTCGAGGACCACCATCTCGGTCGGGGTCACGGCGCGGGCCAGGTCGCGGCCGGCCATCGGCGGCTCACCGGCGATCAGGATCTCGGCGCCGCCCGTGGCCACATACGCCGGGAACACACCGCCACGCATCGCCCCCTGGTCACGGATGTGGCGGACGAGGGCGCGGGTGTCCAGATCGGTGATCGCGGGGATCCCGCAGTCGGTCAGCCAGGTGCACCAGCCGGCCTCGGCGCCCGGCGCATCCTGACGGTCGACCGCGGCGCGCATGATCGCGGCGCGGGCGTGCACGCGGTCTGATTCCATCGCCGCGGCGCTGACGCCGTAGTTGCCGATCATCGGGTAGGTGAAGGTGATCAGCTGGCCGGTGAAGCTGGGATCGGTCATCGCCTCCTGATAACCGGACATCGAGGTGGTGAAGACGATCTCGCCGACCGCGTGCCGATCGGCGCCACAGGCCAGGCCGTCAAACCGAGTTCCGTCCTCCAGCAGGACGTAGGCCTCGCGCTCGCTCACGCGAGCGCGTCCTGCCCACGCCCGGCGCGGTAGGCGTCGCCGACGAGCATCGGCCGCCGGAACGCGATCGCGCCGGCCGCCACGGTCAGCAGCACCCGGCCGTGCAGCTCGCGGCCGTGGAAGCAGGAGTTGGTGGAGCGGCTGGCGTAACCGTCCTCGCCGACCTCGAAGCGTGCGTCCAGGTCGACCAGGCACAGGTTGGCCGGCTCGCCGACGGCGATCCGCGCAACCGGCAGCTGGTACAGGGCGCCGCCGGCCGTCATCCGCTCCACCAGCGTCGCCAGCTCCAGCTCACCGGGCGCCACCAGCTCGGTGTAGAGCACGGCAAAGGCCGTCTCGAGTCCGGTGGTCCCCATCGGCGCCTGCTCGAACGGGACCTCCTTCTCGTGGCGCGCGTGCGGGGCGTGGTCGGTCGCGACGCAGTCGATCAGCCCGCTTCGCAGAGCTTGCACCAGTGCCTGGCGGTCGCGTTCGCTCCGCAGCGGGGGGTTCATCTTGAATCGGCTGTCCAGCGTCCTGACGACCTCGTCGGTGAGTGTCAGATGGTGCGGGCACACCTCGGCGCTGACGCGGGCGCCGGCGGCCTTGGCGGTCTGCAGCGCCTCGATCGACTCCACACAGGAGAGGTGCTGGAAGTGCATCCGGGCGTCTTCGTAACGCGCCAGCGCCGCGTCGCGCGCCACCATCGTCGATTCCGACAGCGACGGGATCCCGGCCAGTCCCAGGCGCGCCGAGACTGCTCCCTCGTGCATGACCCCGTCGCCCGACAGCGCCGGATCCTCCTCGTGCAGCGCGATCACGCCGCCGCACAGACGCTGATACTGCAAAGCCTTGCGCAGCATTCCGGCCGAGACCACCGGCTTGCCGTCATCGGTGAACCCCAGCGCTCCGGTGTCGCGCAACTCGGCCATCTCGGTCAGCTCCTCGCCTCCCAGCCGGCGCGTGATGCAGGCCAGAAAGCCGAGCGGCACCCGGGCCTCGGCTCGGGCTCGGGCCACCAGCGAGCCCAGCGTCGCCGCATCGTCGGTCACCGGTGCGGTGTTGGGCATCGCGATCAAGCCGCAGAAACCGCCCGCGGCGGCCGCGGCGGTGCCCGAGTCGATCGTCTCCTTGTACTCCTGCCCGGGTGTGCGCAGGTGCACGTGGGGGTCAAAGAATCCGGGGAAGGCATGCTTGCCGCCGGCATCGAGCGCCTCGCCACCGTCGGGCGCGGGAAGCGAACCCGGAGCCCCCAGCTCTGCGATCCGGCCGGCGCGGATCAGGATGTCCCGCGGCTCGTCGAGCTCGGTTCGCGGGTCGAGCACGTGGGCGCTGCGGATCAGCAGCTTGGCGGCGGGGCTCTGGCGGTGAAAGAGTCGTTCGCTCACGCGACCGCCGCCAGCATCGGGGAGCCGACGAGCAGCTCGTACAGGACCGCCATCCGCACGGCCACACCGGCCTTGACCTGCTCTCCGATCAGCGCCTGGGGCGAGTCGATCGCGTCGGCCGACAGCTCCACGCCGCGGTTGACCGGACCGGGGTGCATCAGCAGCTGGCCCGGGTTCAGCCGCGCGGCGTTGATCTGGTAGCGCATCGCGTACTCGCGCAGCGACGGCACGAAGGACTCGCGCATCCGCTCCTGCTGCATCCGCAGCACGTAGACCACCTCGGCCTCGTGCAGGCGCTCCAGCGTCGGCGTCGCCTCGCAACCCAGCGTCTCGATCTCTCGCGGGATCAGGGTCGGCGGCCCGCAAACCGTGACCTTGGCGCCCATCCGCGTGAAGGCGAGGATGTCCGAGCGCGCGACGCGGGAGTGCAGGACGTCGCCGACGATCCAGATCTTGATCCCGTCCAGCGCGCCGAGTCTGCGTCGAAGCGTGAAGACGTCGAGCAACGCCTGAGTCGGGTGCTCGTGCTTGCCGTCGCCGGCGTTGATCACGGCGGCCGGCGTCCAGCCGGCTACCAGCTGGGCGGCGCCCGCGTGGGGCGAGCGGATCACGATCGCCGCCGGGTCATAGGCCGACAGCGTCTGCACGGTGTCCTTGAGCGACTCGCCTTTGTCGACGCTGGAGCCGACCGAGCGGATGCTGACCACGTCGGCCGATAGGCGCTTGGCGGCCAGCTCAAACGAGGAGCTCGTGCGCGTGCTCGCCTCGTAGAAGAGGTTGACAATCGTGCGCCCGCGCAACGCCGGGACCTTCTTGATCTCCCGACCGGATACCTCGGCGAAGGACTCGGCACGATCGAGGATCCGCTCGATCCCGGCGCGGTCGAGGTCGTCGATCGAGATCAGGTGGCGGGGCATCCGGTCGGTCGCGCGGGCGCTCATGCGGCACGCTGCCGTGGCTGCGCCGCGGGGCCGACCGTGACCTCGTCGTGACCGTCGATCTCCTCAACGCAGACGTTGACCCGCTGCTGCTGGGAGGTGGGGATGTTCTTGCCGACGTAATCCGGGCGGATCGGCAGCTCTCGGTGGCCGCGGTCGACCAGCGTCGCCAGCTGCACGCGCGCAGGACGGCCATAGTCGAAGATCTCGTCGACCGCCGCCCGCACGGTCCGCCCGGTGTACAGGACATCGTCGACGATCACGATCGTGCGCCCATCGACCGGGAAGTCGAGCTCGGTGGCGTGCACGATCGGCGCGCTCTGACGCACGTCGCCCTGGCTGCCCTGGCGGATCGAGAGATCGTCGCGGTAGAACGAGATGTCGGCGTAGCCGAGCGGAACCGGCTGCTCCAGCAGCTCGCTCGTCAGGACGTGCAAGCGCTTGGCGAGCACCGCTCCGCGACGGTGGATGCCGACGAGCGCGATCGCCCCGTCGGGGTTCTTCTCAACGATCTCGTGGGCGATCCGCACCAGCGTGCGGCGAATATCATCGCGGTCGAGGACGACCGTTGTGGCTGACAACGTGCTCCTTCCTGGCCTCTCGGGACCTGGTTAAAGGGGCCGACTTTCACAAGCCTAGCAACGGGGGCGGCGGGTGCTCTGGCGGGGTCGGTGCCTCCGAGGCCGCGCCGCGCCCGAGAAAGAGGCTGGTCGTAAAAGCGCACGTATGTTTCGCTTTTCCGGCCAGCCTCGGACTTTGCCCCTAGCCCCCCTCCTCGCCGGCGCACGAAGAGCACGTGCGGCAGGCCGACGTGGACGAACTCGCGCTCGTAGGCAAAGCCGGACTTCTCCATCACGCGGCAGGAGGCGACATTGTCGGTCAGCGTCAACGCGATCAGCTCGTCGAGATTCAGGTCGTCGAAGGCGACCCGAACGGTGGCCTCGGCCAGCTCGGTGGCCAACCCCCGCCTCCACAGCTCCGGCCGGACGGCCCAGGCGGCCTCGACCGCCCGGCCTCCCGTCGCATCGGTGTACTGAAGCCCGCCGCGCCCGACCATCTCGCCACGCTCGGAATCGCGCAGGAACCACAACCCGAATCCATGGGTTTCCCAGTGCTCGAGCCGGTCGGCAAAGCTCTGGTGCACGTCGGCCGCGCTCGGGGGTTCCGGCCAGGGCCACAGGGTGGCGGCAACGAGCGGATCGAGCACCAGCCGCGCAATGTCGCGCTCGTGCTCGGGTGCCAGGCGCTCGCAGGTCATCCGCGCGGTCTTCAGCGTCTCTGGGATGCGGACGTTCACGACGCCCGCTCGACTGCCGGCTCCTCGGCGCCCAGCGATTGGGAGGCCGCGTCCAGGCCGTCGGGCGCACCATCGGCCGGGCCGTCGTCCAGGCCGTCGGGCGCACCATCGGCCGGGCCGTCGTCCAGGCCGTCGGGCGCACCATCGGCCGGGCCGTCGTCCAGGCCGTCGGGCGCACCATCAGCCCGGCCGTCGGCCGGGCCGCCGGCCGCGCGGGCATCCCAGCGGACGAGCGTCGGCTTGCCGCGCTCGGGCAGCGGGAGCTCGATCGTGTCGAAGTCGCGTGGCAACACGGTCTGGGCGAACACGGCGCGCGCCTCGTCGCGCAGCAGCCCAAGCGGGTGACGGGTCGAGACGTGGATCAGCGCCAGCATCGTCACCTCGGCGTCGCGGGCCACGGCGGCGGCCTGCGCGGCGGTGGAGTGGCCGGTCTCCCGCGCGCGCTCGCGCTCCTCCTCGGCGAAGGTGGCCTCGTGGATCAGCAAGTCCGCCCCGTGGGCGGCGATCCGCAGCGAGTCGCAGGGCATCGTGTCCCCGGAGAGCACGAGCTTGCGGCCCGGGCGAGGCGGGCCGAGCACCTGCTCGGGCGCCACCCCGCGGATCGTCTCCCCGCGCTGGACACGGCCGAACTCCGGCCCCGGCTCAAGTCCCAGTGAGGTCGCCGCCTCGGGATCGAACACGCCGGGGCGCTGATCCTCGAACAGCACATACCCGAGCGCCGGCCCGCGATGGTCGACGTCCACCGGCGCAATCCGGTAACCGTCACGCTTGATCACGTCCCCCGCCGCCAGCTCTACGAGCTCGAGCTCGAAGTGGACCCGGCCGGCGAGCCGGAACGCCAGCCCGAGCAGGTTGCGCAGGCCGGGTGGCCCGTGGATCGTTAACGGGCGCTCGCGCCCGCGCAGATCAAATGTCTTGAGCATCCCCGGCAGGCCCAGCCAGTGATCGGCGTGGAAATGGGTCAGGAACACGTCGGTGAGATCCGACAGGCCGACCGTGGCGACCAGCTGGCGCTGCGTGCCCTCACCGCAGTCGAACAGGATCCGGTCAGCGCCCCGGCGCACCAGCACAGCCGGCAGCCCGCGGCGGGCGGTGGGGATCGAACCGGCCGTGCCGGCGAAGAAGACCGAGAAGTCCATCGGCGCCTCAGTCTGTCAGGGCTCGACGTTCAGCCTGACCCGGGCCCAGGAGTTGTTGACGTAGCCCTTGGGGTTCCAGAGCTGAGCGGCGTCGCGAGGCTGGCTGCCAGCGGCGCTGTCCCACGCTCGGGCGACGATTTCTGCCGGTCCGGCGGGGAGCTCGACGTCGGCACGCCATCGGCGCCAGGACCAACGGCTCGGCTCGTCGAGCAGCTGCGCCTGCTGCCAAACCGCACCGCCGTCGGTGGAGACGTCGACACGGACGATGCGCCGGTCATCGCCCGCGAACCCGTAGCCGCGAACGCTCAGCCGACCGGCAATGACCGACGCGCCGTCCGCGGGGTCAAGGATGTCGGCGTTGACCGCCACCGACCCCAGCTGTACGCCGGTTCCCGTCGGAGCCGCGTCGGGGTCAACGCCGGCGGGCAGCAGCCGGTACGCCCGCGCCTGAAAGAAGTTGTCCGACGGCTCGGCCTGCGCCGTGATCTGCGTCAGCCATTTGACGCTGCGAGCGCCGATGTAACCCGGCACCACGACGCGCAGCGGCGCGCCATGCATGGCGGGCAGCGCTTCTCCGTTCATCTCCCAGGCCAACAGCACCTCTCCGGCCAGCGCCTTTTGCCGTGAGATCGACCCGCCGAACGGCTGGGGCGGGTCTGACTCCGGCGAAGTGTCGCATCCGAGAAACTCCAAGTGGCGCGCGCCGTCGTGCAGCCCGGCCGCCCGCAACACGTCGGCCAGCGCCACCCCGCGCCACCGCGCGGTGCCCGTTGCGCCGGGACCCCAGGGGACTTCGCCCGGGATCTCGCGTACCGCGATGAAGCCCTGACGCCGGTTGCCGGCGCATTGCAGGGTCGCGATCAGCGTGCGCTGGGGAAAGCCGCTGCGCAGATCGGCCAGCGACAGCGACAGCTCGCGCCCCACCAGGCCGCCGACCCCCAACCGCCAGCTTCCGGACTGCACCGAGGGGGTCGGCCCGTGGCTGCGCACGTAGAAGGTGTCAAGTGCGGTCAGGTCCCCGGCCGCCAGCGGGGCGGGCGCAGACTCCGCGTTGATTGGCTCGGTTTGGTGCACGATCATGTCCGCGCGCTTGCCGGGAAGGCTCATCGCGAACCCCTACCCTGCGGAGGCGAGCGTGAAGCCATCGCGGTGAGCGACCGAGCGGCGGAGCATCAGTCCAGCTCTACGAGCTCGAAGGTGATCACACCCGATGAAACCTCCGCGATGCCCATCGTGTGGCGCGCGGCGCGGCGGCGCTCGGTTGGACTGCCGGGATTGAAGATCTGGAACCCGTCCGGTGAACGCTCATGGAGCGGGACGTGCGAATGGCCAAAGACAACGGCGTCCGCCATAGCGAATCGCCGGTGTAACCGCTGGAGGCGGCCATGAGCGGGACCTCCGTCGTGTAGCAGGCCGATCTGAGCGCCATCGGCCACGATCGTACGGCTCAGCGGCAGCATCTGGCGAACCGAGGCGTCATCGACGTTGCCGTGAACGGCCGCCACCTCGCCGAGCGCTTGCAGCCCGCGCAGGACCGATGGCGTCGTCAGGTCGCCGGCATGGACGATCAGATCCGCGCTGCGCAGCTGTGCGACGCAGGCCACGGACAGGCGCCGGTCGCCGCGCGGCATGTGGGTGTCTGAGATGATCGCGATTCTCACGGTAAGCTCGTGCTCGTCTTCCCCGTATCCAGAGCGCCCGTAGCTCAGGGGATAGAGCGTCCGCCTCCGGAGCGGAAGGTCGCAGGTTCAAATCCTGCCGGGCGCACTCCCACGAAAGCCCCGCTAACGCGGGGCTTTTTGTTGTCCCAGCCCAGTCGCTGAGAGCGCCGTGGAAGCGCCCGGAGCGCCACTGCTGCCCATTGCTGCCCAATCAGACAGCCCGACGAGGTCGCGCATCGCGAGCTTGGACGCGTCATCCCTGCGCATCCCGTGCCGGTACACGCGCAGGGTGAACGTCGGGTCGGTGTGCCCGAGCTGGTCCATCACCGAGCCGGGATCGACGCCGAGCGCGACGAGCAGCGACGCGAACGTGTGGCGGAGCTTGTGCGGAGTCAGCCGCTCGGGCAGCGGAACCTCCCGCGCATCCTCGAGCCGCTCGTTCGCGCGTTTCACCGCGCTTGCGAGCACGCGGTTGCGGATGTTGCTCGGGTTCTGCCTGCCGCCGGCCATCGTCGCGAACACGAGCTCGCCCGCGGCCGTTCTGCCCGCCGACGCCTTCAGCGCGAGCAGCTCGTCGCGCAGCACCGGCAGGAGGTCGATCTGCCTGACGCCCGCGTCGGTCTTGGACTCGCGCACGGTGATCCTGCCGCCGCTCAAATCGACATCGCGCCAGCACAAGTCGCACAGCTCGCCGATCCGCAGGCCGGCGAACACGAGCGTTGCGAGGATCGCGCGCCGCGGCACCTTCCGGTCCGCTCTGGCCTCGCGGTCGACCTCGCCCGCCGCGTCGAGCAGCGCCGCGATGTGCTGCGCCCGGTCGAGCCACACGGGCGCCGGCTTTGACGCCTTCACGCGGCGGCGCTTTCCCTTCGCGGGGTTGCGGTCGATCATTTCGTACTCGACGGCAACCTCGAGGATCTGCGCAAGCCGCGTGATCGTCTTGTTGATCGACGTGGCCGACAGCGCACCCTCGCGGACCTTCGCGGACCGGTAGCGGTCAACCTCGGCGATCGTGATCTGCGACAGCCGATGGCCGCGGAAGAACGGCAGCAGATGATTCGTGAGCTGCCAGCCGTAGTCGACGCGCGTCTTCGGCCGCCACGCCCCCTCGTTGGCCTCAAACCACTGCGAGGCGAACTCGTGAAAGCTCGGGTCGACTGGCGCGACCGGCGCCGGTTCGGGATGCGGCGCACGCCAGATCCCACGGCGCACGTCCGCGAGCACATTCTGCAACTCGGCCTCGGCTCGCTCCTGCGTCCAGCCGTCCGCGGTCCCCCCGAGCGTCACGTACTCCCGGCGGCCGTACGCGCGGAACCGCAGCGCGAACACCGGCGAGACGCGGCGCGTGTCGCAGACGACCTGGCCTGTAGCGGGGCGCGCCATCACTCGCCCCCTTCCGGCTTGCCGTCTCGGACTTGCCGGCGGTGGCTCTGCAAGTATTGCTCGAGCGCCGTGCGGAGCTCGCCCGACATCGACCGGTTGTGCAACTGCGCGAGCACCCGCAGCTGCTCGATCAGGTCCCTCGGGGCCTTGACCGTCACAACATCCCGCTTCTGAGTGGTCTTCATAGCCACTATATTACCACCTAGAGTGGTCGGATCATCGAGCCTCGCGGGCGTTGGTCGCCCAGCAGGATCGACTGACTCTCACGCAGCGCGAGGCGGCTCGGCGGAACCGCTGGAACACCGCAGGCCGTTCGGCGAGCGCGAGAGTTCTCGGGATCCTCGCTCGCTGCTCCGACGCGACTCGGACCTTGCAAGCCGCCGAGCAACAGCCGGGCTGGGGCGACTTTCGCCGCCCCAACGTCTTCCATCCCGCCATAGGATTGACTGACTCGATCGGTTCGCCGGGATCGTGCCATCCGGGGGTGTCAGCAGGAGCGGAACTTCGTGGCGCGGCACCGGTTGTAGGCGTCCACAGCCTCCCGGGTTGCTGCCCGCACTCCGGTCTCCGCGGTGAGCATCCGCGCTTCGAGGTTGTTGAGTGCGGCGGCGTCGCGCGCGGCGGCGGCGTGCGCCATCCGGGGCGCGAGGGCGGCTTGTGCGCGAAGCGCGGCAACGAGCTGCGCCTGGCTGGGAGCGAACGGCGTCGGCGCGACTAGCAACCCGAGGTCGGCGATCGCCTTGCGCACCACGCGCTCTGCGCTCGCGTAGTCGGTCAGGCTCGCCGGCGGCTTGGTGAACGGAGCCATGATCTGGTTCAGAGCTCGGAGGTATCCGACGTCTCTCTGCGCATTGTCGGACTGCTGGGGTGACGGCTGGGAGGTTTTCGAGCTGCCGCTGCTCCCGCAGCCGCTCAAGGCAATGGTGACGCTCGCCAAGAATGCCAATGCCGTCTTCACGATCCGTCCGCCAGCCTATCTGGTGTGGCGCGTGGCGCTATGGTCCACGGTTGTGGCCGGTAGCTACGCAGCACTCAGCGACGACGCGTTGCTCGGTTACCTCACCGGGGAGGCTTCGGAGCGCGATCAACGACTGCGCATCGATCGGTCTGACGGCGACTGGGTTGCTGCGTTCGTGGCGGAGAGCGGGCTCGGCGGCGAGGCGGTATCGCTGTCGGTCAACGGCCCCGATCGCAGGACCGCGATGCTCCGCCTCGCCGAGCTTATTTCGCAGCAGAGCTAAGTAAGCCCGCGGCGGCTGGCGTCAGTGCGCGTGGCCGTTCATCGTGTCCACGCTGCGGATCGTTGCCTGCGCGATGCCACGGCCGATCGCCGCCACGCCGCCGGCCACCTCAGCGCTTATCCCGGGGCCTCGGCAGCCGCGATGGCT
>ODAK010001636.1_pt1 | contig 24103 bp, 11 predicted proteins | sample 1539591 | NCBI WGS metagenome assembly ODAK01 (sample SAMEA3539303, study PRJEB22396) | soil metagenome | biome: tundra; feature: field; material: soil | place: USA | collected 2010-05 | depth 0.15 m | reverse complement strand
GGCCTGCTTGACCGTATCGATGCCGAGATCCGCTTCGAGATCGAGATCCGGATCCAGCATGTCGCGTGGGTAGCCGGTCTTCTCGGCCACGATGCCCAGCACCTTGTCGAGCACATCGGACGAGGCAGCCGCCGGTGCAGCCGATGGAGGCTCGGCAAGTGCAGGCGCAGCTACCGGTGCAGAAGCAGCCGCTGGCGCCGGCGCAGAGGCTCCGCCACCGCCGTTGCTCTCCACATAGCCCACCACGTGGCGCAGCGTCGGGTAATCGCGCAGCTTCAGGTTGTCCTGGCGAGCGATGCCGAAAGTCTCGCGTACCGACGCAAACACTTCGGCTTGCTTGACCGTATCGATGCCGAGATCTGCTTCGAGATCGAGATCCGGATCCAGCATGTCGCGTGGGTAGCCGGTCTTGTCGGCCACGATGCCAAGTACCTTCTCAAGAATCGACCCGCCAACAGCGGCCGGCGTCGGAGCGACGGGCGCCGAAGCTGCCACTGGGGCCGGAGCCGGAGCTGCGACCGGAACCACCGACGCCACTTTCGCAGCGGGCGCAACCGACGCGCTCGGCGTGGAAACTGCCGACTCGACAGTCGCGCTCGGTGCCGCTCCCGGCGTCCAGCGCGACTGCGCTGGCTCGCGGCGCGGCTGCCCCTCGTCCTTGATGCGCAAGGTGCGCTGCTGAACCTCGACGCTCGGAGCATCGTAGCCTGAGACATCCGACAGCCAGCGCTGGTAGCCGGCTTGATCGGCGATGCGCTGCTCGACGCCAGGAACGCGGCGATAAAGCGACATCGCAATTTGCGAACCAAAGCCAGCCGCCAAGCGCAAAGCGAAGCGCACCGGATAGTGTCCGCCCTTCGAAAGATTCAGCGTGCCGAGCTCGGGATCGGGCTCACGGAAATTCGGCACCGGCGGCACCACCTGCTTTTCCAGGATCTTGACTGCGACGGCGTCTTCCACCCCCACACCCATGGGATGGCCGGTGAAGCCCTTCGTGTTCGCCACGACGAGGTCGCTCACCGACGGACCAAAAGCCTTGCGCAGGGCAAAGACCTCGGCAGCAGCAGAGCCGCCACGAGCCGGCGTGTAGGTTTCGTGCGAAATGAACGCCAGCTCCTTGGCCATGGCGTGGCGGTCGAGCTTGTGCTTGCGCTCGACCGATGAAACCAAGCGCTCCATCACGCCTTCGATGTGCGTGACGTCCAGCCGCGAGCCATGGTGGGCGCTGTTCGCCACCTCCGTGCCGAGAATCTCGACGATGGGCCGCATGCCGCGTTCGCGAACCGCATCTTCGGCTTCGATGACGAGCGCGCACGCGCCCATGCCCATCAGCATGCCGTGGCGGCGGCGATCGAACGGCAGAGCCGCGTTCTCGACCTTGTCCTGCGTGGTGGCGGCGCCCGTGGCTACGAAGCCCGCACCCATCCATTCCATCAAATTGTCGGACGTAAGATCGTCGGCGCCGATGACGATCACGCGGCGGCAGCGCCCGAGGCGAATCCAGTCTTCGGCAATGCCAATCGCCGTCGTGGTCGACGCGCAGGCCGAGTTTACCTGGGTGTTCGGCCCGCGAATGCCCAGCATCTCGGCGAACTGCGAATGGCCCATCGACAGCACCTGGAAGATGAAGCGACGGTCGAACTGGAACGGTTTGCCCTGCTCGCGCGCTTCGTAAAAGCGCGTGATTTCGCGGGTGAGGTTGTCGAAGCCAGGGAACGCCGACGAGAAGATCACACCGGTTTCGTCGGCCATGGCGAGAGGCAACCGCCAGCGGTCGGGCAAGTAGCTGCCCGTGGTGGTGCGACGGTAGTGGCGAACCAGCGGAATGCCAGCGTCACGCAGCGCTTCGATCCCAGCGCCAATGGCCAGCGCCGTGGTGATGTCGAAAACCTCGGTACGCTCCTTGGCGATGCCAAACTCTTGGGACAAGTCGAAGGCACCCTTGCGCCCAGCCAGTCGTATGACTTCGTCGACCGACTGAACCGGCTCCAGGCTCGGCTCGCCGACTTCGCGCTTGTGCAAGCGAACGATGTTCTTGCCCAGCATGCGCTCGCGCACCTTCTGCGGCACCGGCTCGATGAACGACTCGCCGGCGAGAATGCGATCGATGTTGGAATCGTCGAACACGCGGCGGCTTTCGCCCGGCAAGCCGAGGCCAACGCCCGAAATGACGATCGAGCCTGCGGATGGGACCGGCGCGGCGGACGCTGCCGGCACGCCCGGCTGTCCCTGGTAAAGCGCCATGCCTTCGTCGAGAAACCGCGCGAACAGCTTTCCCAGGCCTTCGTAATCGGTCTGGCCGGACGTGGAAGATGAACGTGTGCGATCCGTACTCATGACGTTAGAGGCTCCCTGGGATGACGATGATGGTTGGCTCGTAACCGAAGTGCCGGCGCTCTCAGCAGCAGCGCGAAGCTCCGGGATGCGCGCCAATTGTTCCGGTCGCGGAATACCGGCAGCGTAAAGGCCGCACATAGCATCGTGGAACGAGCGCACGCCGCCGCGCTTGGGGTGGTTGGTGGATAGACAAAGGACGTCGTGTTTGTCCTCGAGGTCGCTTTCGGCTAAGGCCTGCAGCGCCCGCTTGGGGCCGACTTCGAGAAAGACGCGGGCGCCCTCGCGGTAGCAGGTCTCGATGCCCTTGACGAACTGGACCGACGACGCCATCTGGTCGGCAAGCCGCCGACGGATGGTTTCCATGTTGTCGGTCGGGTAGAGCTGCCCGTCGATATTGCCGATGAGCGGAATACTGGGCGGCGCGATCTGCATCTCGCAGATCGTCCGGTACAAAGCATCCGCGGCGGGCGCCACCACCTTGCTATGGAAGGCATGCGACACCGGGATGATCTGCGCGGTCATGCCCAGGTTGTTGAAGAAGTCGACCGCGCGATCCACGGCGTCACTCGCGCCGGCGATCACCGTCTGCTTCTTACTGTTCATGTTGGCGGGCGTGAGGTAGCCGCCGATCTCGGGCAGGCGCCGCACGATTTCGTCCGTGGGGCCAAGCACCGACGCCATCTTGCCCTTGTCGCCGATGGACACCGAGGCCATGGCGCGAGCGCGGGCGCTGACCGCCACGAGCGCTTCGGAGAAATTGATCATGCGGGCGCCCACGGCGGCCGCCCACTCGCCCAGGCTGTGGCCCATGACCATGTCGGGAAACACGCCGTGCTTGCCGAGCAGGCGCATGATGGCGATGTTGGTGGTCACCATGGCCGGCTGGCAAATGGTGGTGTCCTTGAGCGCCTCCTCGGCGTCTTCCATCGCCGCGGCATCGCTCTTGTCCTTGTAGACGTAGCTCGTGAGCGGACGACCGAGGATGGGCGCCATCGTGCGATCCGCTTCCGCGAAGGTTTCGCGCACGATGGGATCCGGCACGTCGGCCAGCATGTTCACGTACTGCGAGCCCTGGCCGGGAAAGAGGAAGGCGACCTTGCCGGCGGGACCGCGACCGAAGTGGATACCCCTGGTCTGGAGTACACGCCACTTGCGCGGGTCGTTCTTGTCGAGCGCCTCGATGGCGGTCTCGCACTTCTTGGCGAGGTCGGCGGCATCGTCGAAGGCAACCGTCAGACGAGCTTGCGCTCCGAGAAAGGCTGCTCCGGGCGGCGTGGCGTCTGGCGCCTTGCCGGCCTTGGCGTCGGCGAGAGCACGCACCGCTTGCTCTCGCAAGGAGCCGGGATCGATGCCGCCGAGGGCGAGCATGTGGCCGAGCATGGCCGGCCGGTCGTCGCGCGCGCTCGCGACCGAGGCCCCGGAGGCGGCCACCGTGGACGCCGCAGGAACCTGAATCATAGGTTCGCGCTTGGTCAGCATGCCGGGAACGTATTCTTCGACGACCACGTGGAAATTGGTGCCACCAAAGCCGAACGCCGAGACGCCGCAACGACGAGGCGCAAACGACGGTCGCTCCCAGGGCCGCGCCTTGGTGTTGACCTCGAAAGGAATCTTGTCGAACGGAATGGCCGGACTAAGCACGTCGCAATTGATCGACGGCGGCAGCACCTTGTGGTGACAGGCCAGCACCGCCTTGAGCAGGCCCGCAGCGCCGGCCGCGCTCTTGAGGTGGCCGATCTGCGACTTGACCGAACCGAGCGCGATCTTGTGCTTGATGGGCGTGCCTTCGAGCAGCACGCTCGCCGCGCTTTCCATCTCGGACACATCGCCCACCCGGGTCGAGGTGCCGTGACCTTCCAGCAACGTCATGGTCGCCGGGTCGAGGCCGGCGCGCTTCCACGCGCGCTGAATGGCCAAGCGTTGACCAATGGGATTGGGCGCCGTGATGCCCTTGCCCTTGCCGTCGCTGGCACCGCCCACGCCGCGAATGACAGCGTAGATTTTGTCGCCCGCTTTCTCGGCATCTTCCAGGCGCTTGCAAATGAACATCGCGCCGCCCTCGCCCATGACGAAGCCGTTGGCCCCCGCCGAATACGGGCGCGAGCCGTCGGGAGACAAGGCGCCGATCTTGCTGAACTTGACGAAGGTCGTGGCGCCCATGTTGCGGTCCATGCCGCCGGTCAGCGCGACGTCGTAGTGATGATCCGCCAGACTGTCGAGCGCCGACTGCACGCCGGCCAAGGCAGACGCGCAGGCAGCGTCGGTCGTGAAATTCGGGCCGCGCAGGTTGTAAACGGCGGCCACGCGTCCGGCAACGATGTTGGTCAGCTCGCCCGGCATGGTGTCTTCGGTGGTATCGGGCAGCCGACGCGCGATCTCGGCCTGGAACTCCGCCAGCACCGTTTGCTGCGCGCTCGGCGGCAGGGCCTTGAACGTCGGGCTCTCGCACAAAGCACGGGAGTACTCGGGGAAAGACAAGCGCAGCACGGTTTCGTAGTGGCGCTCGCCACCCATGGCGTTGCCCAAAATCACCGCCGTCGACTCCGTGTCAAAGCGGTTCGGATAGCCGGCATCACGCAAGGCCTCGCCCGCGCACAGGAGAGCCCATTTCTGACCGTCGTCCATGGAGGCGGCCACGCGCGGGGGAATCTTCAGCTTGGTCGACTCGAAGGTAATGCCGCGCACCCAGCCGCCGATTTTCGAGTACGTCTTGCCCGGCGCTTTGGGATCGGGATGCCAGTAGTCCGAAGCCAGCCAGCGATCAGGGGTGACCTCGGTGATCGAGTTCCGACCCGCGAGCACGTTCTGCCAGAAGCTTTGCGCATCGGGAGAGTCGGGCAAAATCGCGCCCACGCCCACGATAGCAATGGCCCGCTCGGCCGGATCTCGTGTCGAACTACTCATCTGCTCATTTCCTCCAGAACTGCTGACTTCGGATCGCGGTGGCTCGTCGAATTCTTATTGCGGCTTTGCCGCATCCTGCTCGACGATGGCCTTGGACACCGCATCCAAGTCGGCCATGAGGCCCTTGGCGGCGGCATGAATGGCCGGCACCTGCAGCGCGCGCTCGAAGTCGGCCATGGCGACGTCTTCGACGGCGTCCATACCACGCACCAAACGAACCGCGCCGGCCACGATGTCGATCGCCGCTTCGCGAGCGCAAATGCGTGACATCGTCTTGACCGCCTTCGGTGCAAAGAACGGCTCGTACTTGGCAGCGCCGCGCCCGGCGGCGTAGCGGGCGAAGTTGGCAGCAATTTCAGCCCGGGTCATGAGCTCGCCCAGTTGGAAAAGGACGTGCTGATGGCGCGTGAGGCGTCCTACGCGGCAGCGCTCGGTGGTTTCGAGCACCGCCCGCACGGCCAGGGCGGCCACGTCGGCTCCCACCTGCGGATCCTCGCGGTGCAGCCCTTCCAGCGACTCGGCCATCGTGCGGTAGAAGCCGCCACGCTCTTGCAAGTGCGAGCGCCAGCGATCGCGCGACACCGTCCACTGCATGATCTCGCTCGTGCCTTCGTAGATCGTCGTGATGCGCACGTCGCGGCGGATCTTCTCCACCTCGTATTCCTTGGTGTAGCCGTAGCCGCCCAAAGCCTGCACGGCGGCGTCCGCCGAGGCATTCCCTTCTTCGGTGGCGAAGAGCTTGGCGATGGCACCTTCGGTTTGCAGGTCGTTCTCACCGCTGTCGAGGCGCCGCGCGACCTCTTCAATATAGGCGCGGGCCGCTTCCAGCTTGACCACATGCGGGGCAATCAGCTTGTCCATGTAGCCCTGCTTCTCGGACAGCGTGGTTCCCGCCTGCACGCGCTCGCGCGAGTAGCGAATCGCTTTCAGCATAGCCTGCACGCCGCCGCCCAACCCGAACGCGGCCACCATCAAGCGCGTGAATCCAAACACCGACTGGGCATGGATAAGGCCCTTGCCCTCGACCCCGCCCAGCAGATAGTCCTTCGGCACGAAGACGTCTTCGAAGGTGACCGGCGACGTGTTCGACGAACGAATGCCGTGCTTGTTCTCGTGCTTGCCGGGAATGAGGCCCGGCGTGCCCTTCTCGACTAGAAAGAAGGTCGGGCCGTCGGGCGTGGCGGCCAGCACCGAGTAAAGCTGGGCGAAACCGCCGTTCGAAATGAACTGCTTGGTGCCGTTGATCTTGTAGCCCTTGAGCTCGCCGTTTTCGATGACCCGGTCGGCCTTGGTGCGAATAGCGGAAAGCTCGCTGCCGGCTAGCGGCTCGGTGACGGCGTAGGCGACAATCAAGCCCTCGTCACCGATACGGCGCAACCAGTGCTTGCGTTGTTCCTCCGTCGAGCCGACGACGATAGGATCGGTGCCGAGAAAGATCGCCAAGAACGCGGTGGCCACGCCAAGATCCAGGCGCGCCATATCTTCGGACACGCGGTACACGTCGTAAGCCGAGCCACCGAGTCCGCCCAGCTCTTCCGGAATGAAGAGCAGGTGCAATCCAATCTCAGGACCCAGCAGCTCCTGGATGAGAGCCAGCGGAAACTCGTCCTTCTCGTCGAGGTCGAGGCGCACTTTGGCGGGCAGCCTTTGCTTTCCGAACGACCCGAGGGTGTCGAGAAGCATCTGAAGTGATTCTTTGTCGAGTCCTGCATTCTTCATTGCGTGGTTCTCTCCTGCACGGATGCCGTAGGTCGAGGGGGGCATCGCGCCTCGGTCCTTGGGGGCGGACGATGCTGGCATAAGCTGGCCTAAAATCAAAACAGGGATCGGCGCATTTCGTCGATCCCCGGTCTACGACGCGATCATTCGCAACTACTCGTCAAGAGTCCCGCGTTCGAGCGGGCGGCCGTAACGCGGCCGACGTACTGCTATTCCTTCTATTCCTGCTATTCCCGCCAGCGAGGGTCGCCGCTCTCCTTGGCCTTTTCCTTGTCGCGCTTGGCCTTGTCCGCAGCCTTTTCCTTGTCTTGCTTGGCCTTGGCCTTCTTCGCGTCTTCCTGCGCCTTCTTGTCGCGCTCTTTGATCTTCTTGAGCGCTAGCTCGGCTGCCTTTTCTTCGTCGTGCTGGCGCTTGGCGACGCACTCTGGCGGCTCGCAATCGCCTTCGCACTCGCACTTGAGCTTGGCCTTGCTCACCTTGATGCAGTGGCATTTGTCTTCTTTGTCCCGGTAGCAGCCGCACGCGTTGTTTGCGGTCGCTGCCTCGGGCGGCTCGGCTTCGACTTGCGAATCCTTTTTCCCTTTGGCTTGCGAGGGAAGAGCCAAAAAGGTCACCAGGCCGAACACTGAAATGGCGGAAAGCAGCAATCGCATGGCGGTCTCCTTTGCAGGCCCAATACCACGGGTGCGCTTGCCCTTGCAATGGCCTGGACGGCCAAGTGCCACTTGCGCCAAGGCGCGGCGAGCCGCATGATTTCGGCCCGAAGGAAGGCACCCATGACCCAGAGTCTGATGGCACGCGACCGCGCAGAGGCAAAGAAGAAGGGAATTGTTGCGCTGTCCGTGTGGGTCGGAGCCGGAGTCTTGTTCGTTTACCACTGGCCGATCCTGGGACTCCTCACGGTGGGCGGCGCCATGACGCTTACGTACCGCTGGTTCATGTTCCGCGCTAAGCGCGGCATGAGATTCTAACGCCTACTCCTACGGCTGCAAGAACAGCGACGGGCCGGCGGGCGCAGCCTGCGCAGGCTGGTTGGCCTGCTCGGGGCGGGCTACGCGGTGAAACGAAAGCGGCAAGTCGACCGGCACAGCCTTGCCGTCGAAGGCGGGAAAGCGAATGTTCTGCACGACTTCGCGAACGCAATGCTCAGCGTCGGGTGGCGCACCCGAAATGCGAACCAAGCTCGGCTTGCCGCTGGGATCTGCTTCGAACGAAACCGCGATCGTCGGGTCCTGAGTCGTCGACGCGAAACACCCTGCCAGAGCGCCCATTGCGCCTTGGACAGAGCGGTTGAGCGACTCGCGGGTAATGCCGTTGGGATCGCCGTTGAGCGTTGCCCTTTGGACCGCGGCTTTTTCCGAGCTGGCCGAGAGAGCAGCGAGCGCCGCCGGTGGCGGATCATCGGGGATGACGGACGGGGCGATAGGGGTGCCTGGCTCCGCCCGATAGGCGACGGTCCTGTTCACGGGCCGGGGCGCGGGCGCCGAGACCTGCGGCGAAGGGGTCAAGGGCGGCAGATCGCTAGGCCGTTTGCACGCACCGGTCGCGCCAAGTAGACCCGCCACCAGCACAATGCCACGCATTGTCGGCCCGGAAAATAACGCGTACACAGACATCCGGTCTGATCTTCGGCAGAGCCCCAGCCTAGCTTGAACTGGCGTCGCCAGCGGACGACCTCACTTTGCTCGGGTCGGACCTTCGCCGCAGGCCCTGTGTTTCCATGTCCACACCTCCCCGTTCAAGTGTACTCTAGCGCCGACCATGCGAATCGGAATTGACCTCGGTGGCACCAAGATCGAAGGCATCGCCATCGACGAAAAGGGTGTTGAGCGACTTAGGCTGCGCGTCCCTACACCCAAGGGAGAATACGCGGCCATCATCAAGGCGCTAAGCGGACTAGTCGGCGACATCGAAAAAGCGGTGGGCGCAAGCGGCACGGTCGGCGTCGGCATTCCCGGCGCCGTTTCGCCAGCGACGGGTTTGGTGAAGAACGCCAATACCGTCGAGCTCATCGGCCATCCGCTCGACAAGGATCTGAGCCAGGCACTTGAGCGCGAGGTTCGCGTGGCCAACGACGCCAACTGCTTCGCGCTGTCCGAGGCCACCGACGGCGCCGGGGCGGGAGGTAGCGTTGTTTTCGGCGTGATTCTAGGAACGGGCGTGGGAGGCGGCATCGTAGTCGATGGACGCATCCTGGTGGGCCAGCACGCTATTGCCGGCGAATGGGGCCACAATCCCTTGGCCTGGCCACGTGACGATGAGCGCCCGGGCTATCCCTGCTTCTGCGGCCGCCCAGGCTGCAACGAATCGTTCCTTGCGGGCCCCAGCCTGGGCCGCGATCACAAGACCGTTACTGGCCAGGACCTGAAAGCACCCGAGATCGCGGCACGCGCAGAGGCTGGCGATCCCGTCTGCTTGACGACGATGGTTCGTTACGAAGATCGCCTGGCCCGTGCGCTGGCCGTCATCATCAACGTGTTGGATCCCGACTACGTCGTGCTCGGCGGTGGCGTTTCGAACATCGAGCGGCTGTACCGCGAAGTCCCGCGCGTGCTGCCCAAGTACGTCTTTTCGGACAAAGTCACGACGCCCCTCGTGAAAGCCAAGTTCGGCGATTCCAGCGGCGTCCGCGGCGCGGCCTGGCTGTGGCCCCCGAAACGCTAGCCCGCATTCTGATGGAAACCCTGGCAGGGTTTCCAAACCTTCCCGCGCTCTGGCTCCGGCGGGCAAAGCCCACCTCCGCCAACGCGGGCATTCTGATGGAAACCCTGGCAGGGTTTCCAAACCCGAGGCCCCAGCCCACCGCTCGCTGCGCTCGGCCTCGCGCGTTCTGGCTTCGGTGGGCAAAGCCCACCTCCGCCAACGCGGGCCAAGCAAAAGCACCCGCTTGCTCCCGCGGCCGTGTACACTGCGTGGGTACCTGGACACTTTTTGTCCAGGTCGTTCGGCAAAGGAAAAGAAATGCAAAAAGGTACAGTGAAGTTTTTCAACTCGACCAAGGGCTTCGGTTTCATCACTCCCGAAGGTGGCGGCAAGGATGTCTTCGTCCACGCCAACGATACCAATGGCGTCGTTCTTCAGGATGGTGCGACCGTCGAGTTCGAGGTCGTGGCCGGCCGCAAGGGTCCGCAGGCCAGCAACGTAAAGGTCATCTGATTCAGGCGGGTGCCGGACCGTAACCGGCCGCGCACCCGTGGCTGTTTGACGGCGATGTCGAGGTTCTATCCTCGGCATCGCCAGCAGAGCCGTCCTGCCGGCGATAGCCGGAGGCGTGTCTTCAGTTAATGGCGACGCGTCTGCCAATAGGTCGATACCAGCAAGAACACACCTAGAAGAATCCACACAACGCCCATGCGCAGGTGACGGATTTCTTCCTTGCCGCGGGTCGGTGTGGAATCCTCGGTCGGCTGGCCCTCTTCATTGCGAAGCTTGGGGGGCCTGGGTGCCGCCAGGTACTGGGCGCGCAGAGCGCCGAACATCACCAGCATGGCGCCGACGACGTAAGGAATGACGGGCGAGATGTTGAGGCGCATGGTTTCTGGAACCATACGCTGCCTAAAAGCGAGGCTCAACTAGCGAGCTCGACGGCGGTGAATTCGCGAATGACGGTCACCTTGATTTGCCCCGGGAAGGTCATCTCGCGCGAGATGACCTGGGCGATGTCCGTAGCCAGCTTGGATGCAGCGGCGTCGCTCACACGTTCTTCTTCGACGTAGACGCGCACCTCGCGCCCGCCCTGCACGGCGAATGCCTCGGCGATGCCGCGGAAACTGCGAGCGATGCGCTCGATCTCGGCCAGCTTGGCCATGTGGTTATCGTCGGTCTGGCGGCGCGCGCCGGGCCGGCCGCCCGACATGGCGTCGGCGGCAGCGACCAGGTGGGCGTACGCGCTGCCAAACGGCTCGTCCGTGTGGTGCGCGCCGATGGCGTTGGCGACAATTTCGCTTTCACCGAAGCGTCGAGCGTAGTCGGCACCGATGACGGCGTGCGAGCCATCCACCTCGTGGGTGAGCGCCTTGCCGATGTCGTGGAAGAGCGCGGCCCGGCGCGCGAGCTTGACGTCGAGACCCAGCTCGGCAGCGAGCATGCCGCCGAGGTACCCCGCTTCCACCGAGTGCTGCCACTGATTTTGCGAGTAGCTCGTGCGGAAATTCAGCCGGCCGACAAGCTTGACGATTTCCGGGTGCGCCCGACCGACCTTGAGCATCGCCAGGCCGCGCTGACCCATCTCGACGATCTCGCGATCAACCTCGGCCGTGATTTCGCGGGCGGCTTTGGCGAAAGCATCTCCCGCGAGGGCCGGCCTGCGCAGCATGCGAGCCACGCAGCGACGCGCAATTTCGCGACCTACGCCGTCGAGTCCTTCGATGCGAATGGCGTGGCTCTCTTCGACCAAGGATAGGGTCACGCCACCTGAGACACCTTCGACGAGCTTGAGCTGCTCGGCCGAGATCAGGTCGCCGCCCTTCTCCGGCAGGGCGATGAGCGACTGCGCACGCTCGGAATAGAAATGGTCGGTCATACGACCGGCAGAAATGCCCATCAGCCGCTTGGCAGCGCGCGCAACTTCCGACGCCGAAGCACCGTCGCTGGCATTGCGCACCACCTGCTCGGCGGACAATTTGGCATCTTCGATCTCGCCTTCGACAATCGCTTGCTGTGCCTGGGCAGCAGACAGGTGCGCGACGCGTTCGAGCTCGGCGCGGTGCTGTTTCCCCAGCGAGGCAAGCTCGGCCTTCAGGGCGTGCGTCTCGCGCTCGGTTTCGGCCAGCGGGCTTTCGCGATCGTCGAGCTCCTTGCGACACTCGTCGAGCAGACGCCTCTCCTCGTTGACGAGAACCACGCGGCCGGCCAGCGAGGCCTCCTGCTCGGCCAGCTCTACCTGGCGTGCCTGCAGGGCCACGTCGGCTTCGGCGCGGACCGTGAGCGCTTCTTCCCGTGCCGCGACCTCGACCTGCGTCCGGAGCGCTTGGCCTTCGCGAAGCGCGGCCGCACGAATGCGTTCGATCTCGAGGGCCCGAGACCGCCGCGTTTGCTCGATGCGCGAGCGAGCCCTAAGCGCGAACCACAGGCCGACGCAAGCGCCAGCCACGCCTGCCAATAGCACCGCTAGCGTGGCTGGCATCCGCCCTATCCGATGGCGAGGCCGAGGCTCGCGCGCAGCTCGAAGTACTCTTCGGATACGCTCCACTGGATGAGGTCGCGGACCTTGTCGCGCGGATCGGCGCTGCCCACGCTGATCGGCTCGGACAGGACCTGCTGAACCGCGGTTTCGAGATCGTTGCACAAGAGGAACCCAGCGCGGGTAGAGGTATAGTCCACCGCCTTCGCCCACTTGTGCAAATCGACCTCGGCCTTGCTTTCGATGAACAGACGTACGACCTCGGCCAGCGTCTCCATGTACTGCGGCGGCATGAACCGACGCAAAAGCTCCACACGTTCGGTTACCGGCTGCTCCATGTCGGCCTTCACTTGCAGCTTGGGCTGCACCAGCCTGAGCGCGGCCAGGAAGAACGCTTTGAGCTCGTTGACCTGCGGCACGATGCGCGGCCAGCGTAGCACGTGGTCCGCTCGCAAGAGCGACAGCCTCTTGCCGAGGGAGTACGCGAGATCCTTCTCTTGCTTGCCTTGCAGAAGCGCGGCTCCGACGATAATGGCAGGGCAGAGCTGCTGCTTGTCGCGGGCGCTGACGAACTCCATCTCGCCAGCGAAGTCTTGCCGCAGGTAAAGCTCGGGCATGTTGACGCCGAGGATTTGGCTGGCGTACACGAATACGCGACTGACCATGAGCTGGTCGGTGGCCAGATCGCGCCGATCCTTGCGCTTGACGCCGTATTCTTTGTGCTCTTGCGAGCGGATGGCGATGACCGTCTGGCTGATGTTGGCCAAGACCAGCGAAATGTAGCGGTCTTCATCGGGGTGGAAGATCTGCTTTTGCCAGTTCTCCTCGGTCAGGCGCGACTTCACGCGCGCCAGGCCCTTGGACCGGTATTGCTCGAAGAAGCGCAGTTCCTCGGCGTCGGCCTGCTTGAGGAAGGCAAGCGTCGAAGCCACGCACCACACCTGGTCGTACTTGCCGAGCTCGGCGTAAAGACGTCGCAACGTCTTGAGTGCCGGCACCATCTCCTTGGGATCCGTGGCCCGCGCGATGAGCAGACGGTATTCGTGAATGGCCTTGTCGTAGCACTCGGGTCCCTGCACCTGGTAAAGCTCGGCGAGGATCTGATGGCGCCCGAGATTCTCGGGTTCAAGCCGCACGCAAACCTCGAACGCCTCGGCGGCTTCGCGGTACATTTTCAAGCGCGAGCGATAGATTTCGCCAAGCCCCTGCCAGAGGGCTAGCTGCGTGGCCTTCTTTTCAGGCGCGACTTCCTGGCCCAGGCGCTTGATCATCTTGCGATAGTTGCGCTGCTGGTTGGTCCAGTCCTTCTTCGCCGTCATGATCTTGTCGATACGCTCGAACGGCTTGAGGCTCTCCGCATACTCGTCGAGAGCCTGGTTGAACATCTCCACTGCCTCGTCGGGCGAATGCAGCTCGGAGTTGGTGATGATGCCTGCGGTTTCGAGGTACTTGGCCTTGGCCTTTCCGGTCTCGAGGTTCGCGAGGCGCATGAGGATCTCGACGGCTTTCTTCCACTGCTTGGTCTCGTGCAAAAGCTCGAGCACGTCGACAAGCAGATTGCGAGCGTCGGGCTTGACCTCCAGCGCTTCCAAGTACGCAGCGATGGCCTTCTGCGGATTCGACAGCTTGTCCTTGTAGATCGCAATGATCTCTTCGTGAAAGCGCAGCTTCTCTTCGGCTTTCGTCGTGTGGCTGAGCAGCGCACGCTTCTGCTTGATAACCGCCTCCCAGTCCTTGGCCTCGGCGTAAATCTCGGCCAGGGCTTGCAACGTCGGGTGATGGCCGGGATTAATCTCAAGCGCCTTTTCGAACATGTTGATCGACTTCGCGCGCTCGCCCACCTTCATCTTGATGGTGCCAATGCGGTGGAAGATCTCGACGATCTGCGCGTCGGTCTGCGATTCGCGATGCTGTACCATCACGGTCTGGTACAGCTTGAAAGCGTCGTCCCACTGCTGGCGGCGGTAGAGCAGATCGGCGCGGTCGACCAGCGTTGGCAGATGCGTGGGGTCCAGCTCGTAAGCCTGGCGGTAGCACTTGAGGGCTTTGTCCTGCTCGCCGAGCTTGTCCGCCGCACGGGCCAATCGGTAATAGATGGCGTGCAGCTCTTTGTTGGCGCGGCGATCGGTCTTGCGCGCCAGCATTTCCAGCACCGGAATAAGCGGAGCCCACTCTTCGTTGCGGTAGTAGAGCTCCGCCAGAGGCGCGCCCGCCTCCATGTGCTCAGGATCGAGCTCGAGCGTCCGCGCAAACAGGTCTTTGGCCTTCTGCTCGTCGCCGAGATCGATTTGGTAAAGCTTGCCAGCTTCGAAGAGTAAGCGCGTCTTTTCGAGAACGTTCTGGGTGCATGCTTCCGCGCGAACCATCATCTGCGCGGCCTTCTGCGAATCGCCCCGTTGCTTGTAAAGACTGATGAGCGACAACATGCTCGGGACGTGCATCGGATCGACGCTGAGGGCATCGGACAGGCGCTCTTCGGCCGACTCCGGCATCTGCATGTGCTCGTCGAAGATCTTGCCCAGGCGGAAGTTGAGATCGACCTTCTCCTTGGCGTCGACCACGTTCACCAGTCGCTCCATGATCTCGACCGCGCGATCCCATTGCTCTGTCTGCTCGTAGATGCGCGACAGACCCTTGAGAGCCTCGGTGTGATCGGGGTCGAAGCTGAGGATGTCGCTATAGGACTCCGCCGCACGATCCGGATCGCGCAACTCTTCCTCGAACAGGTTGCCCAAGGCCAGCTGCACGCGCGTGCGCTCTTGCGCTTCGGTCTCCACCTGGATGTGGCGACGGTAAATGTCGACCAGTGCATCCCAGTTGCGTTCGGCACGATACAGGCGCTCGACATCACGGTACACCGGCAGTTGCTCCGGATCGATCTCGAGGACGTGCAACAAGCATTCGATCGCGTGCTCGACTTTGCCCGGCTGCCGTTCCCACACCTGCGCCATGCGCAGGTAGAGGCCCACCCGCTCGGCGTCGGCCGGAGTGACTTCAAGTTGGTGCTCGAGAACATCGAGGTAGGCGTCGGTGCGGCCCGCCTTGAGGTAAAGTTGCTCCAGTGCCTTGAGCGCAGGCAAATTCTGCGGATCGACGGTGAGCACCTCTCGGTACGCGTCGACGGCGCGCTCGTTGTCGCCGAGTCGTGATTCCCACAGCTCGCCGACCTGCAGCCGCAGTTTCACGGCCAAATCAACGTCGCTGATGATTTGCGATTTCTTGCCGAGGATTTCCGCCAAGCGATCCCACGCTTGCGACCGACGGTGCAGACGCTCGAGAGCGTCGATAGCGCGCAGGCAGCGCTCGTCGAAACGAAGTGCTTGCTCGTAGGCGGCCGTCGCCTGGCCCGCGTCCGAAAGCTGGACCTCGAAGGTCTCGGCCAGCGACAGCAGAACCTCGACCTTGCGCTCGGCATCTTCTTCCAGCTCGACGTGCTTGGAGAGAATGGCGACCAGCTCTTTCCACTGGCCGAGCTTTCGGTAGAAGTCGGCCAGGGCCGCCATGGCATCGACGTGGTCGGGATCGATGGAAAGCGCCTTCTTCGCCGCAGCGATGGCGTAGTCGGTGTGATCGAGTGCCGAATCGTACCAACGCGAGATCTTCACCCACAGATCCGAGGCCTGCTTGGCGTCGGTCATTCCCTCCGCCATCTGCGTGTACTCGGTGAGCAGCTCGCTCCACTTGTTGGCCGCCGTGGCCAACCGCTCCAACTCTTCGGCCACGTGATCGTTCGAGTAGTCCTCGCGGAAAGCCGCCTGCAAGGTCACGAAGGCAGAATCGCGATCGCCAAGCTGCGCTTCGTACACCGTCGCGATGTCGATGAACAGCTTGATGCGGTCGGCAGGTCCGTCGACGTACTCGGTGCGCGCCAAGAGCAGCTCGATGAGACGTGGCCACACGCTTCGCTGGCGGTAGAGCTCTTCGAGACTGGTCGACGCCACGAAATTCGACGGATCGATTTCCAGTACGCGCTCGTACGCTTCCGCGGCCGCGCCACCATCGCCGACCTTGTCGGCCCAGACGGACGCCGCTTGCATGAGCACTTCGACTTTCTCGTCAGACGACGACAAGGCCGCTGCGCGACGTTCGAGCACTTCGACGCATTCTTCCCAGCGCGCTTCTTGGGTAAACAGCGTTTCCAGCGCTGCGAGAGCACGGAAATCCGTTGGGGCGATTTGCAGGACCTGCCGCCAGGCTTCAACGGCGGCGTCGATGCGCATGAGGGTCGTACCTTCGAGATCGCCGAGTTGCGTGTACAGATCCTTGATCTCGTCGGTGCTCAGGGCGTGCGAGCCGACCGAGATGGTCCGGCGCAAAACATCGGACAGCTCTTCCCAGGCGCCGGCGCTGCGGTAGTTGTTCGCGATGGCGCGTAGGGCTTCCACGTCGCCGGGATCGATCTCGACAACCTTTTGCCAACATTCGAGGGCGTTCCGCTCGCGACCGAGCTTCTCGCCCCAAACACGACCCAGGCGCTTGTACACCGGGATGCGCGCCACCGGGTCTTCGGTCGCCCGGATCTGACTATCCAGAATCTCGGTTAGCTCATGCCATTCCTCGGCCTGCTCGTGCAGATCCGCCAACGCTGACAACGCCTGCGGATCGGCCCCGCGTAGATCGAGGACGCGGCGCCACAGCTCGACGGATTTTTCGCGCTGGCCGAGCACGTCGGACGTAATCTTTGCCATGCGGGCGTAACAGTCGGACAGTGCCTGATCGCCGGGCGCGATATCGAGCATCTTCTCGTAGACGCCGTAGAGATCTTCCCAGCGTTCGGCACGGAAGTAGAGACGCTCGAGCGCTTCGAGCGCTTCCGGCGAGCGCGACTCGTGCTCGAGAACCGCTAGATAACTAGCGATGGCGGCGTCGGGATCGTCGATCACGTCGGCCAGCACTTTGCCAAGGCGCAGGTGCAGCTCGACCAGCTGGCCCGAATCGTCGGTCACCACGATGCGACGGCGAAGCACGCTGGAGAGCTTCTCGAAGTCGCCTTGCTTGTCGTAGACGCGGTCGAGGAATGCCAGCGCATCGGCGTCGTCGGCGTCGAAGCTGAGGATTTGTCCCAAGACTTCCTCGGCGCGCGACAGGTCGCCAAGCTCGGTTTCGAACACGGTCGCCAGGCGCTTGAGCACGTCCTTGCGAACCGCGCGGTCCGTGGTCTTGCCCGCGGCTTCCGCCATGGTCGCCACGTAGGTTTCCCACTGGTGCGTGGTGCGGGCCAAACGCAGGGCCTCGTCGAGTGCCTGCTCCGACGACGGTGCTTCCACCACCGCCCGCGCCCAGTAGTCGAGCGCGGAGATCTGATCGACGAGCTTGTTTTCGGCGAGGTCAGCCAAACGGCGCAGAATGCGCTGGCGCTCTTCACTGTCGGACTCCGACGCCAGCTCGACCTGGTAGACGCGCACCAACTTCTCCCACTCTTCGCCCGCGCGGTAGAGCGGCTCAAGCACTTGGGCTATTTCCCGCTGCATGGTTCCGCTGGCCATGAGGCGTTCCAGCGTCGCCCGCGTTTCTTCATGTTGGGGCGCGATACCCAGGATCTCCTGATACGCTTCGACGGCTTTCGGCAAATCGCCGAGAGCGACTTCGAGAATCTGGGCCAGGCGGTAGGTGAGTGAGACGATCTGCTCTTCCGTGTCGGCCAGACGGATCTCGCGACGGACGATCTCTGCCAGATCCTGCCATCGCTCGGTCATCGTGTAGAGGCGGTCGAGAGCGACAAGCCCATCCTTGCGGTCGGGCTCGGCCTCGGCCACGCGCTTGAACGTCGCAATGGCCTTGTCCACCTCGTGGGTTTCTTCTTCGTACACGCGGGCCAGACGCATCAGCATCTCGACCTGCAGCTGGCTGTCCAGCACGCGTTCGATCTCGGATTCGATGGCAGCAGCCAGCTCGGACCATCGTCCGCTGGCCTCGGCCATGCGATCAAGGTGAGCGATGACGTCGGCGTTGGCTGGATCCACGCGCATGGCACGACAGTAGGCATCGAAGGACGCATCGAAGTTCGCCAGACGGCGTTCGTAGATGCCGGCGACGACACCGAGCAGCTCGACGCGACGGGCGGCATCCTGCATGTGCGTGATCATCACCTCGTAGGTGACGGCGACCTTGTCCCAGTCACCGCCCGATTCGTAGATCGGCTGCAGCACCTCGGCTGCGGCGATGGGCTCTTCCCCTCGCTGCATCATGCCCTCGATGGCGCGCAAGGTAGGCTCGTGCGTGGGATCCATTTCCAGCACCCGCCGGTAGGCCTCGACAGCGCGAGCCGAATCGTTCAGCTTCTCTCGCCATAGCTCGCCGATACGGAAACGCAAAGACACGACCTCGGCGGCAGAGCTGCAAAGCTCGGTCTCGCGTTCGAGAATCGAGAGCAAGTCGTACCAGCGCTCGGTCTGCACGTAGAGCCGGTCGAGCGCTTGCGTGGCCTCGACGTCGTCCGGGTCAATGTCCAGCACCGACGAGTACGTCTCAATGGCGCGCGCCGGATCCTGCAGCTCGCGATCGTAGACCTGACCCAAGACAAACAGGCGGGCCTTTTTGTTGGCCGGATCGGTGGCCAGCTCGGCCTGCTTGGCGTAGATGTCCTTGAGATCGCTCCATCGCTCGAGGCGGATGAACAAGCGCTCGAGGTTTTCGAGCACCGTGGCGTCGCTTTCGTCCAGCGCCAGTGCCTGGCGATAGGCTTCGATGGCCTTTTCGGGATTGTCGAGAACCTCTTCCCAGATTTTGGCGGCGCGCGTTCCGAGCTCTCGCTTTTCCGCGACATTGTCGGTCATCTCGACGTTCTGCTGGAGCAGAAGCACGAGCTTGTTGTAGTCGGCTACGCGCGTGTAGATGCGTTCGAGCGCATCAGCGGATTCCTGATCGCGCGGCGAGGTCGCCATGGCCTGCCGGTACGCCTCGGCAGCGATCTCGGCATCGCCGAGCTCGTTTTCGGCCAAGCTGGCGATCACGTGGTAAACGGCGTTCTTGGTCTCGTCCGACGGGATGGTCTGCACCACCGCGCGGTAGCGCGATACCAAGTTGTCGATGCAACCGAGCGCCTTGGCAAGACGCTCGACCCGGCCTTGGGTTTCAAGGTCCAGCGGATTTTCCCCCAACGCACGACCAAGCACCTCGTAAGCACCGGCGGGATCGTCAAGACCATCCTCTCGAGCCGTGCCGATCTCGTGCAGCAGCAGGATCTTGCGCCCAACGTCGGGCGTGTGACGAGCCTGGATTTCGAGCACGCGCACCAAGTTGGCGAAGTCGCTGCGGTTTCGGTACACGGGATCGAGCAACTCGGCCAACGCCAACTCGTGCTCGGGAAGCGCGAGCAGGCCTTCCAGGGCGTCGATGGTTTGCGCATGGGCGGGTTCGAGCTCGAGCAGGCGACGATAGGTTTCGATGGCCGCCGACACATCCGCGAGATTTGTTTCGCGCAGCTGTCCCAAGCGCCAAAGAAGCGCGACCTGCTGATCCGGATCGGCCGCGAGATCGAGCTGCCGTTGCAGGTTGTCGGCAAGATCGAGCGCCAGGCCCTTCTGCAAGAACAGACGATCGAGGGCGCGCAAGGCAACCAGGCTGCTGGGGTTGTCACCCAGTACTTCCTTCCAGGCGGCGATGGCATCGTCCTGATTGCCGATCGCTTCTTCCAAAATGGTAGCGATGTGACTGTGGATGGCTTCGCGCGCTTCGACCCCTTCGACGAGCTCGGCCTTCTTCTTCAGCGTCTCGACCAAGTCGGGCCATCGCTCCGTCCGCGTGTAGAGGCGCTCGAGCGCTTCAAGCGCCGAGGCATCCTCGGGCTCGATTTCCTGAGCCATGCGGAAGTACTCAACCGCCTTTTCCGACTGGTTGAGCTTTTCGTCGTAAGCGACGGCGATGACCAGCAGGATCTCGCGCTCGAGCGCCGGCTCGAGCTTGGTGCTCGACTGGGCGTTGCTGTAAATCTGAACCAGCGAGTCCCATTTTCCCATGGCCTCGGCAAGCTGCTCCAAAGCGACGCGAGCGTCGCTCGATGCGGGATTCTCGGCGAAAGCCGCCGCGTAGGCATCGTAGGCGGCATCGCTGCGACCGGCTTCTGCTTCCAAGGCGCCGATGCGAAGCTGCAAGGCCACTTTGGCCGCCGAGTCCTTCTCGCGTTTGAGCTTGATCCGCTGCACCTCGATGAGGCGCTCGATTTCGTGGAGAGCTTCGTAAATCGGCTCCAGAGCCGCCACCGCGGCCATCTGGTGCTTCTTGACGCCGAGGAAACCTTCCAAAGCGGCACGTGCGCCCGGATGGTTGGGATCCAGCGCAAGCGCTGCTTTGTACTCCTCCACCGCGCCCTTGGCATCGTCGAGGTGATTTTGCAGCACCTCACCGAGAGCGAACTTGAGCTCGGAAGACGCCATGGCGTCGCTCGCGGTAAGGGCGAGCTGGCGCTCGATGACCTTGGCCAAATCCTGCCATTGACTGGTGGCCTGGTAGAGGCGGCCCAGAGCGCGTAGCGCCTGCAAATCGTCGGGGGCCGTCTTGAGGATGTCGCGGTAAAGCGCCAGCGCCCGCTCCACATCGTGGACTTGTTCCTCGTAGAGCAAGGCCAGCTGCAGACGAACTTCGCGCTTCTCTTGCTCGGTGGCCGCCAGGCTGAGCTTCTTGTCGTAAATAGCCAGCAGCTCTTCGTGCTGTCCGGTCGCGACGTAGAGCCGTTCGAGCGCAAGCACCGCCTGCTCGTCGCTGGGCGCGAGCGCAAGAATCTGCTTGTTGCGCTGGATGCCGAGCTCGTAGTTGGCCAGCTCTTTCTCGTAGGCACCTGCCAGCGTCGAGAGAAGGGGCAGAAGCTCATTGCCCCCAAGCGACGGAAGAACGGACTCGTACACTTGCACGAGAGCGGCCCACTCACCGGTCTCGGCAGCAAGTCGCTGGCCGGCTTCGAGCGCCCAAGCCTCGACGGGATTCTCCGTCGTGGCCTGCAAGGCGACGGCAAGCGCGGACGACTTCTGGCCCGCTTCTGCGTCGAGGATCTGGGAGATTCGCTGCATGCGCTCTTGGCGCAGCGCCGGCTCGGTGGTGTGCAGCAGCTGCACCTGCAAAGCCCCGGCGAGCTTGGTCGCGTCCTTCGCCTTCTCGTAAATCGGAATCAACGCCTCGGCGGCGACTAGATTGCCCGAGTCGAGCGAAAGAGCCTTTTCGAAGGCCCTCTGCGCCTTGTCGGCCTTCGATAACCGGTTCTGGTAGAGCGCGGCGATTTTGTTCCACAGGCCGACGCGGATGGCGTCGTCCTCACTCTCGGCTTGCCGTTCGAGCACGCGAACGAATTCGTCCCACTTGGCCTGCGCCGAATAGAAGCCTTCAAGAGCGTCCCAGTCTTTGTTCTGCAGGTAGAGCTTGCGAAGCGCGTCCTGCGCTCGCCGATTGTCGGGCTCGGCTTCAAGCAGGGCCTTCCACGCAGCGATCGCAAGATCGAGCTTCTGCAGTTTCTCCGTATACAGAATCGCGAGCTTGGGAAGCAGCATTCCGCGACGGGCCGGATCGCCGGTGAGCGACACCTGCTTCTGCAAAATCGCCGCAAGCTCTTCCCAATGCTTCTCGCGCTCGTAAAGCTTTTCCAGCTCGCCCAGAGCTTCCGCGTCGCTGTCGCTAAGGTCGATGACCTTCTTCCACAGCTCGATCGAGACGGCAGCCTTCTTCAGCTTCTCCGTGGCGAGCTTGGCGACCTCCGCCCAGCGACGAGCTTGCTCGGCGGGATCTGTAAGCCGCGCGACTTCCTGGCGCAACACACCGATGAGACGTTCCCAGTCGCGCCGCTTTTCGTACATCTGCTTGAGGAACGCAACGGCCTCGGGATTGGCCGCATCGATCTCGAGGATCGCCTCGTAGCACTTGATGGCTTCGGCCTGGTTCTGGAACCTCTCCAAATAGAGGCTAGCAATGCGGAGTTGGAGCACGACCTTCTCCGCAGGCGCCGCGGTAAGCGAAGCCTTGCGGCGCAAAAGCGCGATGATGTCCGGCCAGCGCGGGTTGGCGCTCGATTCGAGCTGCCCCACAAGCGCGTCAATGACCTGCACGTTACCGGGCTGGATAGCAAGAATGCGGTTGTACGAGTCGACCACGTTTATGTCGAGCTTGAGGCGCTCGCGATAGATGTCGACCATCTCGAGAAGTAGAGGAACCTTCTCGTCCGCCGCGGCCCAAGCCGCCTTGTCGACCGCCTCTTTCAAGATCTCGACGCATGCCTTCCAACGCTCAGCTTGCTTGTAGAGCCTAGCGAGCTCACGCCGCGGCCCCCATATCGTCGGCGCACTTCCGACCAACTTCTTCCAAGCGTCGATTCCCTTCTCTATCGACTGGCGCTCGGCGTCGAGCGCCGCAGACGCCTGCGGATGCAGCTCGGCGGGAAAGTCATCAAGTGTGCCGTTCGAAATCGGATCCATGCCCACGTGTTCCTCCGGAATGAATGGGGCCAAACTAGGACACGATACCAGGTGGCGTCGTCTCCCGCCCAAGTAGGGCTAAAACCGCGGAAAATGGAGCATTTTTATATCACGCGCTCCGCATGACTAACAACGAGAATGAGGCTGCCAACGAGAAGTTCTACCGAGCGGGCCTGAAACGGGAGATGGGCTTGCGCACATCGACGAAACCGGCAGCAGGAACCGCACTGGCGCACTGGCTCTCATGGCTCCCAAATAGCCAAAAGCACCAGAAGCGTTTCTGCCTCTGGTGCTTTTCGACGCAACGGCTCCTTGCCGAAGCTAAGGACCCGATAATGCGTACAGCTTGTCGTTGGCTGCGCGAATGAAGCCGGCAGCAGCGCCGTCCTTGCCGCCGCCGGTCGCCACGTACTTTTGCAAGTAGTCGTGGGCGAGCGTCTTGTGCTCGTTCGAGTGGGACTCCTCGTACCATTCGGCGTAGGTCATGCCGCAGTTGTACATCGCCTCGAAGAGACTATTGTCGAGATCGATGGCTTCCCTGAACGCGCGGACGGCCTGGTCGTACTGTTTGAGCGACTTCAAAGCCACGCCCTGGAAGTTGTGGCACTCGGAACTGTTCTCGTTGGCCCGAACACATTCGGCGAAAACCTGCGCGGCTTCCTTGTCGGCATCCCAGTTCAGGTAGAGCTGCCCGAGAGCAACGAAGGGCTTGTCCATGCGCGGGTTGAGCTCGATGGCCTGCCGCAACGCAACGTCAGCCTCTTTCGGTTTCTCCTCGTACATATAGACCAAGCCGAGGCGCCAGAAGGCCTTGAACAACTTCGGATCTAGCTCGGTCGCCTTCTTGAGCGACGACTCGGCTTTGTCCAGCTGCTTGGCTTCGAGGTAGGCCTCGCCGAGATCGTAGTGGAAGTTCGCATTGTCTGGGCTGCGCTGCACGGCAGATTCGAAAGAATCGGCCGCCTTGTCCCACTTCCGTTGCGCCTGATACACCTTGCCGAGGTTGTAGTAGGCCTTCTCGTAGGTGGGATCCGTCTGGATCGACAGTCGAAGCTCGCGCTCGGCCGCTTCGTAGGCGCGATTCGTGAAATGCTCGACGCCCTTGTTGGCAATCTCGATAGCCTTGATGCGATTCTGGCTGCACACGAACGAGTCGCATGCCGGCAAAATCACCGCGAGGGCAACGATCACATTGAAATAGCGCCTCATGGTTTCCTCCCTTGTTGCACGACGAGCATTCGAACCCAAAGGTCCTAATCGCCCGCGGCGCCGGCCGTGAAGTTGAACGGATAGGAGACGATGACGATACCGCCGCCCATCGGCTTCGGGAACTCCCAGCGGCGAACTGCCTGAACGACGCAGTTTTCTACCCGGAGGTTACCCATCGTCGAGCTCTGCAGCACCGACGCGATGACTTGGCCAGTGGCTGCGATGGTGAACTGAACCGAAACACGGCCTGACAGATCCGCCTTCTTCGTCAGCTCGGTCTCGTAGCAGTACTTAACCTCGTTGATGTGGCGGCGGATGATGCGACGGATGATTTCCTTGTCGAGAGAGCCGCGCACGTTCGCCTGGCCCGGAATGACGTCTGGAGCCCTAGCCCGAAGACCACCGAGGCCGCCAG
>ODAK010001634.1_pt1 | contig 24116 bp, 28 predicted proteins | sample 1539591 | NCBI WGS metagenome assembly ODAK01 (sample SAMEA3539303, study PRJEB22396) | soil metagenome | biome: tundra; feature: field; material: soil | place: USA | collected 2010-05 | depth 0.15 m | reverse complement strand
GCAAGGGCCTGGGAGAGTAGGTCGCCGCCGGTTCTTATCTCGACCCCGTCCGTGCTCGGCACGAGCGGGGTCGTTGAGTGCCCAGGGCCCTTGGGTGTTAGAGCAGCCGCTCGATGCGCAGCTTGCGGACCCCGCGGGGGGTCTGCACTTCGACCAGATCGCCGGCGGCGCGGCCCAGCAGCGCCCGCGCGACCGGCGACTCCGCCGAGATCTTCCCTGCGGCCCGATTTGCCTCGGTGGGCCCGACGATCGTCCACGTCTGAGTCTCGCCGTTGGACTCGTCGCGGATCTCGGCCGAGCGCCCGAACGCGAACGTGTTCCCGCCGGATGCGCTCTCCACGACGACCGCGTTTCGGAGACGCTGGCGCAGGCGCTTGATCCTGGTTTCCAGGTGGGCCTGATCCTCCTTGGCGGCGTGGTACTCGGCGTTCTCCTTCAGATCGCCGTGACCGCGCGCGGTGAGGATGCGCTTGCTGATCTCTCGACGGCCCGCGCTCTCCAGGTCGAACAGCTCGGCTTTGAGCGCCACCAGTCCGTCGGCGGTGATCGATTCCCCGTCTGATTCGGATGAACCCATGCCCCCATCATGCCACGGCTGACAGGGCGCGCCAGCCCGGGGCAACTGAGAGCGACGACGAGCTTGCCGCGCGATGCCGACGATCCGTGGCACGATGCTCTCCGCGATGGGACAGATGGCCAGATACTTTCGTGCTAACCCGCAAGTGTTCGTGCTGGCCGTGATCTGCGTGGTCCTGGGGCTGGGAACGTTCATCGCGGTGATCATCGCCCTGGCCACGGCGGGCTCGGCCACGACGACGGGCGATCCGAGCGGTTTGATCGGCCCGTTGCAGGCGCTGATCGCCTAGTGCCGCGAGCCGCCAGTGACCGCCGGTCAGCGAACTTGCTTCGGTTCCACGCGGTCTGAACGAGACCGCACGGGCGACAGGCAGTAGGCAGGACGCGCAGGCACTGAGCCGGGCCGGCGCCGATGCTCGATTCGCAACGGACGGCGATGGGGATGGGGCTGCGCATGCACCGGCGGATCTCCCAGGAAGTCGTCGAGGACGTCGTCGACGAGCTTCAGCCAGGCGCGCAAGCGGTTAGAAGAAGACTGGAACATATGTTCGTAAGAGTAGGGGCGGCGCCGGACGGAACCGCGGACGGCGGCTCACGAGGCCGTCCCCAGCGAAGACCAGACCTCGAGCTTGGTGCGCAGACGCTCCAGCACCGACGTGGTGAACTCGGTCGTGCCCGAGTGACCGCCAAGATCCGGAGTCTTGACGCCGGCTCCGACGGTCTCCAGCGCCGCTTCATAGATTGCCCGCGAGGCACGCTCGGCCTGCGGGCCGCTGCGGTCGGCGGCGTGGCGCAGCAGGGCGCCACAGGCGAGGATCATCGCCAGGGGATTGGCCAGATCCTTACCCTGCAGGGCGGGAGCGGTCCCGTGCGGCGCCTCGGCCATCGCGACCCGGGTGTGGTAGCTCTCGTCGAAGGCCAGCAGCACAGACTCGGCGCCGGCGATCGAGCCGAACATCGGCAGCACCAGGTCAGACAGGCAATCGCCGTCACGGTTCAGCGCCGGGATGACCAGCGGCGCGTCGGTGGCCCCCGACAGCAGCCCAGCGTAGGTTGCATCGATCAGCACCGGCTGGTAGGTGATCTCCGGGTGGGCCGCCGCGGCCCGGTCGAGCTCTTCCTTGAGCATCCCCTCATAGACCGGGGAGACGGTCCACTTCGGGCCACCGTAGACGCGGGCCGCCATCCTTCCAGCGGTGGCAAACGCGTATTCGGCGACCGCTCGGCAGGTGGAGCGGGTGAGGTGCTCCCTGCGGTAGGCGACCTCGTTCGATGAGCCCGGCTCGCCCTGACGCGATTCCTCGGCGCCGTAGGCGTCCTCCACCGCCATCCTGACCACCGAGATCGGGTAATGCACGCCGGCGATCGGCGTTACCCCCGGCAGACGCCGGCCAGTCCGGACGATCACCTTGCCGTCCACCTGCTCGCGCAGGATCCGGTTCGGGGAGCCGACGTCCTGCGCTCCCTCTGGCGTGATCGTGGCCGCCTTGAGGCCCAGTCCGGCGGCCCGCATCGCCGCGGCAGCGTCGCTGACCACCTGGTTGGACGTGGAGCGCCGATTCTCCAGCGACAGGTCGAAGCGCTCCAGCTCCAGCTCCAGCTCCAGCAGGTCAGGATCGAGCACCCGGACGGCCTGCTCCAGCAGCTCCTGGCCCGTCTGATCGCCCTCGAGCACCACGATCCTCACGGGAGCGGCCATCGGCTGCTACTCGTCGCCTGCGCTGGCGGGCAACAGTTCCCGGCGCCGGTCGGCCAGCGCGCCGATCACGAACGCCAGGTGCTCGTCGAAATCGACCCCCAGCTCTTCGGCGCCCCGGCGCAGCGCGTCACGGTGAACGGCGGCGGCGAAGCTCGGCTGCTTGAGCTTCTGCTTAACCGACTTGGGAGTCATGCCGACGAGTCCCTCAGGCCGAACGTAGGCGTACGCCAGGATGAATCCTGACAATTCGTCGACGGCGTACAGCGCCTTCTCCATCGGCGTCTCGCGCGCCACCTCCAGGTAGTCGGCATGGGAGGCCACCGCCCGGACCAGCTCAGGTGGATAGCCGCGGGCCTCCAGCTCTGACATCGCGTAGCGCGGATGGCCGTCCTGGAGGTCGGGATGGCGCTCGTAATCGAGGTCGTGCAGCAGTCCGGTCAGCCCCCACAGCTCGGGATCGCCGTCAAACCGGGGCGCGTAGGCGCGCATGGCGGCCTCGACGGCGAGCATATGCCGCCGCAGCGAGTCACTTTTCGTCCATTCGCAAAGAAGGTTCCAGGCCTCCTCGCGCGAAAGTTGCACCTGCATGGCCGTTACCCTAGCTCAGCGCTCGGGACAGGACGTCCCGCCGGGTCACGAGGTCCCGCGGACCGAACAGGACGTTGCACCGGCGCTTGCCCCGCCACCGGTGCGCCCCGAACACGATATTCGGTGGTTACCAGCTACGCTGGGACGTTCCCGGTCAAAAGCTATCCAACTGGGACCAAAGCCCATGGAAAAATTCATCATCGAAGGCGGGGTGCCGCTGTCCGGCACGGTCGTGCCCGCCGCCAACAAGAACGGTGCGCTGCCGATCCTGGCCGCCTGCCTGCTGACCGACGACGAGGTGGTCCTGCGCAATGTGCCGCGGATCAGCGATGTCGAGGCGATGGTGGAACTGCTGGAGACGATGGGCGCGCGGGTCAGCTGGCCCGGACCCAACGAGGTGACGGTCGACTGCTCGACGATCGACAGTCCCGAGGTCGATCGGGAGCTGGCCGCGCGGATCCGCGCCTCGTTCCTGCTGGCCGGCCCGCTGCTGGCCCGCTTCGGAAGGGCCCAGATGCCGCCGCCCGGGGGCGATGTGATCGGCCGCCGCCGGCTGGATCCCCACCTCGACGCCTTCCGTGAGATGGGAGCAACGGTCGAGCATCCTGAAGACATCTTGATCACCGCGCCCTCGCTCGGTCTGATCCCGTGCGACTTCCTGATGGACGAGCCGTCGGTGATGGCGACCGAGAACGCGCTGATGGCCGCCACGCTGACCCGCGGGCCGACCGTGATCCGCAACGCCGCCTCCGAGCCCCACGTTCAGGATCTGGCCCGGATGCTCGTCCAGATGGGCGCGGCGATCGACGGGATCGGCTCCAACGTGATGACCGTCCATGGCACGGGCAGCCTGCGCGGTTGCACGCATACGATCGCGCCCGACCACATCGAGATCGGATCGTTCATGGCGCTGGCCGGAGTCACGGGCGGCGAGCTGATCATCAAGGACACCCGGCCGGAGGATCTGCGCATGATCAGGCTCGTGTTCGAGCGTCTGGGGCTGCGCAGCGAGGTGCACGGCTTCGACGTGATCGTCCCGGGCAACCAGCGGCTGGTGATCCGCAACGACGCCGGCGACCACATGCCAAAGGTCGAGGACGGACCGTGGCCGGCGTTCCCCGCCGATCTGACCAGCATCGCGCTCGCTCTGGCCACCCAGGCCGACGGCACCGTGCTCATCCACGAGAAGATGTTCGAGAACCGCCTGTTCTTCACCGACAAGCTGGTGATGATGGGCGCCTCGATCATGATTTGCGATCCGCACCGGGCGATCGTGGTCGGGCGGCGGCGGCTGCGTGGTGGACGGGTGGAGTCGCCGGACATCCGCGCCGGGATGGCGATGCTGATCGCCGCCCTGTGCGCCGACGGCGTGACCGAGATCGGAAACATCGGTCAGATCGACCGCGGCTACGAGCGGATCGACCAGCGCCTGCGCGATCTGGGCGCACGCATCACCCGGCTGGAAGACGCTCCGGTCCCGGCAGCTTGATGACGCGCGCCGCCCTCGGGCTCGCGCGCCCAAACGCGGAGGCGCGGTGAGCAGCTTCCGCCACGCCGACGAGCTGTCTCCCACGGTCGATCGGATTCCCAGCGGGACGCGAGACGTCCTGCCCGACGAGATGCGCGAGCTGCGCGCGATGACCGATCGGATGCGTGACGTGTTCGAGTCGGCCGGCTATGGGGAGGTCTACACCCCGGCGCTCGAGTACGAGCAGACGTTTGCGCGCGGCGACTCGGCCGGCGCGCGCCCGGCGTATCGGATGTTCGACGAGCAGGGCAACGTGCTCGTGCTGCGTGCGGACATGACGATCCCGATCGCGCGCCTTGTCGCCACCCGCTACCCCCACGTCGATCCGCCGCTGCGCTTCAGTTACGTGGCGCACGCGTATCGCGGGGTGCGACCGCAGCGCGGGCAGTCGCGCGAGTTCCTGCAGGCCGGCGTCGAGCTGGTCGGCTCACCGGCGCCGCAGGGAACCGCCGAGATGCTGGGCGTGCTGTGCGCCGCGCTGGATGCCGCCGGCCTGCAAACCTACAGCGTGGGGCTGGGCGACGCGTCGCTCTACCCGACCCTGCTGGCGGCGCTCGACGTCGACCCGCGGCGCCGGGAGCGGATCGTGGCCGAGCTCGTAGACGGAGATTTCGTGGGGGTGGAGCGCGAGGTGCTTGAGCTCGGCCTCGACGCCGACAGCGCCGAGCTGCTGCTGTCCGTGCCCAGGACGCGGGGCGGCCCCGAGGTGCTGGAGGGCCTGTCCGGGGCGCTGCACGACGCCGTCGGCGGGCTGCGTGAGGTGCATGAGCTGCTGGAGCCTGCGGTGGCGGGGAGGATCATCTTCGACCTCGGGCTGGTCCGCAGTCTCGGTTACTACACGGGCGCCGTGTTCCAGGTCTATGACCCTGCCTACGGTGTCCCGATCGGCAGCGGCGGGCGCTACGACGAGCTGCTGGGCTCCTTTGGGCGGCCGCTGCCGGCGGTCGGCTTTGCGCTCAACGTGGAACGCCTGCACATCGCGCTGACCGGCGAAGAGCGCGTGGGCGTGCCCGGAGCCACCCGGTGAGCCGGCTGCGGATCGCCGTCCCCCGGGGCGCGCTGTTTTCAGACACGCTCGACCTTCTGGATCGCCTCGGGCTCGACACCCGTGAGGTTCGTGACAACGATCGCAAGCTGCTATTCGAGCAGTCGGGGATCGTGACGATGAGACCGTCTGATGTTCCCACCTATGTCGAGGCGGGCGCCGCCGACCTTGGCATCACCGGCAAGGATGTGCTGATGGAACAATCCGAGCGCGAGGTTTACGAGCTCGTCGACCTCGGCTACGGTGAATGCCACATGGTGCTGGCCAGCGTCGCGGGAGAGGACCGCGCGGCCGAGGCGCTGCGTCGCCTGGGCGTGGTGCGGATCGCCACCAAATATCCCCGGATCGCGGCGCGCCACTTCCTGGCCACCGGGCGTCAGGCGGAGATCGTCGAGGTCAAGGGCTCGGTGGAGCTGGCGCCGCTGACCGGCCTGGTGGAGGGCATCGTCGACCTCACGGCTACGGGCACAACGCTGCGGGAGAACGGGCTGGTGATCCGCGAACGGATCGCGGTGTGCACGGCGCGGCTGATCGCCAACCCGGTCGCCGACAAGCTGAAAGCCCGCACGATCGACGGTCTGCTGGAGCGCCTGCATGCAGTTTGAACGTGTCTCGCTGGCGATCGATCCGACCGTGTTCGCGCAGGAGCTACGGGCACTTGTGCCGGCGCCCGAGTCCGTCGCCGACCAGGTTGCCGAGATCATCGCCCGCGTGCGCGCCAGCGGCGACGACGCGCTGCGCTACTACACGCGTCAGTTTGACACCGGCGGTTCGCAGCCGGCCGCACTCCGGGTTCCCGAGGCCGAGCTCGACACGGCCCTGGAGCGCCTCTCCGACGACGTGCGCAAGGGGCTGGTGCATGCCATCGATCACGTCCGCAGGGTCTCCAAGGCGGCGCTGGCGCCGGAACGCACCGTGGCGTTCAGTGGACACGAGGTGATCCTGCGCGAGGCGCCGGTGAACCGGGCCGGCGTGTACGTCCCGGGTGGCCGCGCTCCCTATCCGAGCACCGTCGTGATGGGAACGGTCAGCGCGGCAGTCGCCGGTGTCAGGCAGATCGCGGTGTGTGCGCCCCCCGGCCGTGACGGTGAGCTTGACCCGGTGATCCTGGCGGCCTGCCGCCTGGCGGGCGCCTCGGTCGTTTACCGGATGGGTGGCGCGCAGGCGATCGCCGCGCTCGCCTACGGAACCGAGACCGTGACCCCCGTCGACGTGATCGTCGGACCCGGCAACCTGTACGTCCAGGAGGCCAAGCGGCAGGTGTTCGGGCAGGTTGGGATCGACGGCTTCGCCGGTCCCAGCGACCTGATGCTGATCGCCGACGAGGGCTCGGACGCGGAATCGCTGGCGCTGGATCTGCTGGCGCAGGCCGAGCATGGCCTGGGGACGCTGGTGGTGGCGGTGTCGGCCTCCGGGGACCTGCTCGAGCAGCTGTCAGAACGCCTCCAGGCGGCGGCGGACACCGGCGCGGTCGCCCGGCTGGTGAGGGTCTCAGAGCTAGAGCACGCATTCTCGCTCGCCGAGGCGTTCGCCCCTGAGCACCTGCAGCTGGTCGGCGAGCAGGCGCAGGCGCTCGCACCCCGGATCTCCCGGGCCGGGTGCCTGCTGGTGGGGCCTGACAGCGGGACGGCGTTCAGCGACTACATCGCCGGGTCCAATCACGTGCTGCCGACCAACGGTGCGGCCCGCTTCGCCTCGGCGCTATCACCGGCCCATTTCCGCCGGCGCTTCACTGAGGTGCGGATCGGCGACGGGGCCGCCGAGCTCGCCCGGCGCGCGGCTCCGGTCGCGCGCGCCGAGAGCTTCGAGCTGCACGCTCGCTCGATGGAGGCGCGCATTCGCGACAATGCCAGCGATGACGCGCACAGCTGAGATCGACCGGCATACCGCGGAGACCGAGGTCCACGTCGAGCTGACGCTCGACGGCCGCGGAGCCGGAGAGCGTCTCACCGGGGTCGGCTTCCTCGATCACATGCTCGACCTGCTCGCTCGTCACGGCCGCCTCGACCTGGAGGTGCGCGCGCACGGGGACCTGCAGACCGGCGCGCACCACACGGTCGAGGACGTGGGGATCTGCATCGGACAGGCGCTGGACCGGGCGCTGGGAGATCGGGCCGGGATCACGCGTTACGGGCAGGCGACGGTGCCGATGGACGAATCCCGGGCGTCGTGTGCGATCGACATCTCCGGCCGGGGGTTGTGTGCGTTTGTCGCCGCGCTGCCGCCCGGCGCGATCGGCAACTTCGACCATGAGCTGGCCGAAGAGTTCTTCCGCGCGCTGGCCACCAACGCCAAGCTCACGCTGCACCTCACGATCGAGGCCGGAACAAACGTCCACCACGTGATCGAGGCGGCATTCAAGGCGTTCGCCCGCGCGCTGCGCGTGGCGGTTGGGCTGGACCCGACCGAGCCGGGCGTGCCGAGCACGAAGGGGACGCTGGTATGACCGTGCGTCCCCGGATCGCGGTGGTCGACTACGGGATGGGCAACCGGCGTTCGGTCCAGAAGGCGCTCGAGCATGTTGGCGCGATCGCGATCATCAGCCGCGACCACGACGAGCTCAACGACGCCGACGGCCTTGTCGTCCCGGGGGTGGGGGCATTTCCGCTGGCGATGCGCAATCTGACCGAGCTCGGTCTGGCGCCGCTGATCCGCCACCGGGCATTGCAACGCACGCCGCTGCTGGGGATCTGTCTCGGCATGCAGTTGCTGTTCGACGGCTCACAGGAGCTGGAGGCCACCGCCGGGCTGGGGCTGATACCCGGCGAGGTCACCCCGCTGGACGCCGGCGGACTGCGGATCCCGCATATCGGCTGGAACGAGGTCTCGTTTGAGCGACCCTCGCCGTTGATCGCGGGACTCCCGGCCGGCGGCTGCCCGTTCTACCACGTGCATTCGCTGGTTGCGCGACCCAGCGACAGCGCGCACCGGGTCGGGGTCACCGTGTATGGCGAGCGCTTCGCCACGCTCGTGGCCCGCGAGTCGGTGTTCGGCGTCCAGTTCCATCCCGAGAAGTCTTCGCTTCACGGCCTTGCGCTGCTGCGCAACTTCGTGGATCTGTGTCGCACAGCGGTCGGCCGGGCCGCGCAGCCGGTGATCGGCCTGCGGGCATGATCCTGCTTCCGGCGATCGACATCCTCGACGGCAAGGCGGTCCGTCTGGCCCGGGGGGAGTTCGACCAGCAGACCGTCTATGACCAGGATCCGCTCGATGCCGCCGTGCGCTGGGTGACAGCCGGAGCGCGGGCACTCCACGTCGTCGACCTGGACGGGGCGCGATCCGGGGAGCCGGCCAACCTGGAGCACGTACGGCGGATCACCGCCGAGGTCGACGTACCGGTGCAGGTCGGCGGAGGTCTGCGCTCGGCGCAGGCGGTTCGCGCCGCGGTGCACGCCGGGGCGGCGCGGGTCGTGCTCGGTACGGCCGCCTACCGGGACGTGGACTTTCTCGACGAGACGCTCGCCGAGCACCGGGACCGCGTCGTCGTGTCGGTCGACGTCAGGGGCGGGCGACTGGCCGCAGCCGGCTGGACCGAGCAGACCGAGATCCCGGTCGAGGCGGTGATCGAGAGCCTCGGTCGCCGCGGCGTCGGCCGCTTCGTCTACTCCAACATCGAACGGGATGGGATGCTCACTGGTCCTGACCTCGATGAGGTCAGGCAGATCTCGCAGATCGTGCGGGGGACATTCGTGTACTCCGGCGGCGTGTCCTGCGTCGATGACCTCCGCGCGCTGGTGGAGCTGCGCCAGGTCAACCTGGCCGGCGTGATCGTCGGCAAGGCGCTCTACGAACAGCGCTTCACGGTCGGCGAAGCGCACCGCGCGCTGATCTGATCATGCACTACAAGCGCATCATCCCGTGCCTGGATGTCGACCGCGGGCGAGTGGTCAAGGGGACCGGCTTTGTGGACCTGCGCGATGCCGGAGACCCGGTCGAGCTGGCCTGCCGCTATGACCGGGCCGGCGCCGACGAGCTGGTGTTCCTCGACATCACCGCCACCTCCGACAAGCGTGAGACCGTCGTTGAGCTGGCGCGGCGGACGGCCGACGACGTATTCATCCCGTTCACGATCGGCGGAGGGATCCGCTCGGTGGCCGACGCGCAGGCAGTCCTCGACGCTGGTGCCGACAAGGTCTCGATCAACTCGGCCGCGCTCGCGCGCCCGGATCTGATCGACGAGCTGGCGCGAACCTTCGGGGCGCAATGCGTCGTGCTGGCGATCGACGCGAAGTCGGTTGACGCCAAATCGATCGAACGGCAGTCTGGGATCGGGCCCGCGTGGGAGGCCTACGTCGCCGGCGGCCGCACGCCGACCGGGCGCGATGCCGTCGCCTGGGCTCGCGAGGGCGTCCAACGCGGGGCGGGGGAGATCCTCCTGACCAGCATGGACCGCGACGGGACCAACCTCGGCTATGACCTGGAGCTCACGGCCGCGGTGGCGGGCGCGGTCAGCGTTCCGGTGATCGCCTCCGGCGGCGCCGGTGCCCTGGCGCACCTGACCGAGGCCGTCCGGGCCGGGGCCGACGCGGTCCTGTGCGCCTCAATCTTTCACTACGGCCACCATACCGTCGCGGAGGTCAAGGATCACCTCGCTGCCGAGGGCATCCCGGTGCGGCCGTATCTGACCACGGTCTAGACTCGCCCCGTCACCCTGATCCTGTGTAAGGGGAAGCGACACCGATTGGCGCAGCCCGGCGTTTACGTCCGTATACGCGCGCGGCGCGGAATCCCGCGCCCCGAAAGGCGGACAAATGCAGTTTCTTGATTAAGCCCGGTGTCAGAGCGGCCGCTAAGCGGCCTCTTCCACGTATCCCGCCGCGGAGCAGGTATCGCAGTACGCGGCAGGTGGAACGCGGGGCTCGTAACAACCGGGACGGCAGCACGTCGAGGACCGCTTCGGCCGACCACGACCGATGCGGGCGGCAGCAGCGTCCTTCAGCTCGTCGCGCATACGATCGAGCTCGGCAGCATGTTCCGCACAAAACCGACGGCCTTTTTCGGCCGGTTGCTGACAGTGACTTCCACTTCGACAACGCATAGACCCAACAGCATAGCAGCCAGCCCCCGAACGCCTGTTCCGTGGGCCCAAGTGTAGGTGTAGCATCTTCGAGATCACGGTGATGTCGCCCCTGAACGCCGACCTTCCACGGCTCCGGTCGCTACTGGGTGCCACCGCTGTTCTGTGGGCCGGCGCCGACGGTGTGAGCGTCAACGAGCGCGGGTGGACGGCCCTGAGCGGGGCCCGGTCAGTCGACTACAACGTGATCCTCTGCCATGGGCGGCGGACGCCGACCGGGTCACGGTGGAGCGGATCGGCTCGGAGATCAGCTACCCCGCGGTGTTGAAGCCGCGCAAGGCATCGGGCAGCTGGCACACCTTTCCGGTGGCCAGCGTGAGCGCCCTTGGCGAGCTCTGGGTGCAGCTGGAGGCGGGCGAGCCGGAAGCCATGTTGGTCGAGGAGTACCTGTCCGACGGACCCGCCATGCCTTATGGCTTTGAGGCCGACTACGTCTCGGTGGAAACGGTCCTGGTCTCCGGGCGGGTGACCCATCTGGGGATCACGGGGCGGTTCCCGCTCGCGCCTCCGTTCCGCGAAACCGGATTCTTCATCCCGGCCACGCTCGGGCCCGACCACCGGGCCGAGGTGCTCGACCTGGCCGGCCAGACGTTGCGCGCGCTCGGCGTGCAGCACGGTGCTGCCCACACCGAGATCAAGCTGACCGCCGAGGGGCTGCGGGTGATCGAGGTGAACGCGCGGGTCGGCGCGGGTCGGCGGCGGCGTGCCCGAGATGCTGCGCCTCGCCGCCGGCGTGGACATCGTGAAGTTGACCATGCAGGCCGCGCTGGGCTGGGAAACCGAGATCGGTGAGCTTCCGGCCACCTCCCAGGTCGCCTACCGCTTCTTCTACCAGCCGCCCGCGTCGGCTCGCCGGCTGACCGCGATCGACGGCCTCGACCGCCTCAAGGCCCTGCCCGGTGTGGAGAGCATCTATCTGCATTACCCGGCCGGGACCGAAATCGATCCAGGCCACGGCACCCGGACCTACGTGTTCGCGGTGGTCGGGTCAGCGCCCGATTACGCCGGCGTCCTGGCCATCGAGGAGTTTCTGCAGACGGGGATCACGGCTGTGTACGAGCACGCCTGACCCCGACCTGAACCAAATGCCGTGGTGCCGGTTGCGCGGGTAGATCCCGCCACGATCACGCTGGACGACCAACCTGACGTCGCTACCGGTCATGACCAAGGACGAGATGATGGCCAACCTGCGGCCGACCAGCTCGACCGACTCTGGTCGGGCACGTGCGCCGGTTCCTCCCCCTTAAGTCAGCCTGAACGATGGCTCGACCGGCTGGTCGGCTTTCGCTGCTCAGGGCCGGGGTGGTGCTTGGCCGAGGCGGCATGGTGCGCTGGGTGTTTTGAGGCTCGCCGACGATGCGCAGCGCGGTGGGTGGCCGGATGGGGTCGAGGATTCGTTACTGGGAGCAGCTCGTAGACGGTCTGGTAGCCGTCGAGGTAGATCGCTCCGTAGTCGGCGATCACCGGGTTGAATGCGCCGTCGGGGAACGAGAACACCTGGCGGCCGGTCTGGCTGTTTAGCCCGACGGTCGTCTTACTGCCCAGGTCTGAGTAGTAGACGACGCCGTCGACGATCGTCGCCGAGCCTGAGATCTTGCCCCCGGCCGGGTGAGACCACCTGATCGCTCCCGATTGCGCGTTGAAAGCGTAGAAGTTGCCGTCATAGGAGCCGGCGTAGACGGTCGGTCCCAGACCGGGAGTGTCGGCCACCGCCGGTGAGGCATAGATGTAGGCGCCGGTCCCAGTGGCCCACGCCAGCGCGCCGTCCCGCGCGCCGAACGAGTACATCCGCCCGTCGGTGTTGCCCATGTAAACGCGTCCGAACGCCACCGCCGGACTGGAGTAGAACTGCCCCGACCCGAACCCGAAGTGAGCACCGTCGGTGCCCACGGCCCAGACCTGGTGGCCGTTTGAGGCCCGGACCGCGTAGGCGCGCCCGGCGTAGTCGCCGAAGTACAGGTTGCCGTCGGCGAACGCGGGGCCTCCCTTGATGGCGCCGGCCGCGTGGTAGGTCCAGTCGAGATGACCGTTGCCGATGTTCAGCGCTGACAACGTGCCGCTCTGGTCGCCGAAGTAGACCGTTTCCCCGTGAACGATCGGAGAGGACTCGCTGCCGGCGGGCAGCGGGTGAGACCAGACCGTGTGGCCGTTCTTGATCGAGACCGCCAGGAACTGGCCGCCGCCGGGGCCGTGACCGTGGGTTGAGAGGACCGGCATCAGCACCAGTCCCGCCTTGGCCGCCACCGCCGGGGAGGCGGCGGCGAGCGTGCCGACCGGGCGCGCCCAGCGCACCCGCCCGTTCTGCGTATTGACCGCTTTGGCCCAGCCGTTGTCGTCCAGCAGGTAGAGCGTGGTCTGGTAGATGACGGGCGGGAACTCCAGCAGGCCACCATCGTTGTAGCGCCAGCCCACGCGCAGGGGCGGGTGCAGCTTGGTGGCGGCGGCGAACACCCGTGTGCGCCCGGAGTCAAATCCGTACCACGGCCATTGGAAATTGTCGGCAACGACGCGCCGCGGCTTGGCCGCCGGGGGCGGCGGCTGGGTCACCGTCGGACGGGTGAACTCGACGTTGGGATGGGACACGTTGCCCGGCTCGTGCAGCAGGACGAACGCGATCACGGCACCCAGCGCGACAAGCAGGACCGCCCCGGCGACCAGGCCGCGCCGCAGCAGTCGCCGCGGAACGGGACTCGGCATCCGCAGGATGCTAATGACCGCCAGGGGGCGGCGACGCGTTAGCGCATCAGGCGCGAAGATCCCGGTTGTGAACGTCCCCGCGCCGCAGGCGCTGCTCGAGCGCGTCCGTGCCCTGCCGGCCGCCGGTCCGCTGCTGAACCGGCTAGGAAATGCCGACGGGGTCAGCCTGGTCGGCGGGGCGGTGCGGGATCTGCTGCTCGGCGGCGAGCCGCGCGACCTTGATCTGGTCCTCGAAGTCGACCTGGCCGAGGTCCTGAGCCGGCTGCCAGGGCAACTGGAACTCCATGGCCGCTTCGGCACCGCGCGCGTGGTGCTGGACGGATGGCGTTACGACATCGCTCGGGCGCGCGGCGAGACCTACGCGCGGCCCGGGGCCCTGCCCGACGTGCACCCGGCGGGTCTGCTGGAGGACCTGCAGCGGCGCGACTTCACCGTCAACGCGGCCGCGATCAGGCTCGGCGGACCGCAGGCGGGTGCGCTCGTCGCCGCCGCGCGCGCGCCGGAGGACATTCAGGCTCGCCGGCTGCGCGTACTGCATGACCGGAGCTTCATCGACGATCCGACCCGCCTGCTCCGGCTCGCGCGCTATGCCAGCCGGCTGGGGTTCGCGATCGATCCGCACACCCGTGAGCTCGCCGCAGCGGCGGTGCGCTGCGGCGCGCTGCAGACGGTGAGCGGGCCGCGAATAGGCACCGAGCTGGCGCTTCTGGCCGCCGAGCCCGACCCCGTCGCCGCGTTGCGCGCCCTGCGGACGCTCGGTCTGGACGAGGCGATAACGCCGGCCTGGCGAGTGCGGGACGACGGCCTCGGCGACCGCGCACTGTCGCTGCTGACCGACGAGGACGGCGGCGACCGCGCGACGCTGGCCCTGGCGGCCGCCCTGTTGCACGTTCCGCGCCCTGAGCTGGCGCAACTGCTCGCGTCGCTGGGCTTCCCGGCCACGAGGCGCGATCTGATCCTCGACTGTGCCGGGCGCGCCCGCCCGCTGGCGCGCTCGCTGGCGGCGGCCAGCCTCCCGTCCGAGATCGCCGCGGCGGTCGCGGGCGCTGCGCCGGTGGTGGTGGCGCTGGCCGGGGCGCTCGGGCCACGCGACGCCGCGGTGCAGTGGATCGCCTCGCTGCGCCACGTGACGCTGGAGATCGGCGGCGCCGACCTGGTGGAGGCCGGGATCGCGCCCGGCCCGGCCGTCGGGCGCGGCCTCAGGGCGGCGTTGGCCGCCCGGCTGGACGGCCGCGCCCGCGGGCGCGAGGCTGAGCTGGCGTGGGCCCTGCAGGAGGCGCGTGACAGCGGGTAGCCTGGCGGGCAATGCTGCGCTCGCACAACGCGTTGCGCTGGGACGGCTCGCCCGGGCACTACGAGGCGTACTACCTGACGCTGACCGATCCGGCCAGCGGCGTGGGGCTCTGGATTCGCTACACGATGCTCGCACCGCGCGGCCCGGACGCCACGCCCACCGCCGCACTGTGGTTCGTGGCGATCGACCCGGACCCGGACGCTGCCCGCGCGACGATCGGGCGTCGCGCGACATTCCCGATCGACCGCCTGCACGCGCGCCGCGAGCCCTTCGGCCTGCGGATCGATGCGGCGACGCTTGGCGATGACGGGATGACCGGTGCGTTTGCCGACGTGAGCTGGGATCTTCGCTGGCGCCCGGATGATCGCGGCTACGCCCACGTGCACCCGGTGCTGGGTGATGCCGGCATCGCCGACACCGTGCTCGTGCTGCCCCACGCGGATCTGTCGGTGGACGGCGAGGTGGGTTTCGCCGGCCGGCGGCTGGAGCTGAGCGGCGCGCGTGGGGGGCAGGCTCACGTGTGGGGCGTCAGGCACGCCCGTCGGTGGGCATGGGCGCACTGCAACGACTTCCGCACGCTCGATGGGGCACCGGTGCCAGGCGCATTCGTCGACGGCGTTTCGGCGGTCGTGAGCCGATCCGGCCGCGAGCTCGGCCCCAGCACCCCCGTGCTCGCGCGCATCGACGGGCAGGATTTCCGCTCGGCATCGCCGTTTCGCCTGCTGCGCAATGCGAGCACGTTCGCGCTCACCGGCTGGCGCTTTGAAGCGGTCCATGGCGCGCGCCGGCTGGTCGGCGAGGTCGACGCCGATCGCGGTCAGCTGGCCGGCGTGACCTACCACGACCCTGACGGCGAGCCCGCCTACTGTTACAACAGCGAGACGGCTTCGATGCGGCTGCGCGTGTACGAGCGCGCGCGCCGGGTCGGCGGCTGGGCGCACCGCCAGACGCTCGTCGCCCCCGGCCGCGCACACTTCGAATACGGGCAGCGGAGCCCGGTGCCCGGCCAGGAGCTCGTGATCCCGTGACCCCCGAGCCGCCGTTCAGCTTCCGTGGTGAGCACTTTGCCATCGACCTTCCCGGAGCCCACGCGCTGTTTAGCACCCGCCGCGGCGGATTCTCAGCCGGCGCCTACGCCAGTCTGAACCTCGGCCGGCTGACCCAGGACGACCCACGGCACGTCGCCCGCAACCGGGCGGCGCTCCAGGCTGACGTGGGCGCCGAGCTGACGTTCGTCACCCAGGTTCACGGCTCTGCGGTGCGGGTGATCGACGCAGCGCAGCCTGAGCCGGCCGAGCCGCCCCAGGCCGACGCCCAGGTGACGGCGATCGACGGCGTCGGACTCGTCGTGCTGACCGCGGACTGCCTGCCGATCGTGGTCGCGGGCGAGGGTGCGGTGGCGGTCCTGCACGCCGGCTGGCGCGGTCTGGCCGCCGGCGTGATCGCGCACGGGGTTCGGGCGCTGGCCCAGCTCGGCGCCGGCGAATCGGTCGCCGCGGCGATCGGCCCCGGCGCGGGAGCCTGCTGCTATGAGGTCGGGCCCGAGGTCCACGAGGCGTTCGCAGCGCTGCCCGAGGCCGTTCATCGCGGCGGGAAGCTCGACCTCAAGGCCATCGCCCGCCACCAACTGCAGGCCGCCGGCGTCGCGACGGTGCATGACATCTCGCTGTGCACGATCTGCTCTGACCAGGGCCTGTTCTTCTCCCATCGCCGCGATCACGGCGTGACCGGGCGCCAAGCGGGTGTCGCGTGGTTGAGCTGATCGAGGGCCTCACCGCCGAGCTCGTACGGGCAAATCTGGACCGGGCCCGAGCTCAGATCGCGGCCGCCGGTCGCGATCCCGATGAGGTGCAGATCCTCGCCGCGGTCAAGTACGTGCCGGTCGGCGAGCTGGGCACGCTCGCCGAGGCGGGCCTGACGCTGCTGGGCGAGAACCGAGCGCAGGACCTGCTGGCCAAGCAGGCGGCGTATCCGCAACGCTTCACCTGGGACTTCATCGGCAACCTGCAGAGCCGCAAGGTCCGTCAGATCCTGCCCCACGTCCGCTTCATCCACTCCGTCGCCAGCGAGTCCGTGCTGGAAGCCCTGGAGCGCCACGGCGACGAGCACACCAGGGTGCTGATCGAGGTCAACGTCGCCCAGGAGCCCGGCAAGGGGGGAGTCGCGCCCTCCGAGCTTCCCGGTTTTCTGACCCGCTGCCCGGTCCCGGTCGTGGGGCTGATGACGATGCCGCCGGAAGCGCGGGCACCGGAGGACAGCCGGCCCTATTTCGCCGCCCTGCGGGAGCTGGCGCAGCGCCACGGGCTCTCCCACTTGTCGATGGGGACCAGTCAGGACTACGTCGTCGCGGCCCAGGAAGGGGCCACGATCGTGCGTCTGGGAACAACTCTGTACGCCGGCGCGCCATAATCATGTGCAGGGAAAACCGCCCCCTACGCGAACCCTGACACGCACATGGCCTTCCGAGACACCTGGCATCGCACGCTCGTCTACTTCGGGCTCGCCGAAGACGATGCGTACGAGGACGAGGAGATCGAGCCCTACAGCGAGCCGGAGGTCGACTTGCAGGACACCTACCGCGAACGTCCCAACGTCAGGCGCCTGAGCAGCCGGCGGCGCCGTGACGAGTTCGACGACATCTTCGCCGACGATTCCGGCAGCGAGCGGCGGACCACCTCGCTGCGCCCGGTCGGCGGCGCGCGCGCCGGAAATGGCCGCGGCGGCGACGTACGGGTGCACGTCGTCGCCCCCAAGAACTTCAACGACGTGCAGGACGTCGCGGACAAGTTCAAGGACGCGATTCCGGTGATCATCAACCTCCAGGGCACCGACACGGACTTGTCCAAGCGGCTGATCGACTTCTCCAGCGGCCTCACCTATGCGCTGGACGGAGGCATGCAGCGGATCGCCGACAAGGTTTTCCTGCTCACGCCCCGCAACGTGGAGGTCTCCGCCGAGGAGCGTGCGCGACTGGTTGAGAAGGGCTTCTTCAACCAGTCCTAGGGTGTCGCCGCCCGCGCGGCCATACGATCGGCGCCCGGTCGCCGGGCCCAGTAGATTTCAGCTATGCGAGTCGGCCTGATCGGAGCTGGCAACATGGCGCGTGCGTTGGCGCGCGGCTGGGGCGATCCCGTGCTGTGTTCGGATTCGGGGTCGGGTCGGGCCGCGGAACTGGCCCGGGAGCTGGGCGGCGAAGCGTTGGCCGACAACCTCGCCGTGGCACAGCGCGCCGATCTGATCGTCCTATGTCACAAGCCCGCCCAGCTGAGGAGCGTGGCGGGGGAGCTGGCCGGCCACGTCAGCGCGGTGGCGTCGGTGCTCGGAGCCGCCTCGATCGCCCATCTGCAGGACGCCTACCCGGGCGTGCCTGTGTTCCGTCTGATGCCCAACACGGCGGTCGAGGTGCGCCGCGGGATCGTCTGCTACGCGCCGGCCCCCGGCGTCGACTCGATCCTGGAGGCCGAGGTCGTCGCGCGATTCGAGCGGCTGGGGCTGGTGGTCGAGCTGGAGGAGCGCCTGATCGATGCGGCGGCGGCCGTGATGAGCGTCGGCCCGGCCTACCAAGCGCTGCTGGCCGAGGCGCAGATCGACGCCGCGGTCCGCTACGGCCTGAATCCCGGCCTCGCCTCGCGGCTGGTGGTGGAGACGATGGCGGGCAGCGCAGCGCTGCTGTCGGCCCGCGGCTACGACACGCTGGCGGTGCGGCGCGAGGTCACCTCGCCGGGTGGCTCCACCGCCCGCGGTCTGTGTGCGCTGGAACAGGCCGGCGTGCGGGGAGCGTTCCAGTCCGCGATCGACGCGGTCTGCGGAGCGGCGTGCTGATGCTGCTCACGGCCGTCACCCGGGTCGACATCGCCCGCTATGTCAACGCGTTGTTTGAGGTCTACATCGTGTTGATCTTCGTCTACATCCTGCTCAACCTGCTGTTCTCGTTCGGGGTGCGGACACCCTATTCGCGGTGGTCGGATGTGGTGCTCAATTTCCTGCGCGACGTGTGCGAGCCCTACCTGCGGATCTTTCGCCGGTTCATCCCGCCGATCGGGATGTTCGATCTGACGCCGATGATCGCGATCATCCTGCTGGTCGTCGTGCGCACGATCGTGGTCAACCTAATCTCCGGCTAGTGGTCTCCGCCGGGGCGAGGGTATCGCCGAGGACGCGTCTGGCCGCGGTCGCGCGTGCGGTGGCGGTCGTGATCGTGGTGGTGATCCTCGATCAGGTGACCAAGCAGGCGGTCCGGTCCGGGATCGCGGTCGGTGATGTCCACAAGTTCCTGCCCGGCGTGAATCTGGTCCACGTGACCAACAACGGCGTCGCGTTCGGCTTCCTGGCCGGTGGCGGCGCGGTGGTGCTGGTGGTCACCCTGGTCGCGCTCTCGGCGTTGGTCGGATTCTTCATCCTGCACCCGGCGCGGCGTTGGCTGTGGCTGGCCTGCGGTCTGCTGGTCGGCGGCGCGCTGGGCAACCTGATCGACCGGCTCGCCCACGGATCGGTGACCGACTTCGTCAAGCTGCCGCTGTGGCCGGCGTTCAACTTGGCCGACACGGCGATCACGTTCGGGGTGTTGGCGCTGCTGTACGTGCTGGAGGGCGGTCGCCGGGATGAGCGGTGAAGCCGCGAGGGGAATGCCGGGATGAGCGGTCAAGACGATGGTGGCGCGGCGTGGCCGGAGCCGGCGATCGTGGCCATCACCGTCCCGGATGATGCGCAGGGCATCCGGCTCGATCGCTTCCTGGCCACTCCGCTGGGCTCGCGAGCCCGCGCCCAGTCGCTGATCGATGCCGGCCGGGTCCGCGTCGACGGTCGCCCGCGGGCCAAGCGCCATGCGGTCAGCGCGGGGGAGCGGATCGAGGTCGATGGCCGCGTCGAGCCGCCGGAAGCCGAAGCGGTCGATGTGCCGTTCACGGTGGCCTATGAGGACGAGCACCTGCTGGTCGTCGACAAACCGGCCGGGGTGGTCGTCCATCCGGCCCGCGGGCACAGGACCGGGACGCTGGCGCAGGCGCTGGCCGGCCGTGGAGCCGGAGGCGACCAGGCCTGGCGGGCGGGACTCGTGCACCGGCTGGACCGCGACACGTCCGGCCTGATGGTGGTGGCCAAGAGTGATCCGGTCCATCGCGCGCTCAAGCAGATGCTGTCCGATCGCCAGATCCGCCGCGAGTACCTGGCGCTGGTGGCGGGACACCCGGCGGCGCGCACCGGGACGATCGACGCGCCGATCGGCCGCGACCGCCGCGACCGGGTGCGGATGTCGATCGATACCGATGTTCCGCGTGATGCGCGGACCCATTTCGAGCTAGAGCGGCTGCTGGCCCGGACGGCGCTGCTGAGGGTGATGCTGGACACCGGGCGCACGCATCAGATCAGGGTTCACCTGGCGGCGATCGGCAATCCGGTGTGCGGTGATCCCACCTACGGGACGCGCGGTGCCTATGGACTGGAGCGCCAGTTCCTGCACGCCCAGCGGCTCGCCTTCGTCCATCCGGTCACCGCGGCGGCCGTGGACCTGCGCTCGCCACTGCCCGAGGATCTGGCCCGCGCGCTGGAACTGGCCGAGGCCGAGGGTGAGGGCTGATGACCCCAACGTAGGTGCGCGCCGGTACTTGCGTAAACTTGATCGAAACCCAATCGACGACCCCGTTTGCGCGGATCGCGCCCTACCCCGGATCCCTGGGGCCCGCGAGCGCCGCCGCTCGGGCCAGCACTCACAACATAAAAAAGGGAGCAGTAACCGTGGCTCAAGTCGGAATCAAAGAGCTGCTGGAGGCCGGTGTGCACTTCGGTCACCAGACGCGACGATGGAACCCCAAGATGCGCCGCTTCATCTTCGGTGAGCGGGATGGTATCTACATAATCGATCTTCTCCAGACCGAAGAACTGCTGGAGAACGCCCGGCGATTCGCCTCTGACATCGCGCTGCGCGGCGGCACGGTCCTGTTTGTCGGGACCAAGAAGCAGGCCCGTGATGCCGTCAGGGATTTCGCCTCCGCGGCCGACATGCCGTACGTCAACCACCGCTGGCTGGGCGGTTTGCTGACCAACTTCCAGACGATCTCGCTGCGGATCAAGCGGCTGCACGATCTGGAGCGCTACGAGGCCGAAGGACAGCTGCAACTGCTGCCGACGCGCGAGCGGATGGCCGCGCAGGCCGACCTGGCGAAGCTGCGCGCCAATCTCGGCGGCGTGAAGAACATGCAGCGCGTCCCCGACGCCGTGTTCGTGATCGATCTCAAGACCGAGGTGATCGCTGTCCGCGAGGCCCAGCGGCTGCGGATTCCGATCATCGGCCTGGTCGACACCAACTGCGATCCCGAGGGCATCGATTACGTGATTCCCGGTAACGACGATGCGATCAGGTCGTGCGCGGCGATCGCCGGGGCGATCGGCGATGTCGTCGCCCAGGGCCACGGCGTGTTCCGCGCCGAGGAGGAACGGGCGCGACTCGAGCGCGAGCGCCAGGAGGCAGAGGAGCGTGCGCGCCGCGAGGCCGAAGAGCTGGCGCGCCGGGAGGCCGAGGAGAAGGCCCGCCTTGAGGCCGAGGAGAAGGCCCGCGCAGAGGCAGAGGAGCAGGCCAGGCTGGAAGCCGAGGAGCAGGCACGCCAGGAGGCCGCCAACGCAGCCGCTGCGCAGGTGGCGGAAGCTGCACCGCCCGTCGAGGCCCAGGCTGCGCCGGGCGCAGCTGAGCAGAACGCGCTGTTGCAAGCCCAGGAGCAGGCGCTGTTGCAAGCTCAACAGCAGGCGCGTCAGGATGCCGCCAACGCAGCCGCCGAACAGGCGCGGATCAAAGCCGAGACCCAGGCGGCTCAGGATGCCACTGACGCGGCCGCTACCGAATCGGCAAACGCCACCACGGGGTTGGAGGCTGCGCCGGCTGCCGAGGCCGCGCCTGCTGCGGTCGAGGATGTCGTGCCGGTGGCGGAGTCCGAGTCCGTTCCCGAGCCGCCGCCTGTCGCGGAGTCCGAGCTCGAGTCCGCGCACCAGACTCAGCCCGCTTCCGACGCCGATGCCGCTGCCTCAGCCGACAGGCCCGCCGAGGAGACAGCATGAGTGCGATCACCGCGAAGGACGTCAAGGCACTCCGGGACCGGACCGGCGCCGGGATCCTCGCGTGCCGAGAGGCGTTGAGCGAGTCCGCCGGGGATATCGACCGCGCGATCGAGCTGCTGCGCGCCCGCGGCGAGGCGCAGGCCGCCAAGCGCGCAGGGACCGAGGCGCTAGAGGGCGTGATCCAGAGTTACATCCACGCCGGCAACAAGATCGGCGTGCTCGTGGAGGTCAACTGCCAGACCGACTTCGTTGCGCGCAACGACAGATTCGTCGAGTTCGCGCGAGACCTCGCGCTTCACATCGCCGCCGCCGCGCCGCTGGCGGTGACCGAGGACGAGGTTCCGGTTGAGGACCGCGAGCGCGAGGAGCGGATCGCCACCGAGCAGTCCGCTGACCGGCCGGAGAACGTCCGCGAGAGGATCGTCAAGGGCAAGCTCGACAAGTGGCTGGACGAGGTCGTGCTGCTGCGCCAGAAGCACGTGAACACCGACAAGCACGAGAACCAGACGATCGAGGAACTGCGCGCGGCGCTGTCGGCCGAGACGCGTGAGAACATCGTGGTCAGACGCTTTTCCCGCTTTGCTGTCGGCGGCTGATGTCCTCCGGCGCCACGAGCCTGCCGCCGGCCTATCGCCGCGTGCTGCTCAAGCTCTCCGGCGAGGCGCTGATGGGAGAGCTCGAGTACGGCACCGATCCTGAGCGGGTCAAGGCGATCGCTGCCGAGGTGGCGGTCGTGCATCGGCGCGGCGTTGAGGTGGCGATCGTGGTCGGAGGCGGCAACATCTACCGCGGACTGGCCGCAGCAGCCCGCGGCATGGACCGCGCCACCGGCGATTACATGGGCATGCTGGCGACGGTGCTCAACGCGCTCGCGCTGCAGGACGCGCTGGAGAAGGAGCAGATCGTCACCCGCGTTCAGTCCGCGATCACGATCTCCGAGGTCGCCGAGCCCTACATCCGCCGCCGCGCGATCCGTCACCTGGAGAAGGGCAGGATCGTGATCTTTGCCGCCGGCACCGGCAACCCGTTCTTCACCACCGATACCGCCGCGGCGTTGCGGGCCGCGGAGGTGCACGCTGAGATCGTGCTGATGGCCAAGAATCAGGTCGAGGGCGTTTACACAGCCGACCCGGCGCTTGACCCCGACGCCGAGTTCATCCCGGAGATCACGCATAAGGATGCGCTGACCCGGGGCCTGCAGGTGATGGATTCCACCGCATTTGCGCTGTGCATGGACAACAACCTGCCGATCGTCGTCTTCAACATGGCCGACGGGCGGAACATCGACAAGATAGTGTCCGGCGAACGCGTCGGCACGCTGGTGAGGACATGACTGATAGCGAGATCATCGACGGGCTGTTGGAGGACGCCCGTGAGCGGATGGCCAAGTCGGTGGAGGCGACTCGCCACGAGTTCGGGTCGGTGCGAACCGGGCGCGCCAGCCCGGCGCTGCTGGACCGGATCTCCGTCGACTACTACGGCACCGTGACGCCGCTCAAGCAGCTGGCGACGGTCACCGCGCCCGAGGCGCGAATGCTCACGATCCAGCCCTACGACAAGACCTCGATCAAGGCGATCGAGCGCTCGATCCTGGAATCCGACGTCGGTCTGACGCCTTCCAACGACGGAAACCTGATCCGCCTGGTGGTCCCCGAGCTGACCGAGGAGCGCCGGCGCCAGCTGGTCAAGGTGGTCAAGAACATCGCCGAGGAAGGCCGGGTGGCGATCCGCAACGTCCGCCGGGACGTGATGCACGATCTGCGTGAGCTCAAGGAAGCCGGTGAGGCGGGCTCCGATGACGAGCACCGGGCCGAGGTCGAGCTGCAGAAGGTCACCGACACGCGGATCTCAGAGCTCGACGAGCTGCTCAAGCACAAGGAAGACGAAATCTTGGAGGTGTAGTGGGCCGCGGAGTGCAGGCAGACGGCGCCGACGTGCCGCAACGGGCCCGCTATGTCGCGATCATCACCGACGGAAACGGCCGCTGGGCCCAGCAGCGAGGGCTGCCCGTCGTCGCCGGGCACGAGGCCGGCGCCGACGCCGTCAAGGCCAGGCTCCGTGATGCGGTGACGCTGGGCATCGCCGAGCTGACCGTCTACTCGTTCTCGACCGAGAACTGGAACCGCTCCGATGGCGAGGTCGCCGCGCTGATGGACATGTTCGCCCGGCGGATCGAGGCCGAGACTCCGGAGCTGCACGCCGAGGGCGTGCGGATGCGCTTCATCGGCCGCCGTAGCGACCCAGTGCCCGTGGCGCTGATCGAGCGGATGGAGTGGGCCGAGCGCACCACCGCCGACAATCGGCGGATCACCCTGTTCGTGGCCTTCAACTACGGCGGCCGGGCGGAGATCGTCGACGCAGCGCGAACCTTTACCGGAACCACCGAGGCGGAGTTCCATGACCATCTCTATGCGCCTGACATGCACGACCCTGACCTGATCATCCGCACCAGCGGCGAGCAACGGATCTCCAACTACCTGCTGTGGCAGGGCGCTTACTCGGAGCTGATCTTCTGCGACGAGCTCTGGCCGGACTTCTCCCGCGAGGTGTTCGAGCGCGCGCTGA
>ODAK010001633.1_pt1 | contig 24125 bp, 17 predicted proteins | sample 1539591 | NCBI WGS metagenome assembly ODAK01 (sample SAMEA3539303, study PRJEB22396) | soil metagenome | biome: tundra; feature: field; material: soil | place: USA | collected 2010-05 | depth 0.15 m | reverse complement strand
GCGGCACGATTTCGCTGCTGGGCGACCAGTTCTATTTTGTCGCTTTGCCCTGGCTTGTCTTGCAGCAGACCGGCTCCGCTGTGGCCATGGGCGCAATCATGATGGCAGGTGCTATTCCGCGCGCTCTGCTCATGCTCATGGGCGGCGCCGTCAGCGATCGCATGTCCGCGCGCAAGATCATGATTGTCACGGCGATGGCGCGCACTATCTGTGTCACGGTGATCGGTGTTCTGGTCTGGCTGCGCGTCTTGCGGACCTGGGAGCTATACGCTCTGGCGGTTGCTTTTGGCGTGGCCGATGCATTTGCCGTTCCTGCACAAACGGCCTACATGCCCTCGCTGTTGAAGCGTGAGCAACTGGTCGCGGCAAGGTCAGTCAGTCAAAGCACGGCGCAGATGACCACCATCCTTGGTCCAGTTCCAGCCGGGTTTGTGATCAAAACGCTGGGTGTGGCATGGGCCTTCTTCGTGGATGCGATCAGTTTCTTGTTTATCATTGGTGCGCTGTGGAAGTTGCCGGATCCACCTAAGTCTCAGACTGCCCGGAAATCGATGTTGCACTCGATCGCGGAGGGAATCGCCTACGTGGGAAAAGATGTGCCGCTGCGCTCACTAATGTTGTTGGTGATGGTCTTGAACTTTTGCATTGCGGGTCCGGTTTCGATTGGTCTGGCGTACTTGACCAAGACGAGATTCGGATCGCCTGCCGACTTCGGCATTATGATCTCGGCGGTTGCCGCGGGAAGTTTGCTAGGCGCGCTACTGGCCGGTGTCTGGAAGATTCGCCAGCGCGGCGTGATGATTCTTCTGGTGTCGTTGGTGTTGGGCGTCTGCTTGGGATCCATCGGCTTGCTGGGCAAAGTGTGGAGCATCGCCAGCGTGTTGCTGGTCATGGGCGCAGCGGCGGGAATGGTCAACATCCACATCGGCGCCTGGATCATGCAGCGGATCGATGTCGCGGTGCGCGGGCGAGTTTCGAGCGTGCTCATGCTTGGCTCCTACGGGATTACCCCCATCTCCCTCGCGGTTGCAGGATTCTTAGTTGCGTGGAGCCTGAAGCTCATGTTTCTGCTCGCTGGAGGACTCATGGTGCTGGCTGCCGCCGGAGCTGCGTTTCAGAAGCCGGTGCGGGAGATTGAGTAAGCAGCCGGTGTCCACCGGCGTGGAAACTTGGAGGTCCATTGACGCGTGCGGCCGATTGCGGGTGGATCACGCGCAACTCGGAATCTGACCCACCACCGTGGCGATCAGTACTTGTCGCCGAGCACTCGCCGCCATACACTTCCGCACCAGCCTGTTATGGAGCCTGAATGATGCGCCGCCCAGCACACTATTTTCTTTACGTCGTCATTACATTAGCTCTCCTACTGATCGGACTTCGCGGAGTTGGCTGGTGGATTTTTCATCGCGGTTTGCCTCAACTCGATGGCACGCATCAAATCGCCGAGTTGAAGAACGAAGTAACTGTACAGCGCGACGCAAAAGGCATGCCACACATTCGCGCGCAATCTCGCGAAGATATTTGCGTCGCACAGGGCTATGTGATGGCGCAGGATCGCTTGTGGCAAATGGATTTGGTGCGACGCGCCGCCAGTGGCAAGCTTTCAGAGATTATCGGCCCGCCAACACTGGAAATCGATCGCAGCTTTCGCCGGCTCGGCCTCAGCGAAGCGGCCGACCGCGAAGTTTCGCTGTTGGACGCTGATGAGCGCGTCGAACTTGAAGCGTTCGCGCGCGGCATCAATCGATACATTGCCGAAAAACATCCCCTGCCGGTTGAGTTTGTTCTGCTGCGATATGACCCGGAACCCTGGCGACCAGCCGATACTCTTCTCGTCATCGGATACATGTATCAATCGCTCACAAGTTCGTGGCGCTGGGATCTGAATCGCCTGGACGTGAGCGCGCGCATCGGAAAAGAACGCGCTTCGTATCTTTACGATCAAACGTCGCCGTTCGATCATCCGATCGTGGGCGCGGAAGCTGCGCCGCCGACAAAGCAAGTGTCAGCAGCAGCGGCTCAGTCAAGTATTTCGACGAGCAATTCGTCGCATGCGGCTCCGAATGGGGCGATTTCCAATTCCCCAACGGTGCGAGCTGCCGGCGATTCTCGTTCCATACTCTGGAGCTTCGCTCAAAACACTCTCTTTCAATTCGACGAGCAAGTCCGCGCCGCATTCGGCAGCAATAATTGGGTCGTCGACGGCTCGCACACCGCGTCGGGCAAACCGCTTCTCGCCAATGACACACACCTCGCGCTTTCAACGCCTGATATTTGGTATCTCGTTCAGCTAAGCATCCCGGGCTGGAATGCCGAAGGATTCACGCTTCCCGGAGTTCCGGGAATTGTTATCGGTCACAACGATCAAATCGCGTGGGGATTTACAAACGACGGCGCTGACGTCCAGGATCTTTACGTCGAAACTTTCAATCCCGCAAATCCTCTCGAATATCGCGTCAACGGCCAGTGGGTCGCGGCGCAAACCCGAAAAGAAATAATCAACGTAAAAGGAAAACCGCCGGAAGCTCTCGACGTCACCGTCACGCGCCACGGTCCCGTAATGTCCCGGCAAGGAAACACCGGGTACGCGCTGAAATGGACCGCTACCGAGCCGGGTGGCCTTGCGCACAGTTATTTCAGAATTCAATTTGCGCACAATTGGAAAGAATTTCGAGAAAGCCTGCGCGACGCCGCAGGCCCCGGCCAGAATATTGTTTACGCCGATGTTGAAGGACACATCGGATTCATCGTGGCCGCGCGCATTCCGATGCGGAAATGCGAGGGAGGGTGGCCGCCGGCCGATTCTCCGCTTCCCGGCGACACGCCGTGCGGAGCCGCGCCCATGCCCGGCGATACGGATGCCTTCGAGTGGAACGGTTACATTCCCTTTGACGAATTGCCACAAGTCCTCGATCCGCCCGGCGGAATTATCGCTACTGCGAATGCTCGCGTGGCCGGCCCTGCATATCAACATTTCGTTACAGCAAACTGGATGACGCCGTGGCGCGTCGATCGCATTTTTACATTGCTCGGCCAACCCGGAAGGAAATTCCAGCCCGAAGACTTCAACGCGATTCAGAACGACATCGTCAGCGAACTGGATTTGATTGTCGCAAAGGAATTGGTGAAGGCCGCTGCAAACTCGAAACCACGAGAGTACCGCACTGCAATTCTGATTCACATGCTGGCAAACTGGGATGGCCGAATGACGTCAAACTCGGTCGAAGCAACTTTCGTAGAACAGACCGAACGCGCACTCGGACGCAATTTATTTTATCCCTATATGGGCGAATCGCTGCCTGTCTATCCGCGCGGCGAAGTATTTCTCGAGCGAGTGCTGCGCGAACGGCCCGCGATGTGGCTACCACAGGAATTTCACAATTATGATGATTTCCTGATCGCGAGTGCCGACCTCGCCGTGGCCGAGTTGACCACCTCGACGCGCCAGTCCGACGTTTCGACATGGACATGGGGAAAAAGAAACCGGCTGTTTATGGCGCACGCGCTTGGTCAGACAGGATTTCTCGCGCGCATTTTCAGCATCGGTCCAGTGGAGCAATCTGGCGCCACAGGGTGTATCAAAGCAATGGGCCCGTCATATGGCCCTTCCATGCGCATGGTGGCAGACACCTCCAACTGGGACAACTCGCTAATGGAAATCACGACTGGCGAATCGGGTCAAGTGGCCAGCGATCATTATCAAGATCAGTTTCCCGACTGGTTCGCCGGAAAATCGCTGTCGGCTCCGTTCGGCGAAGCCGCCGTCAGTCGAGTCACCGTTCACACGCTTCGCCTTCTGCCGGGCAATCAATAAAACATGCAGAAAAACCACATTCACAACGGCATTGTCTCCAACGCTCACCCTGCCTTAGAATGCTGCTGGCACCCGGTGCTGGATATCACGACCCGGATTGGTGCTTACAGACGCGAGGGGCAGGTTTGACGATCGAGCTTTTTCTGCCCGCGCTGACAAAGGTAAATCCCTTTTGAATCCAATTCCGAATAAGAAGCCCGAGCCGCCCGCGAAGAAACCGGAATTTGAACGCTCGCTCGCGCGCCTGGAAGAAATCGTCCGTAAACTCGAAAACACAAATCTTTCGCTCGACGAAGCTATGAAACTTTTCGAGGAAGGCATCGTGCTTTCGCGCGATTGTCAGAAGCAACTCGAACAGGCCGAAGGCCGCGTGGAAATTTTGATGAAAAAGGCCGGTGGCGATCTGGCCGTTGAGCTGTTCGAGCCTGGCACGGACGAGGAAAACTAACCGGCCGGCTCGCTCGAAAAAACAACTCGCATTCGGCTCGCATCCACATGGATTATCCCAACTTTTTCGACGACAATCAGCGCCTGATCGAAGCTGCGCTTGGGCGTCTGCTTCCACCAGCGAACTTGATCCCTACAACGATCCATCGGGCCATGCGCTACAGCGTTTTCGCCGGAGGTAAACGTATTCGACCAATGCTGTGTCTGGAGGCTTCGCGTATTTTTTCGGCGGGAGCGCCGGCACAGGATATTGTCTCTGCGCTTGCCGAGTCGACAATTCGCGCCGGACGAACCAGTGCGGCTATGGACGCCGGGTGCGCCATCGAATTCATCCACACGTACTCGCTGATTCACGACGATCTTCCCGCGCTCGATAACGACGATCTCCGCCGTGGCAAACCGACGTGTCACAAACAATTCAGTGAAGCAACCGCAATCTTGGCGGGCGATGCACTTCTAACTCTCGCGTTTGAAACGCTCTCGAATATGTTCGTCAGTCCCGAACGATGCGTCCAAGTGATCCGCGAAGTTTCCTCGGCTGCCGGCACGCGCGACGGCATGGTCGGCGGGCAGGTTGCGGACATTGAAGCCGAGCGCAAGCCCGTCACAGCGGAAATGCTTGCGTACATTCATCGCTCGAAAACAGCCGCACTGATTCGTGGGTCAGTCATCGCTGGAACAATTTGCGGTGGCGGTAACCCCGATGACGTCGAACGCATGCGCCGCTTCGGAGATAACATCGGCTGGGCGTTTCAAGTTGTGGACGATATTCTTGACGTCGAGGAATCTTCCGCCGCGCTGGGCAAAACCGCCGGAAAAGACCGAGCGCAGCAGAAAGCAACATATCCCGCGCTGTTTGGTCTGCAGAAATCGCGAGAATTCGCAACCGAACTTGCAACCACAGCGCTCGATGAACTCGCAACCTACGGAAATCGCGCGTCGCGTCTGCGCGAGTTGGCAGAGTTTCTGGTTCTGCGCCGCGCCTGAATAGCGTTTTCCAACGCACTGAAGTGCAACGTGTCCTCCGATCAGCATATGCCCGATAAATCCGGAAAAACAAGAACCGAAAAGCAGCGCCTCGATTTACTTCTCGTCGAGCGTGGCCTCGCTGAATCCCGTCAGAAAGCACAGGCGATGCTCCTGGCCGGCGAAGTTCGCGTCAACGGACAGCGTCACGACAAACCGGGCGGGCGCGTGCCAACCGGCGCGCAAGTTGAAATCACAGCCACACATTTGCGATACGTCAGCCGTGGCGGATTCAAACTCGAAGGCGCGCTCGACGATTTCGCCGCCGATCCGACTGGCAAAGTTTGTCTAGACGTCGGCTCATCCACCGGCGGCTTCACCGATTGTCTTCTCCAGCGCGGTGCCAAATATGTTTGCGCGGTAGATGTGACGCCCGATCAAATGGCGTGGAAGCTACAGCAAGATCCTCGCGTGACGCGCATTAAGCGTAACGCGCGCGAATTAACTTCCGACGACTTGACCGCCATCAAATCCCGCACGGAAACATATGTGGCGCCCGAACTCGTGACGATCGACCTCGCGTTCATCTCCGTAGCAAAAGTCTTGCCCGCCGTAGTTGCAGTTGCCGGTCCAAGCGCCGAATTCCTAATTCTCATCAAGCCTCAATTCGAGTTAGACCGCGACGACATTGGCAAAGGCGGCATCGTTCGAGACGCGGAGTTGCATCAGCGCGCGATTCAGCGCGTTCAAGCGGCCGCCCAATTGGCAGGCTTGCGGGAAAAAGGCGTAAAGCTCAGCAAACTTCCCGGTGCCGAAGGCAACCAGGAATTCTTCATCTACGCCATCCGCGGATAAATTCTGCCGCTCTGTCCGCAAACCAATCCGCTGGAGTACAATGCCGTCATCCATGTACCGAACCGTTGGAATTGTTTCGCGGCCCCGGCAGGAAGACGTTGCTGCCGTAGCGCCAAAATTAATCGAGTGGCTCGAATCACGCGGGCTCTCCGTCCTTTATGACAGGGAGACGGCGGCGTGTCTGGTCGGATCCGGGCGCGAATGTTCGCGCGAAGATCTCACTGCTCGCGTTGATCTCGTAATCGTCCTCGGCGGCGACGGCACTCTTCTGGCAACCGCGCGCGCTTTTCGCGACAGCACGGTCCCGGTTCTCCCAATCAATCTGGGCGGCCTCGGATTCCTCACCAGCGTCAAGCTCGATGAGCTGTACGCAATCCTCGAAGAAGTCCTGCAAGGTCGCAATCGCGTCAGCGAGCGAAGCATGTTGGAAGCGCATATCACACGAGCGGGAAAAGTGATGGCGCGCCATCGCGCACTGAATGACGCAGTGCTCAACAAAGGCGCTCTGGCGCGAATCATTGATCTCGATCTCCTCGTGAATGGCGAATTCGTCTGCAGCTACAAAGCCGATGGCCTGATTATTTCCACACCGACCGGTTCAACCGCGTATTCGCTCGCCGCTGGAGGGCCCATCGTATATCCGCAAGTGCCGGCATTCGTCGTCACGCCGATATGCCCTCATACGCTGACGAACCGCCCGCTAGTAATTCCAGAAACCTCAAATATCGAAATCACTTTTCGTTCGGACGACGCCCAGGTTTACCTGACGCTCGATGGCCAGGTAGGAGTCGAACTTGAGCCTGCCGATCGCATTGCCATCGCCAAATCTTCCAATCCCCTCCGCCTGGTCCGCCCGGCCCGGAACACTTATTTTGAGATCCTCCGAAACAAGTTGAAGTGGGGCGAACGCTAACTCTTCTCCGCAGCATCGCTCCACCCCGAAAATAGTTAAAGATTTTTGATGACGTTTTTGGTATGTAGGCGTCCTACGTACAGTAAGGAGGCCGTCTACATACCGCCCATATGACGCCGCCCAAAGAACGCTACCAGAATCGCACCGAAATCCTGCAGGGCACCCTGGACATGCTCATCCTCCAGGTCCTTCAATGGGGCCCGCGCCACGGGTACGCCCTGAGCAAGGCCATCCGCACCAATTCCGGCGAAATCCTGAAGGTGGATACTGGGTCCCTGTATCCCGCACTGCACCGCCTGGAACGCAAAGGCTGGATCGCCGCGGAATGGAAGCCTTCCGAAATCGGCCCGCGCCTCCGCGTCTACTGCCTGACCAAATCCGGCTCCAGACAATTGGTCTCAGAGCGTTCACGCTGGGCAACTCTCACAAGCGCCATCGCGGGAATCTTGAATCCAGCGAAGAATGAGAGCGAGTCATGAAATCTCCTTTCTGGAAGCGCAAGCAGCGCGATCAGGAACTCAACGAAGAAATCCAAGCGCATTTGACTCTCGGGACGCGCGAAGAAATGGAATCCGGCCATTCGCGCAAAGAAGCACAACTCGCTGCTCGCCGCGAATTCGGAAACGAGACTCTCGCGCGCGAAACCACTCGCGATACGTGGGGCTGGCGTTGGCTCGTCGACTTGCTGCAAGACGTCCGCTACGGTCTCCGCCTGCTCGGAAAAAATCCCGGCTTCACTGCCGTCGCCATTCTCACGCTCGCTCTAGGAATCGGCGCGAACACCGCCATCTTCAGTCTGATCGACACTGTGATGCTGAAAATGTTGCCTGTCCATAAACCCGAAGAGCTGATGGTCGTCGGCATGCTTTCGCCAGGCGAGGACGAACCGAACACTGACTTCACCAATCCTCTCTGGGAACAAGTGCGCGATCAGCAGAATGCTTTCTCCGGAATTTTCAGTTGGGGAGCTGAACAATTCGACCTCTCGCAAGGCGGCGAATCACATCCAGTTGACGGGCTTTTCGTCAGCGGAGATTACTTCAACGCGCTGGGCGTTAATCCCGCGGCCGGCCGCCTTTTTACAACGAGCGACGACAAACGCGGGTGCGGCGGTTCCGTCGTTCTCAGCTACGGTTTTTGGCGTGAACATTTTGGCGGCGCGCAGAACGCAATTGGAACGACGTTGAATTTGTCCAGCCACCCGATGCAAGTGATCGGCGTCGCAGCTCCGGGATTTTTCGGTGTGGATGTGGGGTATAAATTTGATGTGGCCGCTCCAGTCTGCACCGAGGCAATCTTTCACGGGAAAGATTCCATGTTGGACGAGCGTTCCTCTTGGTGGCTGAGCGTAGTGGGCCGGGCGAAAGCAGGCGTCAGCTCCGAGCAAGTATCCGCACGCCTCAAAGTAGTCTCTCCGCGGGTCTTCGCGGCGACCGTCCCTCAACGTTGGAAGTCCGATGAAAAACAAAATTATCGGAGCCGTCTGCTCGTCTCCTCACTCGCAGGAAAGGGATTGTCGAATGTACGGCGGGCATACAATCAACCGCTCCGAATGCTGATGGCAGTCGTGGGCCTGGTGCTGCTCATTGCCTGCGCGAATATCGCCAGCTTAATGCTGGCTCGCGCAGCCGCACGCCAAAAAGAAATCTCCATTCGACTAGCGATCGGCGCATCCCGCTCGCGATTAATTCGCCAGCTGCTCACCGAGTGCGTCCTCCTTTCGTTTGCGGGTGCTGCATTGGGAATTCTATTCGCCCGTTGGGGCTGCTCAATCTTGGTGCGGTTTATTTCTTCTCCGCGCAATCCTGTTTTCTTGCAACTTTCGCTCGATGCACGCGTCCTGGAATTCACCGCCGGAATCGCGGTCTTGACGGGAATTCTGTTCGGAATGCTGCCCGCGTTTCGCTCCACGCGCGTGTCTCTGGCGTCAGCAATGAAAGGCGGCCAGCTCGACGAAACGCCGGGCCACGCGCATTTTCGTCCTGGGCGATGGATCGTAGCGGGGCAAGTTGCTCTCTCGCTCGTGTTATTGATTATTGCCGGACTTTTTTTGGCCAGCTTCAATAAGCTGGTCTCGCTTGACGCTGGCTTCGATCGCACCAACGTTTTAATCGTCAACGCCGATTCGCACAACGCGCCTGTTTCCAATGAACAGCGCGCCGTGTTGTGGCAACAAACCCTTCAACGTTTGCAAAGTCTGCCGGGCGTCATCTCAGCAAGCGAATCCGTCCTCACGCCAATCAGCGGTACCGCATGGAATGATGATTTCCGTTTATTGCCGGGCGGTGGACCAACAGGTGACGACGCAGTGGCGTACGTGAATTATGTTTCGCTGGAATACTTTGCCACTTTACGAACTCCGATTCGCTCCGGCCGGAATTTCGACGCGCGTGATACTTCGGGTGCTCCCCATGTAGCCATTATCAATGAAACGATGGCGCGTCATTTCTTCGGCAACTCCAACCCGATGGGGCAATCCCTGCGCGTTGAAGACGAGCCGGGAACCACCACACCGCCAATGCAAATTGTCGGTGTGGTGAAAGACGCAAAATATATAACGCTGCGTGACGTGACTCCTGCGACTATTTACTATCCGATCGCCCAGATGGATGGCACTCAGGAACACCGCACGACAGAAACACCCGCATTCGAGATACGAACAGTTTCGCAACCACTCGCAGTTGCTCGATCCGTCGAAACTACGATTACCGGTCTCGACAAATCAATCTCGATGAGCTTCCGCACATTTGAGGAACAAGTCGACGATTCGCTTCGCAAGGATCAACTGCTCGCAACTCTTTCCGGATTCTTTGGCGGACTCGCGCTGCTCCTTGCGATGATCGGCCTCTACGGCGTGCTCGCTTACATGGTCACGCAGCGCCGCAAAGAAATCGGCATCCGCATGGCCCTTGGCGCTGGCCAGGGCTCCATCTTGCGCCTGATCATGCGCGACGTTTCAATTCTATTAGCCGCAGGCATCGCCGTCGGAGTCGGTATTTCTTTGTGGGCCACGCATTTCATGCAGAAAATGCTTTTCAATCTAAATCCTCGCGACGCGAAGACGATCATCTTTTCCGTCGCGGTTCTCTCAGCAGTCGCGTTGCTCGCAGGCTATCTCCCGGCGCGACGCGCCGCGCGTCTGGATCCAAATGTAATTCTTCGTGATGAGTAGATTAAGTAGATTGAGATGCGAAGAACAAAATAACAGAGGTCACTCGCCGCGCATAATATCTGCGGTCGTCTCACGCTTGCGGATAGTTCGGAACTTCTTCCCTTCGACCAACACTTCCACTGGCCGCGGACGCGAATTGTAATTCGATGTCATCGCAGTCCCGTACGCTCCCGCGCCCCACAGCGCCAGCACGTCTCCAGATTGAACTTCACCCAGCGGCCACGAATCCAGAAACACATCACCCGTTTCGCAAACCGGCCCAACAATCGCCACATTTTTCTTCTGTGCCGCGTCAGGCTGCCCAACGCTAGTAATCGGATGTGTCGCGCTATACAGCGCAGGCCGCATGAAATCGTTCATCGCCGCATCCGTAACCACAAACGTCTTCCCGCGCGTTTCCTTCGTATAAAGCACGCACATGAGCAGCACTCCGGCCTGTGCCACGATGCGGCGTCCCGGCTCAATCAACAGGTGCCGTCCAAGCCCGCGCGTTTCCTGCGCAAGTGCACCCGCGTACGCCGCCGCACCCGGTGGATTTTCCGTTGTATAGCGCACTCCAAGTCCGCCGCCAATATCCACATACCGCAAACGCACTCCATTCGCTTCAAGATCGCGCACATATCCGGAAAGTTTTCGGAGTGCTTGACGGTACGGCGAAAGGCTCAGTACTTGCGAACCAACATGAGATCCGATTCCTTGCCATTCAATCCACTTTGAATCGCGATGCGCCAAATACATTTTTCGCGCCTGCGGCCAGTCCACTCCAAATTTATGATGCCGCCGGCCCGTCGCTATATGCGGATGCGCGCCCGCAACCACATCGGGATTCACGCGAATGGACGCCTTTGCTCGCCGCCGAAGACGCGCCGCTTCACCCGCCAACAACTCAAGTTCCGCCGGCGATTCCACGTTGAACAAAAAGATTCTCGCCCGCAACGCTTCCGCAATTTCTTCGCGGCTTTTGCCAACACCCGAAAATACAACTCTGCCCGGCGACACTCCCGCTCGCCTCAACCGTTCCAGTTCGCCGCTGGAAACAATATCGAAGCCGCTGCCTAGCCTTGCGAGCAGCCGCAGCACACTTAAATTCGAGTTCGCCTTTACCGCATAGCAAATCGTATGCGGTGTCGAGCCCAACGCTGCCGTCAGCGCATCATCCAGTTCTCGGTACGCCTCGGAAATCGCCGCCCCGCTATAAACATAAGCAGGCGTTCCCACTTTCTTCGCGATGGCTTCAAGTGACACACCCTCGCAGAAAACATTCCCGCGGCGTCGAATAAAGTATGGAGTGTAGCTGGCGGGATCCTGCGCGCGATTCATTTCGTGTTCGCGTCCAATCTCAATTCTCCGGGCTCACTTCCGCTTTCGATTCCTGCTTCACTTTCAGTACCACCAGCGTGCGATCATCCGAAAGCCGCGCGCTCGCCGTGAATTGTTCCACCTCTTCCAGCAAACGATCAGCCAGAGCGTCCGCCGACAACTCGTGATTCGCGGCAATCGCTTCCACCAATCGCTCCCATCCATAAAATTGACCATCGGGCGCGGCGCTCTCGCTGAATCCATCCGAATAAAAAACCAGAATGTCTCCAGCCGAAAGCGTATAACCTGCCTCGTCATATTTTACGTCGTCGTAAAGTCCCAGCGGCAGACCCGTCAGATTCAATTTTTCGCAACGCCCATCTTTCCACAACAGCGGCTGAGTCTGTCCGGCATTTGCTACCCGAAGTTTCTGCCGGCCCTTCTGCCACGTCGCAAAGCACATCGTCATGTACCGCGCTTCAATCTGCCGCTCGCACAATAGATGATTCAGTTGACTCAACAATTCCGCCGGCTGCAGTTTTTGCGCCGCAATACTGCGCAGCACTCCCGTGGCTACCGCGCCGTACAGCGCCGCCGCCGAACCTTTACCGCTCACATCGCCCAGCGCGATCCCCAGCTGGTTCGGCCCGTAGCGCAAAAAATCGTAAAGGTCGCCGCACACCTCGCGCGCCGACCTGATCCTCGCAGCGATATCCAATCCAAAATCTTCAACAGGCACAGGCCGCAGCAGCGCGCCCTGCATGCGTTGAGCGGCCTGCAGTTCGCGTTCCATCCTCGCTTCATCGCGGGCCACCCGCTCATACAATCGAGCGTTCTCCAACGACACCGCAAGCTGCGCCGCCAGAATCGAAAGCACCTGTACGTGCTCGTCGTTAAAATAATCCAGCTCCGGACTTTCCAGATCCAGCACCGCCACCACACGATTTTTATGAATCAGCGGCAGCGCCAATTCTGAACGCGTCTCCGGATTAACCATTAAATATCGTGGATCCGCCGTAATATCCGGCACGCGTACCGGCTGCCGCAATGCCGCGGCAGCGCCAACGATTCCCTCCGTCGCCGCCACTCGCATTTTGCCCTGTGCGGTTTGCCCGTATTTCACGTCCAGCCGGTGGCGAAACGTCTTCGTGGGTTCGTCATATAGAAGGATACTCAGAATCTGATAATCAATCACACGCTTAATAAGCTCCGCGGCGCGAGTCAAAAGTTTTTCCAAATCAAGAATCGAACTTGTCTCGCGCGCAATCTCATTGAGTACCAGCAGTGTTTCCGCCTGCCTCCGCGCGCGCTCAAACAGCCGCGCGTTTTCAATCGCCACCGCCAGACGGCTCGCCAGCACCGTCAAAATATTCTGTTGATCTCGCGTAAAGTAATTGAGCTGCCTGCTCTGAATATCCAATACGCCGATGGACTTGCCTTTGTAAACCAATGGCACCGCTAACTCTGAACGAACCGTCTCAATCGCGTTCAAGTAACGGGAGTCCGTGCTGACGTCGCCCACCCGCACGGCCTCACCGGTTGCGGCGGCGATTCCCGTAATTCCCTGCCCAATCGGAATTCGCCACGTCTCAATAATGTCCGGCGTATATCCAATCGCGAATCGGTGAAATAACCGTCCGGACTCTTCATCCACCAGCATCACGCTGAATATTTCATAATCAATCAGCCGTTTGACGAGCTCCGCCGTCTTCTCCAGAACTTTGTCCAGCTCGAGAGACGAATTCAGTTCCTGGCCAATTTCAGCCAGCGTCGCCAGCGTTTCCGCAGGGATGTCGAATTGCGATTTAATTTCTATAGGGTCCATGATTCAAATTGAAATGACCAGATCAAATTGACGGCGGCCACCGTGACACCGCTAATTTCATGACACGTCATTATAGCAGGTGCATGCGCGGACTAGAAAAGTGGGATTCGCAAGTCCCTGTTTTCAAGGCTGTCGGTGGAAGAATCGAACTATATCGAACTACCGGCGCAGTAGAACTCATCAATCGTATTGAGAACGAGCGGCCAAATTCCGGGCAGCGCCGTGCGCACTGGATCCATGCGCGCAAGAACTTCCTCGCGCGATAATTTGTAGATGCGCCACGTTCCACCCTGTGTCGCTCGATTCTGCAGAAATGGCTGAATGCGGTCCACGGCATTCGCGAAGCAAGCGTCAGGCGTCACTTGCGATTCAAATTCCTCCCACAACTCGTGCAGCTCTTGTTCCATTTCCTCAGGCAGTAATCCGAAAATGCGGTCAGCCCCGCGGTGTTCGCGATCTTTTTTCGTTGCGTTACCTTCCTTATCGTACGCAAATGTATCGCCCGCATCGATTTCCACAATGTCGTGCACGATCAGCATTCGCAAAACTCGCGGCAAATCTACTGCGACCGGCGAATGTTCCACAAGCACCATCGCCGCCAACGCCAAATGCCACGAATGTTCCGCGGTGTTCTCTCTGCGCGACGCATCCGTAAGCAGCGTCCGCCGCAGTACATTCTTCAGGCGGTCGGCTTCCACAAGAAAAGCGATTTGCTGTTCAAGGCGCCCGCTACCGTTATCTTTAGCCATTGATTGGACCTTCAGAACGTTTCGTCCAACATTAGAGTTGTTTGCAAGAAGGTTTGTGGGTCGCAGCTTCAGCTGCGACATCCAACGCTCCCTAAAAAGGAGCTTTAGGCTCTGAAGCGTTTTAGACGATTACAGTTCAACAGAATTGGCCGGCGTCTAATACGATTTCGCGCCAACAAGGTCAGCGGTACGCGCCGGCGCCAACTCTGTCCCGCGCACCTGCTCAATAATCTTCACGCTCGCGCTCGCACCAATCCGGGTAGCCCCGGCGCTCACCATCTTTCTCACGTCGTCCAGCGTGCGGATGCCCCCGGAAGCCTTAATTCCCATGTCCGAGCCGACCGCCGCACGCATCAGCGCCACATCTTCAGCCGTCGCGCCACCCGATGCAAATCCAGTGGACGTCTTCACAAAATCCGCGCCCGCATTTTTCGCCGCAATCGACGCGCGAATCTTTTCATCATTCGTAAGTAGCGTCGTCTCCAGAATCACTTTGCAAATCGCGCCGCTCCGATGACACGTTTCCACCACGCCGCGAATATCCTGCTCCACAACCTCATCCCGATTCGATTTCAGCGCGCCAACATTTTCCACCATATCAATTTCCTGCGCGCCCAGCTTGATCGCCTGCTCGGCTTCGTAAATTTTCACCTGCGGCAATGTCGCGCCCAGCGGAAATCCAACTACCGTGCAAACTTTAACGGACGATGCACGTAACAACTCCGCCGCCTGCGCCACGTTCCACGGATTCACGCACACGGAAGCAAATCCAAATTTCGCCGCTTCCTCACAAAGTTTCTTGATGTCGTCCCGCGTCGCCTCCGGCTTCAGCAGCGTGTGATCAATCAGCGCCGCCACACCTTCTTCCGCAGGCCGCACATCCGGACCCGCAGAAATCCGGTCCGCTCCCGCATCAATCACAGCCCGCGTCTTCCGCGCGCATTTTTCAACGCATTGTTGATCGCATCCTGGACAAATCACGTCGTCCAGGTCCAGCCCCGCCAAATTTATATTTCCGCTCGCGCCCAGGTAGCCCAGCACTTCTTCAGTGATGGCCCGGACCAGCTGTTCGAGTTGTGCAGAATCAGGGGGCATTTGGTATCCAGCAAAAAGCTCTTACGCTCGTTCAAACTGACGTTCTTACACAGGTTTCTTCGTTCCGCAGAATTTCGCTTCCAGCGCGCGAATTTTATCCACGCGCTTCGCATGACGTCCGCCGCCAAAAACCGTTTCCAGCCACGCCGCCAAAGTTTCGCGCGCCACTTCCAGCGGAATCATTTTCGCGCCCAGCGTCAAAATATTTGCGTCATTATGTTCGCGGCTATTGCGCGCTGTGGCGCGATCATAGCATAGCGCCGCGCGCGCTCCGGGCACCTTGTTCGCTGCAATCGCGCTTCCGATTCCCGCGCCATCCAGAACAACTCCGCGCCAGGCCCGCCCGCTCGCCACCGCTTCCGCCGCAGCCGCCGCAAAATCCGGGTAATCCACGGGATCCGTATTGGTCGTGCCCAAATCGATCACCGCATATCCCCAGTCCTTCAAATACTGTTCCAACTTCTCTTTCATCTCATATCCGCCGTGATCCGACGCGATCGCCACAATCTTTTTTCCGGTCGCATCAGTCCCAGCCGCACTCGCTCCCACCACCGTCGGATTCATTCCCGCAATCGGCTGGTCCTCAGCGTCTCGCACAATCTTTAACGTGATTCTTCGCCGCGCTGCCTCATCGCGAGCCAGTGGTGTAATCAGCGCGTCCGAAGCGATACCAAGCTCGCCGCCATCGGCGATTCGTTCCAAATCGGACGCTGTAACAACAGGCTTCATCTTTATTTTTCACACCAATTCTATTCTGGCGGCAGCGACAGCACACAGACATCTTTCAAATTACGATATCGCTCGGCGTAGTCCAATCCATATCCCACCACAAATTCGTTTGGTATCTGAAATCCAACATAGTCAGCGCTCACGTCCTTCATCACTCTCCGGTCGGGCTTATCCAACAGCGCTGCGATTCGCAAATCCTTCGGCTTGCGCTGCTTCAGTACGCGGCACAAATATCCAAGCGTCAATCCCGTATCCAGAATGTCCTCAACCAATATAACGTTCAGTCCCTCAATACTCGTATCCAAATCCTTGGAAAGTTTCACTTCGCCCGAAGTACGCGTGCCTTTTCCATAGCTCGACACCGCCATGAAATCCAGTGACACCTCCAGGTCCACCATGCGAACGAGGTCCGCAAGAAATATAGACGCTCCCTTCAGGACTCCAATCAAATGGACGCGCTGTCCACGATAATCCCGTGTGATCTGTTTCCCGATTTCGCGCACACGTTTTTGAATCGCACTACGCCGCAACAGAATTCGCAGATGCTCTTTGCCACGCACACTCATGCGCTGCCTCGTTTTAGGGATATCGCCGTCCAGCACGCTAGCCTAGGCATTATACGTATGTACTGCAACCCGGCAAGGACGCCATTCGCCACGTCCACTGTCTCGAACCTCATGGAAATTTCGATTCGTTCCCACCAATGTCCTGTCGAACCATGTGGGAGCGGTGATTTCAGCCGGTTTAATTTTCCCGTGTCGATTGATTCATCTCTTTGTAACACATCTTCTCTATCCTCCAAGCTCTTGTTGAACTGTAATTGTGCTCGTGGATCGAGTTCGCATCGCTTCGACCACGATTCTGCGGCGTGTTTTTGCCTCGCAGAGTTTTCCACCGGGCCTCTCTTGACATCGTTGTCCGCTGTCACTAGAGTGTCGGGCTAACAGAAGTGGGGTGCTCGTCACATTGCGTTGAATCGCACCGTTCGATTGACCGGATTTTTTGGAACAGTTCGTTGCTGACAAACGTTTACTGGTAATGGGGTGGGGCAAATTGGTGCGGGAATCCAGTTTTAGTTCGGCTGTCCACAGTCCTTCTATATTTTTCTTGTGCCGTCATAGAAGGCGACAGCGCTCGACGCAGTGCGTTCGATTCACGCCACCGGCCGTCCAGTCCGGTGAGAACCCTTTTCAGAGTCCTAGGAGGTAGTGCCATGTCATCCGGCCTTCGCAATTTCGTAGTTCGATTTCTCGCAGCCAGCGCCGCGCTGATGCTTCTGTGTCTTGCGACGCATGCTCAGGGCAACGTAGTCGGCGCAGTCAACGGTGTTATCACCGACCCGCAGAATAAAGCGATTGCGGGCGCCAGCGTCACGGCGAGAAACGTCGCCACTAACGTGATCTCTAAAACCATCACGACCGATTCCGATGGGAAATATATCATTAGCTTTTTGCAACCGGGCGTTTACGAAATGAGTGTTGATGCCACTGGATTTGCAAATCTGAAGCGTCCAAATGTCATCGTCGAAATTGGCCGTTCGACCACCGTCGACCTCAAGGTCGCTCTTGCCGGACAAGCGCAAACGATTAATGTGACGGCTGAAGCTCCGGTCATCAATACGGAAGCCAACGACGTTTCAACCAACTACGATAGGACTGCCATCGCCAATCTGCCAATCAGCATCCGCCGTTGGTCCTACTTGGTGCTCTCCACTCCCGGGACCGTGCCTGATGGAACATTCGGCGATATCAGTTTCCGCGGTATCAGCGGTTTGCTCAACAATAACACTGTAGACGGCGCGGACAACAACGAAGCGTTCTTCTCCGAGGAAAAGGGCCGAACGCGAATTGATTATTCGATCAGCATGAATTCTGTTCAGGAATTCCAGGTAAACACGTCAAATTACTCTGCGGAATACGGCCGTTCCGCTGGCGGCGTCATCAACGCCGTCACCAAGAGCGGCACCAACACCATTCACGGCGACGCCTTCTTTTTCGACCGTGACGCGGGCTGGGGTGGATTCGCCCCGTTCAACACAGGTGCTACCCAGACTTCTCCAGGCGTCTTCGTCACAACGCCCCTAAAGCCGAAGGACGTTCGCGATCAGTTCGGCGGCGATGTCGGCGGCTGGCTAATTAAGAACAAGCTTTTCTGGTATTTCAACGGAGATGGAGTCATACGCAGTTTCCCAGGCGTTGCCATTCCGAACGGCCCTGCGACGTTCTTCCAGGGTTTCACCGCGACCGGCGCTGGAGCAACCGCGGTTGTCGCTCCATCGGGAACCAACCCGAACGGATCGGCCGAGAACTGCACCAATAACAATGCGACCTTCAGCGGAAATCTCGGAGGCGCGACGGGTCTAAATAACCTGACAATAGGACAACAACTTTTCTGCCGGGGAATCAACGTAACGCAGGCAAACGCCGGCCTCGGTTTCCTTACTTCTTTGACCGGCCAGGTGCCACGAACTGGCGACCAGTCAGTTTTCTTTCCGAAGCTGGATTGGCATATCAACGAAAACAATACAATCACGCTGTCCTACAATCGTCTTCGTTGGAATTCGCCGTTCGGCATCCAAACCGCCACGAACGTTAGCCGCGGTACGGACAGTTTCGGAAACGACTACGTCAAGGACGATACGGCCGTAGCGCGTTGGACTTCCAACTGGGGCTCGTCGATCACCAACGAATTGCGCTTTGTCTGGGGCCGGGACTTTGAATTCGAAAACACTACCGCGCCGATTGCTGGTGAACCGGTGTCTACTCTGACCGGTTTCTCTCCTCAGGTTAGCTTCAGCGGATATAGCTCAAATAACTCGGCCGGCGTAAGCTTCACGTATGGTGTTCCCACATTCCTGAATCGTGGGCAGTATCCGAATGAAGCGAAGTTCCAGTTGGCAAATACGCTCGCGGTGAATCGTGGCAAACATTTCTTGAAGTTCGGGTTCGATACGTTCCGTAGCGGAGACAAGATTAGCAACCTGTTCGAGGGCTTCGGCGTATATTCCTATTCGAATATGGCGGATTTTATTACCGACTTTGAAGGATTTAAGAACCCGGGCACTCTCAATCCGGGTGGCACCGCTGGAACAGCAGGCCTCTTGTGCCAATCCCTCAATGTCGCCACGCTGGTCTACGTTCCCTGCTACAGCAGCTTTACCCAAGGATTTGGTCCTGCGGGATTTAATTTCAGAACGTACGACGCATCGGTGTTCTTCCAGGACGATTATCATGCAACTCGGCGGCTGACTCTGAACTTCGGTCTGCGCTGGGAACGTGAGTTCATGCCTGTGAATCCTATCCCAGCGGTCGCTTTTCCAGCCACTGGCTTCATGCCTCATGACAGTAAGGGCTTCGGCCCGCGTGGTGGGTTCGCCTGGGATATTTTCGGTACTGGAAAGACCGTCCTCCGCGGTGGCGCTGGCATCTATTACGGCCGCATCATCAACGAACAAATCTACGGAGCCATTTCGCAAGACGGCGCTGCTGGAAGCCAGATCGTCCAGCAAATCTTTCCTACGACGGGATCAACCAATGCTAAGGGATCTTTGACGCTTGGCGCGCCGATTTATCCCCAGATCAACCGTGCTTTCGTCGGCGCCGCTGGCACACCGAGCATTGTCTATTTCGCAGCGAATTCCCGCATGCCGCAGATTGATCAGTTCGACATGGTTATCGAGCACGAGATCGCTCCGAATACGGTTATCTCTGTGTCCTATTTGGGAAGCTATGGACGGTTTTTGCCCATGGGTATCGATACCAACGCGCCACCGCAAGGCGGCACGCTTACCTACACCATCGCCGGCACGTTGCCTGTCACCGGCAATTCAAGTATCAATTCACAATTGCCGGCCGTCGGAACGCAGTTTACGGTTCCTTATAACCCGGGAGGAACGGCGGCCCGCCCCAACCACAACTTCCAAACAATGGCTGAAATCAGCACTTCTGCCAAGTCTTGGTATAACGCCGGCGTGGTTCAGTTGAATCGTCGCATGCAGCACGGGTTGCAGGTCAACACCAGTTACACCTATGCTCACGCGATTGACACGGACCAGACTTCCTCAGCGTTAATCTCGGGCAGCACCCCATTGAGCCCGAACAACATCGCGCAAGATCGCGGCAACTCTAACTTTGACATCCGTCAGCGCTTTCTTGCCACTGTCATCTATCAACCACCATTCTTTGCCAGCAGCGACTCCAACAAGATCGCTCACTGGATACTATCGGGATGGACGTTTGCACCTATCCAGACCATATCCTCAGGGTTGCCTTTCTCCGGTGGTGTCAGCGGAAGTGCCCCGGGCACGTCGCTTGGCGTCATTGGAGCAAATGGCTCCGGGCGCGTTCCTTTTATCGGCCGCAACAGCTTCCGCTTCCCCGCGATCATCAACACCGATTTCAAGGTCGCTCGCAGTTTCCATGTGTGGGAACGAGTGCAGTTGGAATTCTCGGCTGAAGCATTCAATCTGTTCAATCAGCTCAACGTAACGGGATTGAACACCACGTTGTTCTCCGCCGGCGCCGGCACGGCGGGCAGCGCGGCAACCCAAACGCTGACCTACCAATCCAGTTTCAATACGATAACATCTGCGAGTAACTCCATCTTCCTAACGCAGCGTTTGTTGCAAATTGGGGCAAGCGTGAAGTTCTAGCGGCTCAATCTAACGCAAAAACTTAACTCTCTTCACGGGCGTCCTGGTCAACTGGCCGGGACGCCCGTTCGCTTTTGCGCCGCCTTCCGCTCGTCTCTAAATCGTCAATTCAGTTGGAAACGAAACCCGGTTTCGGGCGTCTTAACGTGTAAGCGTGGGTGTCTCGCTGCTCTGGGAAATCAGTGTGCAGCCGGGACCCGGGGGTCGGCATGGATACCTTCTGGCAGGATATTCGTTTCTCAGTTCGCGTGCTTGCGAAGAATCGCGTGTTTACCGTCGCGGCCGTCCTCTGCCTCATGCTCGGCATCGGAGCCACCACTGGCATCTTTAGCGTCGTCAATGCCGTCCTGCTGCGCCCGCTGCCCTACGCCCATCCGCAGCAGCTCATCCGCGTCTACACAGAGTTCCCCAAGTTTCCCAACGGCGGCCTCCATCGCTTCTGGGCTTCGGCCCCTGAGTTTCTGGATCTTCGCCGCGACACCAATTCGTGGTCGTCTCTTGACGCCTGGATTACCGGTGGCGCAAATCTAGCCGGCGATATCCACCCGGTTCGCATTAGCGCGGCATTCGTCAGTGGCGGCCTGCTCGATTCGCTCGGGGTCAATCCTGCACTCGGACGCGTGATCTCTCCATCCGATGATCTCCCCAACGCGCAAAGGGTGGCAGACATTTCCTTTGGCACTTGGCAAACCGTTTTTGGCGGCGATCCGAATATTGTCGGTCGCGATACCACATTCAATGGCATCAAGTGCATCATCATCGGAGTAATGCGGCGTGGATTTGAGTTCCCTCCGGGCGAAACTGACCCTCCGCAGGTCTGGACGCCTCTCCAGATTGATCCCGCCAATCCCGGCAGCCGCAGTTCTCACGGTTATTATTTATTGGGCCGTCTGAAGAACGGGGTAAGCCCTTCGCAGGCCCAGGCCGAACTTTCCGCGATGGTTCAAGCATACGGCGAAAAGAAAGCGCCCAAGATTCACGCCTTCACGCCCGATTTTCACAGTATCGTCAGCTACCCTCTGCAAGGCGAGGTCGTTTCCAGTGTTCGTCCCGCACTCCTAATGCTTCTCGGTGCCGTCGCATTCGTACTCCTGATCGCCTGCGTCAACGTCGCCAATCTGTTGCTCGCTCGCGCGGAAGCTCGCCGCCGTGAAATCGCCATCCGCAGCGCCCTCGGGGCAAATGTCGCCCGTCTGGCACGTCAATTCGCCACAGAAGGAGTCTTGCTCTCGTTCATCGGCGCAATTCTCGGCCTCGGCCTCGCATTCGGTGGTCTGCGCCTAATCCAACTTACAAACGCCGGCGGTCTGCCTCGTGCCTCTGAAATCGGCATGGACTGGCGCGTTCTCCTGTTCACGCTCGGAACTTCCATCGTCACCGGCGTATTATTCGGCCTCGCTCCTTTTTTCCCGATATTTTTCGAGCAGCTCACTGATTCTCTGAAGAATACCGCCGTCAATACAACGGGAGGTTCCGGCGCGCAACTGTTTCGCCGAATTCTAGTTGCCGGCGAACTCGCCCTCGCACTGGTGCTGTTAATCGGCTGTGGATTAATGGTGCGCGCATTCTGGAAACTTCAGGAAGTTCGCACCGGCTTGGATTCGCAAAACATTATTACCATGCGCATCGCTCTTCCTCGCGCCACATACTCGAAAAACGAACAGGCCGACGCCCTCTGGTTGCGGCTGGAAGATGGCCTTCACCAGATTCCCGGCGTGGAATCCTCCGCGCTCGTATCGGGCTTGCCGCCGGAACGTGCGCCGAATATGAATGACACCGATATCGAAGGTTTCGTAATGAAACAAAACGGCCCAATCCAAAACGTGGACTACTATCAGGCCGTCTCCAAGGATTATTTTTCCACCATGGGCATTCGCCTCATGGCTGGCCGCCTGTTCGACGATCGCGACGTCCATGGCACACCCGATGTGGTCATCATCAATCAAACTATGGCGCGGATGTTTTGGCCGGGCCAGGATCCGATCGGCCGCCGCATCCGGCCCGGCTCAACCGATCCCTGGTGCACAATTATTGGAATCGTGGATGATGTAAAGAACGCCGGACTCGATCGCGCCACCGGCACCGAAATTTATCTGCCTTACCGTCAGACTCAGGGCGCTGGTAGTCGCAGTATGTACGCGATCCTTCGCGCCAAGGGAGACCCCCGCCTCCTTTCGTCCGCTGTGCGTCAGGAACTGAGCGCCATCGATCCCGCCCTGCCGCTCTCTCAAATTCGTTTGATGGATGACGTCCTGAGCGCCGCGCAATCTCGCCCGCGTTTCTTAACGATTTTGCTTGCGCTCTTCTCTTGCGTCGCGCTCGCCATCGCCACCATCGGCATCTACGGCGTCATTTCCTATTCCGTTGAGCGCCGCTCCAAGGAATTCGGCCTTCGCATGGCCCTCGGCGCCCAGCCGCGCGATGTACTGTCTCTCGTCATGAAGCAGGGTGCGGGCCTCGCGCTGGTCGGAGTGGTCGTCGGCCTCGCCGCCGCATTCGCGCTCACTCGGTTGATGAGCAGCTTGCTTTTCGGTGTCACGCCAACCGACCCTGCCACATTCGCAATCGTCACTTTGATCCTTACCGTCGTGGCGCTCGCCGCCAGCTACATTCCCGCGCGTCGCGCCACGAAAGTTGACCCGATCCAAACTCTGCGCTACGAATAGCGGGCGTTCGCTCGACCAGCAAAGGTATCTTGCACCGAAACATCGCCGCTCTGCGTCCTTGAACGTCCGCAAATCGTCGGGTAGCTTTAGCGCATGGATCTTTCCGCCGCCCCTGCCGGCAAAACAAAAAACTGGCTCGGCGCCGCGCTCATTACCGCGATTTCCGCCATCGCGCTCACCCTCCGCCTCCACATGATCGGCGCGCGCAGTTTCTCGGTGGACGAAGGCATCAGCGTCGCTATCACCCGCCTCCGATGGTCCGATTATTTCGGAATTCTCTGGCGTCGCGAAGGCAACATGTCTTTGTATTACGTCCTGCTTCGCGGTTGGCTTTATCTCGGCAATAGCGACGCGATGATCCGCGCTCTTTCCGCCATCGCATCTACCGAAGCCGTAATCGCAATCTATTTTCTCGGCAAACGAATGTTTGACCGTAACACCGGCGCGATCGCCGCCTTCCTTCTCGCACTAAATGCATTCCACATCCATTACGCGCAGGAAGCTCGCAGCTGCGCGTTACTCTCGCTCTCGATTGGGTCAAGTTCCCCACCGGGCGAGAGTTCTATGACTTTTTGCTCCTCTTCACCGGACAGGCCGGCATAGTAATGCTCTGCATTTCGTTCGCGTTCATCGCCGCCGTCACGGCGCTATTCATTCTCGAATCGCGAACGCAAAATAATTCCGCGAAAACATTCCCCCTCGGAATGATCGTGCTCTGGCTCATTCTTCCACCCGCCGCCACGCTCGCAGTTTCTCTGTGGAAGCCTCTTTTCGTTCCGCGCTATATGGCCGTCAGTCTTCCCGCCCTCGCATTAGTTCTGGCGCGCGGAATCGCGATCTTCCCAGTTAAATGGGTGGTCTCAATGGGTCGATGCAACACCATCTAATCTAAAACTTCTGTTCAAAGGTGGTGTGTATGACCCAAGGGAAACGGGTGGCGCTTT
>ODAK010001632.1_pt1 | contig 24136 bp, 24 predicted proteins | sample 1539591 | NCBI WGS metagenome assembly ODAK01 (sample SAMEA3539303, study PRJEB22396) | soil metagenome | biome: tundra; feature: field; material: soil | place: USA | collected 2010-05 | depth 0.15 m | reverse complement strand
CATTCAGAAACGGCACGTAGTTCGTCACCAACAGGTTGAACATGACCGCCGTGACCAGCAGCCCGACTGCGGCGAAATCGCCGCGAAGCCGCCGTCCGACGATCGCCGCAAACGGCACCGAGAGCAGCCCGCCGACCACCGCGGCACCGATCAGCGGCAACGGGAACGGGAGGTTCAGCCCGCCGACGTAGGACTGGAACGCGCCGTTGGCGCTGTCGGGCGGGAGCGACAGCACCGCGGCGGCATAGGCGCCCGCGGCTTGGAAGATGATGAAGCCGAAGTTCGTGACCCCGGCGACGCCGAACTGCTGGCTGAGGCCGAGACAGGCGATCGCGTCAACGCCGCCGTAGACGAGGAGCGTGGTGATGTAGTAGACCATGGCTTCGAGACCCTCAGGGTCAGGCGCGCGCGCCCAGTAGGCCGTTGGGACGTATCGTGAGCATCGCGATGAGGATCACGAAGGCGACGACATTCTTGTAGTCCGACACGATGAAGGCGGCGCTCACCTCCGTGGCAAGCCCGATGACGAGGGCGCCGAGCATCGCCCCGTAGGGTTCGCCCGGGCCACCGAGAAACACCGCGGCAAGGATCAGGACCAGGAACACGTCCGTGCTCGTCGCCCCGAACGTTCCGGCGTTCATCCCGAACACCGCCCCAGCCAGGCCGCACAGCGCACCCGTGAGCAGCCACGTCGTCGTGACGACACGATCGGTCCGGATCCCGCAGTTGCGCGCGAGATTGCGGTTCGCCGCCGTGGCCCGCATCGCCTTGCCAAGTCGGGTGTAGCGGATCAGCAGGTGGACGAGCACCATCGTGACGATGCTCAGGCAGATCATCGCCACCTGTGCCACGGTCAGCTCGAACGAACCCGCCTTCAACGTGGCTCCCTGGTTCATCGTGTACGACACGTTGGTCGGTCCCGCCACCGCCTGGGTCCCGAACACCAGGATGAGCGTCATGCCGAGCGAGACGATCACCATCGCGATCGGGGTCGTGCCTCGACGCTGGAAGGGCCTGTAGATGAAGGTGTTCAGGCACAGTGACAGCAGCGAGCCGGCGGCGATGGCCGCGAGCGCGCCGATCCAGATACTGACCCCCGCCTGGTTCACGGCGTAGGCGGCGTACGCCGCAACGATCATCACGCCGCCGTAGGCGAGGTTCAGAACGTTGGTGACGGCGAACTGGAGCGTGAACCCCACCGCCGCCAGCGCCAGCACGGCCGACGTGAGCAGCCCGAACCCGATTGACTCAACGAACAGGCTCACTTCGAGTCACCGACGCGGTGGAGCAGCCCGCAGGACCGACGCGCCTCCGGCCCGTGGAGGGGACCGGTCTTTGCTCGTCCCCTCCACGTGGCCTGAGGCGTTCGTGCCATTGCTCGAATCAGAGGCCGACCGCGCGCAGCTGGCTGGCCGAGATGTTCGCGGTCACGTTGACCGTGCCGTTAGTGGTGTAGCGGTCAACCTGGAAGATCCCGGTTGAGTCGTGGTAGGCGTCGAAGCTCGTCGGGCCGCCAGGCCCCACGTAGCGAATCTGCTTCCCCTGTTTGAGCGCCGCTACGCCCTGCGCGAACGAGTTGACGACCGTCGCACCCGGCGCCCCGTTGCCGATCTTGGTGATGTCCGCCTTGTAGATGGTCCCCGAGGTGCTCTTGGACTCGATCATCGCGAGCGCCGCAAGGTTGATGCCGTCGTAGAGGTGGACTGCTCCCGGCGCGGTGAGGTAGGTCGAGAAATTGCCGGTGTTACCGACCTTTCCCTTCTCGGCGTAGAGCGCTGTCTTGAATGCGTTGAAGGCGGGCCCGCTCGTCTCGACCACCAGGTTGTCGGCCCAGAAGTTCGACGTCAGCGTGCTGGTGCCGACCGCGGCCGACACCGACTTGAACCAATCGGGCGAGATCGTCGCCGAGGTGCCGATGACGGGGATGAGCTTCCCTCCGTTCAACTGCTTCACCTCGGAGAGGAAAGCCGCCTCGCTCGGGCCGAGAGCCTCGGTGAAGATCACGTCCGGCTTGGAGTTGACGATCGCCGCGGCCTCGGTGCGGAACGTGGTCGCGCTGAGGTCGAGCGTCTGGTTGGACGTGAGCGTCTGACCAGCCTTCTTGATTGCCGCGATCGCCGGCGCAACGAAGGTCTGCGACCCGATGTCGTTGCCGAACGCGAGCGCGACCTTCTTGAAGTGCTGCAGTTGCGCGATCACGACCATCGCGTAGGACTCCGACAGGTCCGGCGGGACGAGGCGGTAGAAGTACGGGAACTTGACGTGATCGAACTCCGACTGGCCGGTCATGCAGAACGAAACGGTCTTGTTCGCACCGAAGATCGGAGCGACCGAGGCCGCCTCATCCGAGGTGCAGCCGATGACCAGGGCGAGGTTCGACGTCGACGCATACATCTGGCGAACCGCGGGAACGGCATCTGCCGGGTCGCCTCTGGTGTCCACGCCCTTGCATCCGAGCGTGTGACCGAGCACGCCACCGGCCTTGTTGATTGCGTTGGTCGCGGCGTCACACGACACGAGATATGTTGGCCCGAGCGCCGCATCGGTACCGGTGAACGGCGCGACGTCGGCAACCGTCAACTGGGAACCCGCCGCGGCTGCTGTCGAACCTGCCGACGTGGCCGCCACCATCGCGATTGCAGCCAGGGACGCTGCCCCGGCGAGCAAGCAGGCACGGCGTCCGCGTCGCATCGTTGCCCGCATCCGCGCCGCGGCGCTCGCTGCGTGAGCGGGGTGTTGTGATCGTTGTCCCGACATATTCTCCTCTCCTCTGGCGATGCTCTTCCTCTTGGAACTGCAACGGCCGGCCGGAAATGGCCGACAGGTACGAACGTGAAGTCTCCGGACGGCGACGCCTCCCGCGCAAGCCGTCTCGGCGTCCCACTACAAAGTCGCCTTCTCCGCGGTCGGCGGGTTCCACGGCCACTCGGCGAACTCGACGTTCTCGGCCACCACGCGATTCGCGATCCTGCCGACACCCTCGATCGTGACCTCGATCACGTCGCCGGGCACCAGCCAGACCGGCGGTTGCCTGGCGAATCCCACGCCGCCGGGAGTTCCCGTTGCGATGACGTCACCGGGCCGCAGGGTGGTGAAAGATGAGAGGTACTCGATGGTTCGCGGGATGTCGAAGATCATCTGCGACGTCCGGGCCGACTGCATCACCTCGCCGTTCAGCCGGGTCGTCAGCTCGACGTCGGACGCGTCGACCTCGTCGGTCGTGACGAGCTCGGGCCCGATCGGCATCGTCCCGTCGAAGTTCTTCCCCGGGGTCCACTGGCTGGCCGCCCGCTGCCACTCGCGCGCGGTGGCGTCGTTCAAGACGACGAAGCCTGCGACGGCGGTGAGCGCCTCGTCGGCGGAGATGTAGCGGCCACCACGCCCGATCACCACACCGAGCTCGCCTTCGAAGTCGAAGCGAGAGGTCAGCTCGGGCTTGACCAGGTCGCCGTACGGCGCGGCGACCGAATCGCTGCCGCGGACGAAGGTCTCAGGCCAGGTGGTCGGCGGCCGGCCACCTTCGAGCGCATGCTCGAGATAGTTCACGCCGAGGCACAGAATCCGATTCGGCGAGGGCACCGCGGGACCGAACTCCGCTTCGGCGACCTCGCGGCCCGGCTGCTCCGCGGCGCGCTTGGCCAATTCGAGCGCCTCGACACCGCCCACCAGGACGCCGGCCAGCTCGGAGAGTCGTGCGTCGCCGGTGGCCTGCGCCACATCGACGTATCCGTCGCGCCCGCGCACGTGCAGTCGCAACCCGTCCGGCGTAATGATCGTGGCGAGCCTCACGGGCGAGATCCTCCTTCGAGCGATCGCGGATCGCAGACGGCTTCAAACGCCGCGGCGAGCGACGGCACACGGCGGGTGGCGGTTGCGGCCGCGACGTGTCCGACCGACCGGTCGTGCTCTTTGGTTGTATTTGTCATATTGGTCGAAACCTACACGCCGAGTCTGTGTGCGTCAACAGGGAAGGGCAAACGCCGGATCGCCGGTCGACGTCCCTGGTCGACCGCGTGCCGTATTGGTAGGATTGGTCGGCGATGTGCTCATCCGGCAGGCTCCTGACGCGACCCCCCAGCACAGGATCGACGCCATGGTGATCTCCCCCCCCGCGCCGCCCGCTCCGGCGCGCGGCGCAGAGCTCGCCGATCTGATCCTCTCGGCCTGCGAGCCGACGCTACCGGGACGCCGCCTGCCGACCGAGCGCCAGCTCGCAGCAGACCTCGGCGTGACGCGAACGATGGTGCGCAATGGGCTCGCCGTGCTCGAGGCGGAGGGCCGGATCTCGCGCGAAGTGGGGCGCGGAACGTTCCTGCGGACCGCTGGCCCCCGCCGGGCGAGCACCCGCGCCGATCGGGATACGGCAAGGTCCGACGATGTCGGACCGGCGGACGTGATGGCGGCTCGCCGGCTGATCGAGCCCCAGATGCTGCCGCTCGTCGTGGCGTGGGCGACGACCCGGGACTTCGACGAGATGCGGCGCTGTCTCGAGGGCGGCGCCACGGCGACGAGCGCCGAGGAGTTCGAGATCTGGGACTTCGCGCTGCATCACGCGATCGTCGCCGCGGGCCGCAACCAGCTGGTGCTCCAGATGTACCGCACGGTGGAACGTGCGCGGAAGGGTGAGATCTGGGGCAACCTGAAGCGGCGCAACGACTCGCGGGAACGGCGCGCCGTCTACCAGCACGATCACCTGGAACTGGTCGACGCGCTCTGCGCTCGGGAGCTCGCCCGCGCGGTCGAGGTGATGGACGCCCACCTCGCCAGGGTCGAGGCGAACCTTCTCGGCGTCGCCGCGCAGACCGCGACTGGTTGAGGCCGTGATCGCCGCGAAGGCCGGCGCGGGCGTTTGACTCGCCGCCGGTGCAATGGCCGCGATCGCCTGAGGCGGCGCCCGGGTCGGGACCGGGCCGGCTCGCTGCATCGGCCCGGCCCGTCAGCGCGCGGAACTCGCGCCGGCGGTCAGGTACGCGACGCGGCGGGGGGCAACTACCATCTCGCCATGGGAGCCAGCAGAATCCTCTGCGCGAACGACAGGCCGGCGCAACGCGGCGGCGAGCGTCGCCCTGCCGGCGCGACCACACGCACATGACGACGCCCGAGAGCGCCACGGTCCACCGGCCGGCGCCCGAGCCCGGTCTGACACGCGACGACATGGTCGCGCGCGCGGTCGCACTGCGGCCGGCCCTCGTCGCCGACCAGCGCTCGACCGAGCAACGCACCTTCTACTCGCCGGAGATGCACGAGGCGTTCCTCAACGCGGGCTTCTATCACCTCTACGTGCCGCGCCGCTACGGCGGCTACGAGTTCGACGTCCCGACCTACGCGCGCGTCGTCAAGGAGATCGCCCGCGGCTGCGTATCGACCGCCTGGTGCCTGGGCCTGGCGATGAATCACGCCCTTCAGGTCGCGTCGTGGTGGCCGGGCGAGGCGCAGGATGCGATCTTTGCCGCGGGAGACTTCCGCTCGGGCTCGGTCGCCGCACCCGTCGGCACGATCGCGCGCACCCGCGACGGCTGGCAGATCGACGGTCAGATCGCGTTTGCCTCGGGAACCCCCTACGCGACCTATTACATGGGTCAGGCGATTCTCGCCGGCACCGAACAGCACGACCCGCCGACGTTGATGATGTTCGTCGCGCCGCGAAGCGAGTGGACGATGCTCGACGACTGGGGCGACATGCTCGGCCTGAAGGGCAGCGGTTCGCACAGCATCCGCTTCGACGCGACCCAGATCCCCGCGGCGTGGGCGCTCGAGGGCAACATGGGCGACGTCGAGGTCGCCGGCGGGACGGCCGGCTCGCACCTGCACGCAAACCCGATGTACTCCGGGCGCGGCATGACGATCTTCACGCTCACGCTCGCCGCGATCACCGTCGGCGCCGCCTACAACGCGCTCGACGAGTACGAGCGCCTGATGCGCAGCAAGACGACCGCACGGCCGCCGATCACGCCGCGGATCAAGGACCGCGACTACCAACGGTGGTACGGCCGCGCGGTGACACGGATCCGCCTCGCCGAGGCGGCGCTGAGCGATTCCGCCGCGCAGCACATGGAACTCTGTCGCCGCAACGTCGAGGACGGCGTGCCGTTCACCTACGGCGACGACATGACGCTCGCCGGAGTGCTGCGCGAGGTGATCGTGCTCTGCTGGGAGATCGTCGACGACGACCTCTGGCAGACCGTCGGCGCGTCGGTCGCACGCGACGGTGAGCGCATGGAGCGGATCTTCCGCGACATGGCCGTGGCGGTCGCGCACCGCAACCCCCTGCTGCGCGACTACTACTACGTCGAGATCGCGCGCGCCGCGCTCGGCGAGCCGCGCACCAGTTGAGCGGAGCGCGTCAAAGCCGATTTCACTGCGCCTGCATTTTCTGGAACTCCTCGCGCGCGCCGGCGGGGAGTGCGTTCTCGCAGGCGCGCAGGTAGTAGCCGTACATCCAACAGGCGGAGAGTTCCTGATCGGTGATCTCCCCTGCTCCGGCCGCCATTCTTCGCTGTGCCTCGGGACTGGCGCGAAGCCCGTTGATCAGCCACGAGCAGATCGCGACATGGGCGTCGTGTCCAAATCCGGTCGGCGCAAGCAGCTCGACCACATCGGGCGAGTACGGCGCGGTCTGGACCGTGGTCGTGATCATCGCGGCGCTGCCGCAGAGCGTCGCAAACCAGTCCGTTCCCATCGTCTGCTCGCGGTGGAACTGCTCCAGCCTCTGCGTTAGATACTCGTTGACATCCGCAATGTCCACCAGCAGCTCGTCCTCGAACTCGCAGACCCTGGTGGAGTAACCGAGCTTGGCCGCCGTCGCTGCCAGCCAGCTGGCCGCAGCGTCACCCGCACCGCCCTCGCCATCGCGCTGCGGCGTCACCAGAGCGGCGTAGGCGCCCTGCTGCGCGGGCTCGATGAACGCCGCGACCGGCGCGCTGACCCGATCGCCGGCCTTTGTCGCCAGTGGGCGAAGGTAGGAGTCGGCGTCCGCCCGTGGGACGACCACAAACCGCTCGTCACCGGGTCCGAGACCCTCGCCACGTCGAGGCTTTCGCTTGAACAGTCCCATCTGGCGACACTATCGCGGATGCCGGTCACCGTCTCCCCGGGCGCGCAGGGCGCGGCCCGCGGCCGTCAGTGCACCAGCGTGACGTTTCCGCGGCGTCGACGATCGTCGCCGTCGCCGGATCTCGGTGAGGCCGCCACCGGCGAGATCGCGCCCCTGCGACACCCTGCAGGGCGGCGTCCGCCAGCTCCACGGAGCAGCCGGCGCCGTTCCAGCCACCGGCGCCCGAGAGCGACCGCCCGACGGCCGCACACACCGGGTGGGAAACCACCCGAATCCGGCTCGATTTCGACGTGCCATTGCCGTCGGCTTGCGACGTTCGTCCAATCCGCATGGACGACGCGAGAAAAGCGCACGACGCGACGTTGATTGCATGAGAAAATGGACACGGTGGGAAACGGAACGACGATGCCCGATGCAGCCCTGACGACGCCTGTGCTTGACCTGCTCTGGACGGCGATGGACGCGCTCCTGGATGCTGCCGACCGCGTGCCGGCCGGCAGCCACCTCGAGCGCCGTGTCGAAGTCGCGATCCGGCAGTGCGCGCTCGCGCTGATCCCCGCCAAGGAGGCTGCACTGCTCGAGCGTTTCGGAGCCGACCGCGCCGTCGCCTGAGTCGCGCGTGGCGCGCGCGCGGTGACGGGGTGCCCGGTCGCAGTCCGGGGAAGCCTCGCGGCTCGCTAGATTTGGCTGGCTGCGATGCTGGGACGCCTGTTGACCCGCCGCTACCTGCTGCGCACCGCGTTGGCCGCGCTCGCGCTCGCGCTGCTGGCTGTCGGTCTCCTGCGGCCCGCCTCCACCGCGCCGCGCGCTGCCCCCGCGCTGCCCGGTCGCGCGCTCAGCGGCACGCCGACCACGCTCGCTGCGCTGCGCGGTCACGCCGCCGTGGTGCTGTTCTGGGCGCCCTGGTGCATCCCCTGCCAGCACGAGGCTCCCGCGGTCGAACGCTTCGCCCGTTCGCCCGCCGGTCAGGGTCACATCGTCGCCGTTGACGACGACTACGGCAGCAGCTGGCGCGCGTTCGTGCGGAAGTACCACTGGAGCTTCCCGGTGCTCGCGGACCCAGACCTGACGGTCGGGGACGCCTACCGGATCCCCGGCATTCCAACCACGGTGTTTCTCGGGCCCGACGGACGGATCGCATCGATGAGCAGCGGAGCACAGACCGTTGCCAGCCTCACGCGAGGGCTCTCGGCAGCGGCGTAGCGCCCGCTCCGGCACGCGCCCCGGTGCTCGTTGCGCGGTCTACATCCACGCGCGGCGGATCGCCACGCGGTGCGAGAGCACCGTGGCGTTCTGCGCTGCGCTGAAGATCGTCCACGGCTGCGCGGTGCGGTCGGGGAAACCCCACAGGCCGACCTTGGAGTGCGCGCCGCAGAAGTAGTTCAGGTGTCGGCCGTGGATCGGGCGCGGGCCCGCACCAGATGACAGAACACAGTCCGCGCCGGAGGCCGTTTGAATGGCCCACGGCTGCATCCTGAGGCTGGGAGCGAGATGGCTGAAAGGCTTGGGGAGCGGCTTCGTGAGTTGTATCTCGATGCCCGCGTCGTTCCACGGGGTCGGGCACACGACGACTCCGTAGGCGAACTCCGAGCTGAAGCACGGGTCGTAGATGTAGTTGCCGACGAAGCAGCGCCACGCGTCATCGCGCTCGGTGACGGCTGAGTTCGTCCAGCAGGACCCCGACACGGTCTGCACGTGCGGCACGACCACGCCGTGGTAGGAGAACGCGCTGTAGACGGTCGCCGTCGTGTGCGTCGCGGCGAGTGCGGCGCTCGAGGAGATCGCGGCGAATGCCATCCCTGCGAGCGCAACGAGAGTGCACGCTGCTGATCGGGCTCGCACGCGTTGGATCGTAGCGCTCGTCTCCGGCTTCCCCGGGCCCTCGACACCGTCGGTTTGCGCGCATCGACGACACGCGCGTCGCGCACCACGCGAACCGCGCGTGCTCGGCTCGAGTCCGCCCCGTCGGCGAGCCCGAGGCGCAACGCGATGCGAGAAGATCGGAAATCACACACCCAGGATGTGCGAGCAAACATAATCTGTGTATTCTGCACCGCGTGGATGCGAACGCCCGCCTGGGTGCCGTGATCGAGTTGCTCCAGCGCGACGGCCAGGTGGAGGTCGCACGGCTGGCGGACACGTTCGGCACCGCGGAGATGACCGTGCGCCGCGATCTCGAGCGGCTCGTTGCGATGGGCGCCGCGCGGCGCGTTCATGGCGGTGCCATCAGCCTGTTGAGGCGCGGCGAGGAGCTGCCGTTCGCGATGCGGACGATCGAGCACACCGGCGCCAAGCGTCGCATCGGCGCCGCCGTCGCCGCCGCGTTGCACGACGGCGAGGCCGTACTGCTGGACAGCGGCACGACCGCGGTCGAGGTGGCCCGCGCGCTGCTCGGTCGGAGGCTGACCGTGATGCCGATGTCGCTGCACGCGACCGCGGAGCTCTCGTCGGCCGAGTCGCTACGACTGGTGTCGCCCGGCGGCGAGCTGCGGCCCGGCGAGCTCGCGATGGTCGGGCCCCTGGCCCTGGCCGGCATCGGCGCGCTGCGGTTCGACACGGCCGTCTTGAGCTGCTGCGGTTGCTCCGATGGCCGTGTGACGACCCACGACCTCGGCGACGCGGCGGTCAAGCAGGCCATGCTCACCGCGTCGGCTCGCGTGATTCTCGCGGCCGACGCCTCGAAGTTCGGACGAACCGCGATGGCAATGGTCTGCCAGATCGCCTCGGTCGACATGGTCGTGACGGACACGGCTGCGCCGCGCGATGCGCTCGCTGCCCTGCAAGCCGCCGGAGTCGAGGTCCGATGTGTCTGACGCGGCGATCGCGCCGCCGGCTCGGCGCGGCGCAGCAGGGCGGCCGCGGGCAGCGGCGATGGCGGTGTTCTTCGTCCACGGGCTCCTGTTCGCCTCGTGGACCGCGCACATTCCACAGGTCAAGGCCGATCTGCACCTGACGGACGGCTCGCTCGGGCTGGCGCTGCTCGGTGCGCCGCTCGGGGCGGTGTCGGCGATGCTGGTCTCGGCACACCTGTTGCCGCGGCTCGGAAGCAGGCGCATGGTGCAGGCCGCGCTGTTGGGCTACTGCGTGGCCGGGCCGTTCGTCGGGGTGGTCGGATCGCTGCCGGCGCTGTTCGTCGCCCTGTATGCCTGGGGAGGCTTCCAGGGTGCGCTCGACGTGTCGATGAATACCCAGGCGATCGCCGTCGAGCAGGACCGACGGCGCCCGCTGATGTCGGGGCTGCATGGCTGCTGGAGCATCGGCTCGCTCGCCGGTGCCGGGATCGGAACCGCCGGTGTCGCCGTCGGCCTCACCCTGAGCGTTCAGTTGGCGCTGCTCGGCACGCCTGCCCTCGTGGTCGTCGGGTGGCTGGCCGCCCAGATGCTCCCGGACCCCAAGCCGGCCACCGAGTCACACACCAGCCGGCGCCCGCCGCGCCGGTTCTCGCGTGCGGTGCTCGCGCTGGGCGCAATCGCGTTTGCGTCGCTGCTCTGTGAGGGCGCCAGCGCCGACTGGGCGGCGGTGTACCTGCGTGGTCCGCTGCACACCAGCGCCGCCACGGCCGGCCTCGGCTACACCGCGTTCTCCCTCACGATGGTCATCGTGCGGCTCTCGGGCAACCGCCTGCTCGCCCGCTTCCTGATCCGACGGGTGCTGCCGGTCCTGGCGGGTATCGCCACCGTCGGATTCACCGCCGGGCTGCTCGACGGCCACGCGGTGATCGCCATCGCCGGGTTCGGCTGCCTCGGGGTCGGCCTGGCCTTGATCGTCCCGACGGTGTTCAGCGCCGCCGGCCGGCTGCCCGGACTCAGCCCCGGCGCCGCGATCGCCACCGTCTCCGCCTGCGGATGGGTCGGATTCGTGTGCGGACCACCGCTGATCGGAGAGCTCGCATCGGCAACGTCGCTCCCCGTGGCGCTCGGCCTGTTGCCCGTGCTGACCACATCGATCGTCGTCTCGACCGCACTCGCGCGGGCGCTTCGCAGCGACCTGCCGCGGCTGCGATCGTGATCGCAATCGCCGCCACGAAGCGCGTTCAGGCGACCAGCGCCGCCTCGCGGACCCGCGCCGGGGTGAACGGCGTATCGCGCAGGCGGACCCCGATAGCGTCGAACACGGCGTTTGAGATCGCCGCGCCGGTCGGTCCCTGCGTCGCCTCGCCGATGCCCAAGAACGGCTGCCCGGGACGATCGAGCAGCACGGTCTCGATCCGGGGAACCTCGCTGAAACGCAGGATCGGGTACGCGTCCCAATCGACACTACTGACCGTGGTCGAGTCGAACACCACCTGCTCCTTCAGGGTCCAGCTCGCGGACTGCAGCGCACCGCCCTCCAGCTGATTGATCGCGCCGCTCGGGTCAACGACCTCGCCACAGTCCGCGGCGATGAAGATCTCATCGAGCGCGATCGCGGCGGTCTCGTCGTCCACGCGCAGGCGGACGACGACCGCCGCGTAGGCGGCCGAGCCCTTGTAGCGCGCCAGCGCCACTCCGCTGCCGCGCCCGAAGTCAGCCGACGCCGCACCGCTCCAGCCGGCCGCATCGGCGGCCGTCTGCAGCACTTCGCGCGCGCGTGTGTCGCCGAGGTGCATCAGGCGGAACTGCAGTGGCGAGACGCCTCGTAGGGCGGCGAGCTCGTCCATGAACGACTCGATCGCGAAGACGTTGGCATACGCCCCGAGGCTGCGCAGCGATGAGGTCCGCAGCGGCATCGCTGCCACGAAGTGCTTGACGATCCGTTGCCGCGGGAGTTCGTAGATCGGTGTGGCGTTGCGGTGGATGCCGGCCTCCTTGACGAGAAACGGCGCTGGCCCGCGATAGCTGAGCGGCGGGTCGAGGTGCGGCCCGGCGAGCAGGTTCGGCGAGCCCCCGGTCATCGGCCGCGAGATGTGCGTCGTGCCCCACACGTCGTGGCTCCAGTCGACGATCCGCCCGCCCTGGTCGAGCACCGCGGAGCACTCGACCAGGGCGGGCGCACCGTAGGGCTCCCACTGATGCTCGTCCATCCGCGACCACTTGAGCATCACCGCGCGGCCGGGCGCCGCGATCGCGAGCAGCGCAGCGTCGAACGCCGCGTCGTCGGCCGCGTTGTGGCCGTAGCACCCGGCGCCCACCACGTGGCGCACGCGAATCGCGTCGGTCGGGAGCTCGAGCGCGTCGCCGAGCGCCTCGCGCAGTGGGTAAACACCCTGACTGTGCGTCCAGACGGTCAGCCGGCCGTCCTGCCACAGCGCCATCGCCGCGGATGGTCCGATCGAGCCGTGCATCAGGTACGGGCGGGTGTAGCTCGCCCGATGCGTCCACTGGACCGCGCCGTCAGGCTCCGGCGCCGGCCCGGCGGGGCTTCCGTCAGTCACGAGGAACGCCTCGCCGGGCTGTTCGCGCAGCCACGACCCCAGCGCGCCGCACGGTGGCAGCGTCGCCTCCTCCGCCCAGCGTGCCCGGCTGTGCAGTACCTCGGCGGCACGGACCGCCTGCTCCTCGCGCTCCGCCAGCACGCCCACGAAGCTGCCGTTGCGCACGACGTCGATCACCCCCGCCATGCCACGCACCGGCGCGTCATCGAGACTCTCCAGCCGCGCTGCCCGGCTCGGCGGGCGGACGACGCGGGCGTGCACCATCAGCTCGTGGCGGAGGTCCTGGACGAACCGCGTCGCCCCGGTGACGAGCGCCCGCAGGTCGGACCGATTGGCCTCGGAGCGACCGACCAGCCGGTGAGCGCCGGCCGGCTTCGGCGAGATGAGGCCGGTCGCCGTGCGCCGCAAGGGCTGACCTCCGGCGAGCTGCCAGTAGGTGACGCAGCCGCCTCCCGACGGATCGCTGATCGTGCCGTCGAGGATCTGCAGGCGCTCGACGGATACCTCGAGCTGCGCGGACGCGAGCTCGAGCAACCGCGCGCGCACCTCGGCGGCGGCCTGACGCAGGGCGGTTCCGCTGTCGGCCATCGAACGGCTGCCCGCGGTCATCCGCTCGTCCAGCCCGTGGTCGGTGTCGGCGGTCTCGACCCGGACCCGTTCGAAGGCGACGTCGAGCTCTTCGGCCGCGACACGCGCGAGCGCACTGACGATCCCCTGGCCGAGCTCCACCTTGCCGGTGAACACCGTGATCGTGCGCTCGACATCGACACGGACCCAGGTGTCGAGATCGGGGTGGGCCGCGAGGGCCGACGGGAGTGAGCTCACGAACGCTCCCGGGCGACGCGGCGCACCGCTTTGATGATCCGCCAATGCGAGCCGCAGCGGCACAGATGCGGGTCGAGCGCCTCGCGGATCTCCGCGTCGGTCGGGTTCGGGGTGCGCTCGAGCAGAGCAACCGCCCCCACGATCATCCCCGGAATGCAGTAGCCGCATTGCGCGGCCTCCTCGTCGATGAACGCCTGTTGCACCGGATGCAGACGCCCGGCGCTCGAGAGTCCCTCGAGCGTCACGACGCGGCGACCGACGAACGCGTCGACGCCCGACGCGCACGTCGTGGTCGCCTCACCGTCCACCAGGACGGCGCAGGCAAAGCACTGCTCGAGCCCGCAGCCGTACTTGGCGGCCGTCAAGCCGAGATCGTTTCGCAGTACCTGCAAGAACGGCGTGTCCGGCTCCACCGCGACGAGCTCTCGCCGTCCGTTGATGTCAAGCTCGATCTCGTCAGGCACGTCGTGCCGTCTCTCCTGACTGTGTGACAATCACTCTTCGGCAGGCCAGAACCCGCAGGATACCCACCCCTGTGTCGCCCGCAGCGAATCGCGCACGTTGCGCGAGTTCAAAGTTGACAGGCCAAACCGACCCGGCTATATTTGCAGATTGCAAACGATTGCACCCAGAGGGAGCGGCCTTTTCCGGCCGACCACCACACCGCATTACCGGAGGAGGACCGTGATGAGGAGGAGGAGAGTCGCAACGGCTGGCGCCGTCCTGGCTGCCGTCGGCGTATTCGTCGCATTCGCAGGCTCGAGCACCGGGTCTGCCGCGTCTGGAACGGTCACCATCGGGGCCTCGCTGTCGCTCTCAGGCGACTTCGCCGCCGACGGGCAAGCCTTCCAGCGCGGCTACCAGCTATGGGCCAAGGACCAGAACGCCAAGGGCGGTCTGCTCGGGAAGACGATCAAGCTCGACATCGTCTCCGACGCGAGCCAGCCGGCGCAGGTCACCACCAACTACAACAAGCTGATCGGGTCCGATCACGATGCGCTCGTCCTTGGTCCGTTCAGCACGCTGCTGACCGTGCCGGCCTCCAAGGTGGTCGCGCGCTACGGCTATGCGTTCGTCGAGGGCGCAGGCGGCGCCCCTTCGGCGTTCGGGAACGGGCTGACCAACGTATTTGACGTCAGCGTTCCGGTGGCAACCAACCTGGACGCGTTCGCCCGCTGGGTGGCCTCACTGCCCAAGAGCCAGCGTCCGAAGACGGCCGCCTACCCGACGTCCAACGACCCGTTCACCGAGCCCCAGTTGCCGCCGGCCGAAAAGATCATGCAGGCAGCCGGGATCAAGACGGTCTACAAGACGGTGTTCCCCGCCGAGGTGACGGACTTCACGCCGATCGCAAATCAGATCGCCGCCGACAAGCCCGACGCCGTGGTGCTCGGCTCGGTTGACGTGCCGACCGTTTCGGCCTTCATCCACGCCTTCATCCAGCAGCATTACAGCCCGAAGTTCTTCATCGCGACCGCCGGACCCGACCAGGGCGCGGCATTCGTGTCAGCGGTCGGCAAGGGCAACGAGAACGGGATCTTCGTCCCGAACGGCTGGTACGGCGGATCACCGAAGGCCGACAGCAAGCAGATGGTCAAGGAGTACATCGCGCAGTACGGCGGCAACGCATCTGGCGTCAACGCCGACGTCGCCGAGGCCTACTCGGTCGGCCAGGTATTGACCCAGGCCGTCAACGCGACGCACGGGTTCGACAACAAGAAGATCATTGCCTACCTGCACAGCAAGGTGACACTGAACAGCGTGCAGGGGCCGGTAAAGTTCAACTCGGTTGGTGAGAACACGGCGCTGCAGGCGACGACATTCCAGTGGCAGAACGCGACGCTCGTCCCGACGATCCCGGTTGGGTCGCCTGGGACGGTAAAGCCGATCGTCCCCAAGCCGGCCTGGGGGTCGTGAGCCACTCGACCGGCGATCGGCTTCATGGGGTCGTGAGCGCTTGTCGCTGAACGACCTCGTACACGCGATCATCGAAGGCGTGCTGACCGGCGGCGTGTATGCGCTCATGGCCGCCGGTCTCAGCCTGATCTTCGGTGTGATGGATATCGTCAACATCGCCCAGGGAGCGATGGTGGTGCTCGCCGGCTACCTGAGCTACTCGCTGTCGGTGCACCTGGGCATCGACCTGTTCGTCGGTCTGCTGATCACGGTGCCCGCGATGTTCGCGCTCGGCGTGCTGGTCGAGTGGGGGTTCATGCGCCGGTTGCGCGAGGGCGACCGAACCTCGATGTCGATCCTGATCACCTACGCGGTCGCGATCGTCATCGAGGGTGCGCTGAGCCTGATCTACGGTGTCGACTACGTGCAGCTTCAGGCTTCCTACGTCAACCAATCCGTGCATCTGCTCGGCTTCTACCTCCCCTACATCTATCTGATGGGCTTCGCGCTGGCGGTGTTCCTGCTCGCCGCCCTGTACTTCATGCTCTACCGCACCAAGTTCGGTCGCGGGATTCGTGCGTCGCTGCAGAACCGGACGGCGGCCGATCTGATCGGGATCAACGTCAACCGCACGCGAATGCTGTCGGTTGGCATCGGCGTGGCGGTCACGGCCTGCGGGGGGATGGTGTTCGGTGCGACCAACGCGTTCAACCCCGGCAGCGGTTATGACCTGATCTCGCGGCTGCTTGCAATCGTCATCCTCGGCGGCATGGGCAGCATCGGGGGAGCGATGGCGGCGGCGGTGCTGCTGCTCGTGCTGAGCGACGTCGTGGCCGTGGCATGGTCGCCGCTGTGGGCGCCGCTCGTCTTCTTCGCCGCGCTGGTCCTGGTGCTGTCGATCAGGCCCACCGGGTTGTTCGGCCGGCAGGCCGTCCGGGCGCAATGACCGTTCCCGCAGCCGCGGAGCCCCTCAGCGGCGCCGGCGCCACAGGGGGCGGCGCAGCGCCGCCGGCGCGTGGGCGCGCCCGCCACCTGCCCGCGTGGCCGCTGCTGATCGTCGTCGTGGCGCTGTTCGCGGTGTTCCCGCTCGTCTTCAGCGACGTCACCACCACCTCGATCGCCGTATACACGCTCATCTTCATGGTTTCCGCGAGCGCGTGGAATATCTTCAGCGGGTACTCCGGCTACCTCGCGCTCGGCCACGCGGTGTTCTTCGGCACGGGCGCCTACACGGTCGCACTGACCGAGCAGGACTGGCACGTGCCGGCCGGCTGGGCCGTGTTCGCCCTGATGCCGGTGGCCGGGCTGGTGGCCGGAGTGCTCGCGATTCCGGTCGGGCTGGTGGCCCTGCGGACGCGCCGGCACACCTTCGTCGTGGTGACGATCGCGATCTTCTTCGTCTTCCAGCTGCTGGCGTTCAACCTGCCGTTCACCGACGGCACCACGGGCATCCAGCTGAACACTCCGCTGTGGTCGGCCTACACCTACAACGAGCCGTTCTTCTACGTCACGCTGGTGATTCTGGTCGCCACCGTCGCCCTCTCGTGGGCGGTTCGGCGCTCCCGCTTCGGCTTGCAGTTGATGGCGATCCGCGACGACGAGGACCGGGCGCTCGGCATGGGCGTCCGAGTCCGCCGCGTGAAGCTCGGCGCCTTCATGCTCTCGGCGATCCCGGTCGGGATGGCCGGCGGCATGTATGCGTACTTCCTCGGCGCGATCTACCCGCAGGTGGCGTTTGACCCGCTGTTCGACATCGCGATCGCGCTGATGGCGTTCCTGGGCGGCCTTGGCACGCTCGCCGGCCCGCTGATCGGCGCGCTCGTGCTCGAGTCGCTGCAGCAGTACTTCACGCTGACGTTCTCCAACAGCAGCCTGTACCTGATCGTCTACGGCGTGCTGTTCCTGGTCGTGATCCTGCTGCTGCCGCGCGGGATCGTCCCGAGCCTGGGCCAGCTCTTCGCCTCGCGCCGGGCACGCGCCGCACGCGATGGGGGCGGCGAGTCGACCGTCGGCGCCGACGTCGCCGGTGTTTCCGGATGAGTGCGCTGATCGAAGTCGAGGGCATCTCCAAGGCGTTCGGCGGCGTCCACGCGCTCTCGACGTGCGACCTGGAGGTTCCGGAGGGCTCGATCAGCGGCCTGATCGGTCCCAACGGCTCGGGCAAGACGACGCTGTTCAACGTGATCACCGGCTATGAGCGAGCCAGCGCGGGCGAGGTCCGCTTCGCGGGCAACGCGATCACCAACGCGTCGCCCGACCGCGTCTTCAAGCTCGGGATCGGCCGGACCTTCCAGCTCACGCGCATCTTCGCGCGGCTGACGGTGCTCGAGAACATGCTGGTCGCCACGCAGCGCAGCGAGGGCTGGCTGCGCGGCGTGCTGCGCCTCGCCGGCTCGGCCTCCGAGCGGGGCCGAGCGCTCGAGCTGCTGGAGTTCGTCGGCATCGCCCGGCTGGCATCGGAGCCGGCGGGCAACCTGTCCTACGGACAGCGGAAGCTGCTCGAACTGGCGTCGCTGCTCGTCGCCGACCCCGCCGTGCTGTTGCTCGACGAACCCGCGGGCGGCGTGAACCCCACGCTGATCAATCATCTTGCCGCGCGCATTCGCGAGCTCAACGACGCCGGCAAGACGTTCCTCGTGGTCGAGCACAACATGGAGTTCGTGATGGCACTCTGTCACCGGGTGACGGTGCTCAGCCAGGGCAAGACGCTGATCTCCGGGACGCCCGACGTTGTCCGCGCGGACCCCGGCGTGCTTGACGCCTACCTCGGCGACGAGGGCACCGGGGACTCCGACGACACGCCCGCACCGGCGGGCGCTGCGGGCAGCTCGCTCCGCGTGGAGATGCCGAGCGCCGGACCGCCTCCGGCCGCGGAGGCATCCCTGCTGAGCATCAGCGGCGTCGTGGCGGGCTACGGCGGCGGCGACATCCTCCGAGACGTCTCGTTCGATGTGCCCAAGGGCGGAATCACCTGCATCGTGGGTCCCAACGGAGCCGGGAAGTCGACGCTGCTCGCCACGGTGACCGGGCTGTTGCGGCCGCGGCTCGGGGAGATCCGCTTCCGCGGCGAGCCGCTCACCGGCCTTTCGCCAGGTCAGATCGTCGGCCAGGGCATCTCGATGGTGCCGCAGGCCCACAGCCTCTTCCCGCAGATGACGGTGGCGGAGAACGTCGAGATGGGCGCTTTCACGATCCGCAGCCGGGCGCTCGTCGCCAAGCGACTGGCCTCCGTCCAGGAGCTCTTCCCGATCGTCAAGGAGCGGGCCAAGGAGAAGGCGGGAAGCCTGTCGGGCGGCCAGCAGCGGCTCGTCGAGTTCGCCCGCTGCATGATGCTCGACCCCGAGTTGATCATCCTCGACGAGCCCTCAATGGGCCTCGACCCGCAGACGCGTGGCATCGTCTTCGAGACCGTGACGCTGATGAACGACCAGGGCCGAACCATTCTGCTGGTCGAGCAGAACGCCCGCGCCGGGCTCAGGCTGAGCACGCGCGGCGTCGTCCTGGAGAACGGGACCGTGCGGCTGACCGGCTCCGGGCACGAGGTGCTCGAGCATCCCGAGATCGCGGCGCTGTACCTCGGCGGGTCGGTCTCGGCGCCAGCCGCCGGCTGACGAGCTGCTCGGGGCCGGGGCCGGGGCCGGGCACGAAAGCGTGTCCCGGCCCCATGAGGGCATGGCCCTCGGCGTGACTATTCGGACTGGAACAGCGCGATCGTGTTGCCGTCCGGGTCCTTGAACCACGCCGACCTTCCAATGCCTGGGGTCGTGGCGATGGAGCCCACGGTCTTGAACGTCGGGAAGTCGTACTCCTCGAACGCGACGCCTCGCTCGGTCAGTTCCCTGACATCGGCTGCCACGTCGGTCGACCAGAACCGCACCTGGGTGTGGTCCGCCTGGTTGGGGTTGGCGCGACCGTAGATGAGCAGCGTGGTGCCCTCGCCACACTCGAACACCAGATGGTTCTCGATCGTCTCGGGAGACAGTCTGAGCCCGACCTTCTGCTCGTAGAACTCCTGGCTCGCCGCGAGGTCGGTCGAGCAGACGACCGCCGAAATCTTGTTCTGTGCCAGCACTTGGACCTCCCCGGTAGTGAAGCGACAATGACGATCCGAATCCATGCGAGCTCAGATACTTGTCATGCCAACTTATATCGGCCGATACTTGGCATGTCAAGTATTTCGGTTTACACTCCACGCATGGCCGCCGACGACTACGCCCGCTGGATGCCGGCCTGGCTCGCGCTCCTGCGCACACATGCCCGGCTCTGGGATCAGCTCGAGGCGAGCTTCCGCCGAGACCACGGCCTGTCGATTGCCCGCTACGACGTGCTCACCCACGTCGAGATGGCCGGCGGTCAACTGCGCCTGAGCGAGCTGGCCTCGTCGATCGTGCTGTCACCGTCCGGCCTCTCGAAGCTCGTGGACCGGATGGAGGCCGCGGGCCTGGTGCGGCGCAGCCCCGATCCAAGCGACGCCCGCTCGACCTTCGCCGAGATCACCCCGCAGGGGCGCTCGCTGGTGAAGCGGGCACGGCGAAGCCATCACGAGTTGCTGCAGCACACGTTCGGCGATGCGCTCAACGACCGCGATGTCGCGGACCTCAGCCGCATCATGGGACGAATCGGTGTCTCGATCACCGATCGGTGACAGCTGCCGCCAGGCTCGTGCGGGTTGCGAACACGATTTAGCGCTCCCGCCGGCCTCAAGGCGGTGGCCGATCCGTCGCAGGGCCCGTTTTCGCGGGCCCTGGACGAGATCACGGTGTTGGCTCGCGTCCGGCAGCGAGTTGGTCGATCCACGTTGGCCGACCGCCGGACACGGCCGACCAGAACTGGGGACGGTGGGTGCGACGAGTGCGAAACTGCCTGCACCACCACGCTGCGACGAATCGTCGCAGCCACGGGCGCCGACGCTGGGCTGCTCGAGGACCTCGACGACGTCCGCAACGCGCTCGTCGACGACGAATGAGTCGTGCGATCGCCGACATGTCCGTCTTCATCGCACGCGAGTCGGGGCGCCCGCTCGGAGATCTCCCAGACGAGATCGCCGTGTCCGTTGTCACCGCCGCCGAGCTTGAGCTCGGCGTGCTTCGCGCCAACCACGCTGCGATCCGTGCGATCCGGCTCGCGACACTCGCGAGCGTCCGAACCGAGTATCCGCTGCTCGCGATCGACGACCAGACGGCGTCGTGCTTCGCCCGCATCGCAGACGCCGAGCTTCCTGGCGGCCTCAAGCTCCGCCGGCACGACACGTGGATCGCTGCGACAGCACTCCGCCACGGAGTGCCCGTCGTGACACGGGACCCCGACTTCACCGCGTTCGCCACCGTCGAGGTGATCCACGTCTGACTCACCGCTCCGGAACCACGTTGAGTGAGACCGTCCCAGCCGCGCTGAAAGCGAGACCTGGCGCCGTTGACAGCAGGCACAACCGCGGAGCCCCAACTATCCGGCGCCGGAGCCCTGCCCGTGGAGCGGTGGCGTTGGGCGCTGCCAGCGCCTTCAGTCGTGGTTGATGGCAGCGCGCACAGCAGCTTCGATCAGACGGAGGACGTCTTCAGCCTGCGATACAGGCATACCGAGGTTCGCTTCGACCTGCGCGAGGACGGGCAGGAAGAGTCGGCCAGCCCTCGCATGGGCGTGACGTCCGGATCTGGTCAGTTCGATCCGATAGGACCGTGCGTCGTCGGGGTTGGGTGTCCGCCGAACATGGCCTCGGCCTTCGAGGCGGCTCACGATCGACGAGACCGTCGTCGCGGGCCGTGCCATCATCGCGGCCAGATCGGTTGGGGTTGCACCGCCGGGGCGAGCGAGGACGCTGTAGAGGGCGAAGTCCTCCGCGTCGAGCCCGCCCCTGCGGAGTGCACCGTCGAGCAGCGCTCGGGTCGAGTTGGCAACCAGCCACACCTCGAACAGCAGCGTGTGGTCGTTGTGGGGCCGTTCGGTCACGTTGACAAGACTACTACGACATCGTACAATCTAGGTAGTGCGAAATCGTAGTAATAAGGAAAGGTGGCCGTGATGACTGGCCTGTTGAAGGAAGCGATCGTTGCCGGCGGAGGAGAGGGCGAGTTCTGCACCTTCCGCCACGTTGTGGTGGGCGGCACCCAGGAGACGATCGGCGCGATGCTGGCCGAAGTGGCCGCTCGCAACCACGGCGTCGCGCCTATGGCTGGTGGTGACCCGGTCGTGACCCGAGCCCGCCGCCGGTGGCGTCAGATGTTCTATCCCCAGCTCGCAGCACGCACGCGCGGCATCGCCGCTTACTTCGGCGTCGATCCCGACGACGACACGGTCGAATCATCGACCCTCGGGTTTGGCTTCGCCGGCGCCGGCTGCTCGGTCGCCTGGATCCCACCGGATCGGGCCGCCGGGCGTCAGGGGCTTCTCAGCCGAAACTTCGACTTCACCACCCAGACCATGGCAGAGCTTCTCGGTGGTCAGCCTACGCCGGCCGACGCGGCGATGGCCGCTGAGCCCTATGTGATCGAGAGCTATCCCAGCGACGGCCACGCCACGCTGCTCATGTGCCTGTTCGATCTCGCGTCGGGCGCATTCGACGGGATCAACGATGCCGGGCTCGTCGTCGCGCTCGCCGCCGACGACCAGTCGGGAGGCGCCGAGCCATGCTTCACGCCGCAGGCCGGCCTCGCGGAACATGAGATCTGCCGCTTCCTCCTCGAAACGTGCGCCACCGTCGACGACGCGATCGAAGCGCTGCGCATGACCAAGCAGTACTACGACTTCGTTCCGTGCCACTACCTCGTCGCCGACCCAGGCGGTCGATCGTTCGTCTGGGAGCACGGCGTCACCTACAACGGCGAGCACGTTGTGTGGTCGGACGAGGCCCAGGTCATGACCAACCATCTGCTCTGGCGCTACCCCTTATCCGCCGAACTCCCCGCAGAAGCCGGCAACGGCTGGACGTTCGACCGGGCCCGGAGACTGGGCGCTGCGCTGGCCGCGCCTGGCGGCCTCGACGCCGAGCAATTGAAGCGGCGCCACGCCTGCGTGCGCATTCTCGAGCCAGGTCTGCCGGTCCGCACCCTCTGGCACAACATCTACGACACCGGGGCGGGCACCATGGAGATCAGCCTCCACCTAGCCGACGCCCCAACCGGAGAACGTCGCACTCCCTATCTCACATTCGGGCTCGACACCGGCGATCGGTAACACGCCCGGCCGGCGGAACGCCGATCACGCTGCCATTCGGGCCATGCACACCGGGTCGCCTCGTCCGACGGCGCGAGCCCGCAAATCGCGGGCTGAACACTGGAGACGGTGGGTGCGACGACCGCGAAAGCACCTGCAAATCGATATCGGTGCGGGTAGCACTGCTACCCCAGTGCTACCGGCATCGGCACTGCCTCCCTCCGAAGCGATCAGGCCGCCCGCTCGAGAATGCTCTCCCGTACTTGCCTCCCAGCGCGGTTGTCATGTCGTGACTCCGCCGCGAGGCGCCCAGATTCGTCCACGATGCGCGCGACGAGCCCATTGACCTCGCTCCGCGCGAAGCGAGTGCTGTAGCCCGTTTCGGCGGCCAGAATCGTCCATGCCTCTGCGTTGACTTCCTTGATCGTGCGCGCCCCGTCGATGGACATTGCCAGCCGATCTGTCAGCTCCGGGTACACGACCGTGCTCACGAGGTCGTACAGCGGCGCGAGAGTGGGTGCGCCGGCGTCGTACAGCAGCGAGAAGTTCTTGGCGTGCGCGTCGCAGTTTCCGATCAGCCAGTTGAAAACAAGAGCGCGCCAGAAGGTCGCGAGCTCCTGCGCGGGGACCGCGGAGCATGCACGTAGCAGCGACACTGTGTCGGCGACACCCGGGCCTCCCTCAGCCTGGTATTTGCGGTCGCTCGGCCGACCCGTCGCCTGACAGACATCCTCTTGGTGCAGCCGGCGAATCGGATCTGCCGTCACGTCTCGGTCATAGCGTTCGACCAGCAGATAGGGCAAGCCAGTTGCACTCAGGTGTCGGCTCGCAGACGCTGCAGGCAATGCCACGGCACGCGCGAGCTCCATGCAGAACGCCTCGTTATCGACCAGCCCGGGAAAGCGAGACGGCTCCGGCTTGATGATGTGGGTGGTAGCAGCCGCAGCGTTGAGCGGTAGCGCGAACTCGCCTGTGTCGACCATCACGACCGGCACCTTCGGCTGTGCGCCTGCCAGCGACAGCCGGATTCCGTCGCGACTATCGGCTGCGAGCGGGCGTTGGGGGAGTTCGCGTAGAAGAGCGTCAAGCTCTTGATCAGCCAGCGGCTTCAGTTTGGGCGCGATCGGGAACTCGACGCCCGGCTCCAGCAGGACAAGCGCACCGGCACAGTCTCCCCCGAGCGCCTTGAGTAGGGCGTAGTCGTTACCCGCGGAGACTCCGAGGTTCCGTGCGAGCGCATCGCGCGCGTCCCCCTCCGCTAGCAGCCCGCCGAACACGGCCCGACAGAGGCTGTGGGGATGCGCTTCAGCCTGAACCGGGAGGGACTGCGAGACCGCCGGCCCGCGGTAATCGGTGTCGTAGCGAAATTGGAGATTGCCGTTGTCCTTGAGTATCAGGCGGCCGGCACGCCGTCCTGAGAGATAGACGATGAGTTCGTCCATCAGCTGCGCGGCAGCAACTCGACATCCAAGCCCAGCGCGCGTGCTGCCTCGAGAGCGATTTCGAGCCGCACCGTGCCCTTGCCACGCTCCAGCTCGATAAGCACCCGGCGGTTGACGCCGATCACGCCGGCAAGGTCTTCCTGGGTCAGGTTGAGCGTCGCACGCCGCGCGCGCAAGACGTGCCCAAAGTCAGTTGAGGTTGCAGCTCGCATTGTTACCTATCGGTAACAATAGCAGTCCAGCCCGATGAATGCGATCGATCGGTAACAAACGCACGAATCCTGGCGGCCTGTGATCGATCGGTAACAAATCGAGGCCGCCGGACACCCGTCCGATTCCGCCATTCAGTCCAGATGCCAGCGTCAAAAAATGCGTATTTGCAGGGAAAAACTGGAGATGATGGGTGCGACGGGTGCG
>ODAK010001631.1_pt1 | contig 24151 bp, 22 predicted proteins | sample 1539591 | NCBI WGS metagenome assembly ODAK01 (sample SAMEA3539303, study PRJEB22396) | soil metagenome | biome: tundra; feature: field; material: soil | place: USA | collected 2010-05 | depth 0.15 m | reverse complement strand
AAAAAAACTATTGGCAATGTAATACCATTTTCAAAAATATTATTTATGCGTTTAATAATCCTTGTTATAAAAAATAAACCTTATGGAAATATATTTATTATCAGGCTGGAAGCCTTGTTTAACAGCACGTAGCGAAAAACGCTACGCCCAACTACTTCGTATTGTTATTACACGCTACGGCGAACTGAGATTGGAAATTCAATTTAAATGCAGGACTAATTACTAATATTCAGTTCAGCTATAATGACTTCTTTTAATTGTGGCAAATCAATTTCACAAATATTATTTCGGAAAATCTTTTTTCACATACATTCAAATGCTCTAAAATAATTTCCAAAGTATATTTTTCTGTTGCAGACATAAATTAAATCCTTGTTTATATATTTTAAAAATCGTTCCGAAATGTGTGGACCTTTTCTTATTACATCTATTTTCATATTTAATTTATTTTCTAAATAAGCGTAAAGACCCATCAATAAACTGTAAGACGGCTTATTCAGGCTTACTAAAATATCCACATCACTGCCCAATTTTTCTTCGCCTCGCGCATACGAACCGAACAAAGCAATTTCTTCCACCCCAAATTGCTTTTGCAAATAAGGCTTCTCGGCTTTAATAAATTCTATAATGCTTTGCTTGTTCATAAAGCAAATATACAAAATTTAGATAAATAATTTTTTGAATTGATACGAGGAAGGATGCTTTGTTTTAATGCGACTTAAGGAAATGTCAAACTGATTTTTTATTAAAGCGGGACGCTTTTGAATAATTGGTACAAGCAAGAAGAACGCTACACTGTTGGATTTAATGAATATTTTTATTGGTGTACAAATTCCAAATTGGAAAACACATTTCATAATCATTCCATTCCAAATCTCCGAAAGTAATTTTAAATTTTTCAAACTGAGCAATATCAAGATATTTTTTAGTCATTGGATTTTTTGCTCTTTTTAAAAATGCTTCGAAATCAATAATATTTTCTTTCCCATCAGAAAAAAAAAGTTTTATTTTATAATTATTTATGTACTCGGCTTTTTTTACTTGAATGTTCATTTTAAGTAATTTTTTTTGTTATTGTTTCAGGTTTTATCGGGATATTATAAATAAAAAAGTCAACCCATTTTCTTACAATATCATCCCCGCTTGCCTTAGCGTGTCAATATTAAATTACGAAGTAGTTCGGCATAGCGTCCCGCTATGTCGCATTTAACAAGGCGTCCCGCCTTAATCAATATGTTTTCCATCTCATAATAATTTTTTCTATTGTTATCAAACCTTTTCCATCCGCATAATCTATTGCGCTTGAATACTTATAATCTTCAGGCTTTTCCACTATTCCGGCTCTTACCGGATTATAATGAATGTATTCTAACTTTTGTTCCATAAACTTATTTGAAAAAATATGTTCGGGATGATTTTCGTGTGTCCAGAATTGGTGTTCAGAATTTCGTTTATGCTTAAATGCTGCGTCCTTAAACAGTTTGAGCATCCATTCTTTTCTGCTTTCATTACTGTTTTGTATTTCTTCTAAAATTAATTTGCTGGTATAGCTTTTAAAATCGCGCAAAGTACCGCTTAAATTATCTGTCGTACTTTTTAATAATAAATGAATATGATTGGTCATTATTACCCACGCATAAATTTCAAGCCCTTTGTTTTTTATACAATATTCAAGGTTTTCAACAATTAATTTACGGTAGCGTTCTCTGCTGAAAATATCAATCCATTCCACTACTTGTAAAGTAACAAAGTATAATTTATCTTGCTCTTTTATTTGATAACCTGTGGTCATTTTGTAAAATCAAAAATACTTATTTTTATTTATGTGAAAGATATAGTAAAATTATTTTAATGAATGTTTTCTGTATATAAGGCGGGACGCCTTGTCAAATGCGACATAGCGGGACGCTATGCCGAACAATTACTGCTTCGTAATTTTATTTACTGACACGCTACGGCGAACTGGGACGCCTTGTCAAATGCGACATAGCGGGACGCTATGCCGAACTACTTCGTAATTTAATATTGACACGCTACGGCGAACTGGGACGCTTTTGGAATAATCGGCACGAGCGAGAAGAACGCTCGCGCCAGCGGGCTATTTATTTTGATACGCTACGGCGAACAGGCTACACTTGTTATAATTGCATATATTTGTAAAACAGTCAGGTGTTACTTAAATTTAATTAAACTTAATTAACATGAAAATGGAAATTTCAATCGAGTTTGTTCAGTCGCTAACAAAGCTAATTTTAGCATTAGTTACGCTGATATTAGTGTTACACTAAAACTTTGAGGAGCAATGATTTGAAAAAGCTCCTCTAAAGTATAACAGATAGTTATACCACCTGACTGTTATTTTACAAATAATTCTTTATTAAAAATTGACTGCAACTGTAATGAAACCAATTAAATCTAAAAATATAATGAAAAGACATTTTTTAACATCAATTGCAGTTGCTTTGACAATTATCTGTTTTGGACAAACTGACACGATTTTTACTAACAACGAAAAAATTCCTTGTAGTGTCAAAGAGATTACTCCCGATGGAGTTAAATACACTTTTCCCGGAGAAGATTTAACAACTACAATTTATAAAAATGCAGTTCAGAAAATTATTTTCAAAAGTGGCAGAGTCCAAACATTTGCGGAATCAACTTCATTTAAAAAAATAACGAGTGTAAATGATTATGAGAATGTTACTATATCACAGGTTGAAAGTGAGGTAAAAGGCTTATTTAAGGTTGGTGATGTAAGTTCAAAAGCCAGAGGAGCAACAATATTTTCTAATCAAGAAACAGTTAAAGAAAGAGCTTATTATAAACTTAAAATACAGGCAGCGATGCAGGGCGCAAATATCATCTATTTGACAAATCAGAGCACTCAAGGTCATAATTCAGGCGAAACAAATTTAACAGGAATTGCATATACAAATCAACTGCCTAATTATGACGACTTCAAAAAAATTATATCTGGGAAAACTATATTTACTGCAATCCAAGAATCAACCCTCAAAAGCAACTCAATGGATATGTCGCAATCAAACATAAATAATCAATTTAAAATAGAGAAAATAACAAATTCAAATGGATTAATAATGTTAGAAGGTCAATTAGAAGGCATTTCAACATATTCAAAATTTAGAGTCGTATCATTTTCTAAAAATAGTTTTACTATTTTTTATGAAGACAAAACCGCAGTATATAACTATAAAATAAAACTATAATCGTAGATAATGGGCTTTACGACGGTTATATTTTGACTTTTAAAGAAAACTGTTTTTAAATACGAACAAACATAATTTAAATTTAATGATTATAAAACCTGAATTTTTAAAAAAGAATTATAACACTGAACTTGATTTTATTCTTGAAGAACTTGTAGTAGCATATGGGAATCATTTTAAAGGCTTTATAGACGCTTTTGCAGAATCTCACAAAACAACAAATGGAGAAACAAAACAAAAGCTAAGAGACAAATTCCAATTAGAAGAATGGGAAATAAACTTGCTATATGAGAAATTATTAAAGGATGGTTATATTAAAAGTTTGGAACCTTTATCAATTACACACGATGGGCTTATATTCAGAAACAACGGCGGATATATTCAAAAAAACATTAATCTGGGTTTAGAAAACCGTCGTATTCAAAATCTTGAAAATATTTCAAAAAAAAATGAATGCTGGATGGTGGTATTAACCGCAGTACTTGCTATTGGAACTTTGATTGCTTCTTGCTATTATGCAATAGAATTATGGAAGTATTATCACCCTCATTGCCACCTATAATAGTAAAGCAAGTATAATAAAATAAATCTCCTATTAACAAGGCTTCCAGCCTAATTATACCTTTTCTTATTAATACATCGTAAAACAAAATTCCTACTTTTTCTTCTCCTCCGCTTTCACACTCAAATCAATTGGGTTAGCCACCTTTTCCTTTAACAAAGCCAATTTCACCACATCAATCATTTGTTCAACATAATAAAATTTCAGGTCTTTGATATATTCTTTTTTGATGTCTTCAATATCTTTTTTATTATCAATACATAAAATAATTTCTTTGATGTCGGCGCGTTTTGCAGCTAATATTTTTTCTTTGATTCCGCCAACGGCTAACACACGTCCGCGCAAAGTAATTTCGCCGGTCATTGCTAAATGTGTTTTTACTTTGCGTTGTGTAAATGCCGATGCAATAGCTGTCAGCATTGTTATTCCCGCGCTCGGACCATCCTTTGGTGTCGCGCCTTCGGGCACGTGAATGTGCACATTCCAATTATCAAACACTTCCGGTTTTAAACCTAAAATATTGCTATGCGCTTTTAAATATTCCAAAGCGATAACAGCGGATTCTTTCATCACTTCGCCCAAATTACCTGTCAATGTTAGCTTTCCTTTGCCTCTGGTAATACTGGTTTCAATAAATAAAATATCACCGCCAACAGAAGTCCAGGCTAAACCTGTTACCACACCCGCCACATCGTTACCTTGATAACGGTCTTTCGCGTGAGCAGGTCCGAGTATTTTCATCAACTCTTTTTCTGCTACATTCACACTGTACTTTTGTTCCATCGCTATTGATTTGGCGGCGTTTCGTACAATCTTCGCGATCACTTTTTCCAAACCGCGCACACCTGATTCACGCGTATAATTTTCGATGATGTACTCCAAAATATTTTTATTCAAATCTATTTGATCGGGCTTCAAACCTTGCTCTGTAATTTGTTTTGGCAATAAATGACGTTTGGCTATTTCTATTTTTTCTTCGATGGTATAACCTGTAATTTCAATAATCTCCATCCTGTCGCGCAAAGCGGGCTGAATGGTGCCTAATGAATTGGCAGTAGCAATAAACATTACCTTGGATAAATCATAATCCAACTCCACGTAATTATCATAAAACGCCTTATTTTGTTCAGGATCCAACACCTCTAATAAAGCCGAAGACGGATCGCCATGAAAATCATTGCCTACTTTATCAATCTCATCTAAAATAAAAACAGGGTTAGATACACCAGCCTTTTTAATATTTTGCAAAATACGCCCGGGCATAGCGCCTATATATGTTTTGCGGTGCCCGCGTATCTCCGCTTCATCACGTAATCCGCCCAAACTCATACGCACATATTTACGTCCAAGCGCATCCGCGATACTTTTTCCCAAGGATGTTTTTCCAACACCCGGAGGACCGTACAAACAAATAATCGGCGATTTCATATTGCCTTTTAACTTAAGTACAGCAAGGTGTTCAATGATTCGCTCCTTCACTTTATCCATTCCGAAATGATCTTTGTTCAACACTTTTTCCGCAAATTTTAAATCGAAATTATCGTTCGTAGTTTCGTCCCAAGGCAGGTCCAGCAATACTTCCAGATAATTTGTTTGTATAGAATATTCAGCCGCATTGGGATTCATACGTTCCAATTTAGTTATCGCTTTTGTAAATGCTTCGGAAACTTCTTTGGACCATTTCTTTGTTTTTGCACGCTCCTTCATCTCTTGCACGTCTTGCGCAAAGTTGGTTTCACCCAGTTCTTCCTGAATGGTTTTCATTTGTTGATGCAAAAAATAATCGCGTTGTTGCTTATCCAAGTCCACTTTTACCTTCGATTGAATTTGATTTTTCAACTCCAGCATTTGCAATTCTTTGGTAAGATTAGATAATACCATCGTAGCGCGTTCCTTTAAATCCGGTACTTCCAGCATCAATTGCTTTTCAGCGACAGGTGCGTTCATATTGGATGAAATAAAATTGATAAGGAAAGAAGGACTTTCAATGTTACGCAATGCAAATCCTGCTTCGCTTGGTATCAGCGGACTTAACTTGATAATTTGCAACGCTAAATCTTTTAATGAAGAGGTAAGAGCTAAAAATTCCTGGTCATCTTTCAGAGGCGCTGTTTCCGAAAAAGCAGTGATAGCAGCTCTTATATAAGGTTCGGTTTGTTTTATTTCTTTCAACTCGAATCGTCTTTTACCTTGAATAATCACAGTAGTATTGCCATCCGGCATTCGCAACATTTTAATGATATGCGCCACAGTACCTATTTTATTAAGGTCTTCAACGGTAGGGTCTTCAATCGTATCATTCTTTTGAGATACGACGCCAATAATTTTATCACCCTTATAGGCATCCTTTATCAAGTTGATGGATTTATCTCTGCCAACAGTAATAGGTATTACAACACCCGGAAATAAAACGGTATTTCGCAATGGCAAAATTGACAGTTCTTCCGGTACTTTTTCCGAATTCATCTGGTCTTCATCTTCTGACGAAAGCAAAGGGATAAACTCTGTATCATCATCAATTATAGTATCGCTAAGCATTGGTACTAAAGAATTAAAGTCGAAATTATCAGTCATGTTGAGAGTATAAAATTGTTTTTAAAATTAAAAATGCAAGGTACGTTTTCAATTGGTATGCCACTAAGAGAATAGGGACAATTTGGCACTATAAATCACTCAACTCTTTTACTCTCTTTCACTAAATAAAAAGCATTTATAAGTACAATCGATACATTGGTAAGGATAATAGGAACTGAATAATGAAGCAATATTCCGTACAAAATAAAAGTAGAACTTCCGATAATATTTCCTATCCGTAGTTTCTTCATATCTTTCATTAAAAAAGAAATTAAAACTAATAAAGTGCCGATGTATCCAATAACTTCAGTTATGGATATATTAAAATTTGAGATTGACATTTTGTGATTTATTTTCTATACTTTTCTGTTAATTCAAAAACATGTGTTAATATTTCTTGTTCTGTTTCATCAAATATCAAACCTCTTCGTTCAAAAACACGAGCAGCTACTTCGAGCGCATCTTTAATTTTATAAACGCTGAAACCCGCCGCACCTCCCCAAGAGAAGGATGGAACAAAATTGCGTTGAAAACCTGCGCCAAAAATATTTGCATTAACACCAACCACAGTACCTGTGTTAAACATAGTGTTGATACCGCATTTGCTATGGTCGCCCATAATTAATCCGCAAAAAGTTAAACCGGTATTTACAAATTTTTCTTTTTCATAACTCCACAATTTCACTTCGGCATAATTATTTTTTAAGTTGGAATTATTGCTGTCGGCTCCAATGTTGCACCATTCACCCAACACAGAGTTACCTAAAAAACCGTCATGGCTTTTATTTGAATAACCAAAAATCACTGAATTGTTTACCTCCCCTCCTACTTTGCTGTGTGGACCAATGGTTGTGGCTCCATAAATTTTTGCTCCTAATTTTAATGTTGAATGTTCACACAAAGCAAAAGTACCGCGAACAATGGAACCTTCCATGATTTCAGCATTTTTACCAATATAAATTGGTCCGGTACTCGCATTCAAAATAGCGCATTCAATTTTCGCTCCTTCCTCAATAAAAATATTTTCTTTTCCTATTATTTGGTTACTCGAACTAATAGCTTGTGATTTTCTACCTGAGGTAATAAGTTTAAAATCTGATAATATCGCTTCTTCATTTTTTAAAAAAATATCCCAAATATTTTCTACACGCATTGCTGAAGCATATGACTCAAGCACATCAAAGCTATCTATCATATTAAAATCAATAATTTTATGAGTGCCTGAATTGGCTGCTATTACCCTGTTTGATAATATTAATGCTTGATTCGGTTGAAGTTTTGTTATCTCTTCAACTAATTTTTCATTCGGACAAAATGAACCGTTAATCCAAATATTATCATCATGGATGGAAAATTTCAATGGGAATTTATTGCTCAAATAGTTTTCTGTTTTAGAAGATGTTTTGACTCCTAATAACTTCTCCCATTTTTCCCTAATTGTTAAAATACCAACTCGTATATCAGCTACCGGACGGGTAAAAGTGAGTGGTAACAAATGAACGCGAGTATCGTCGTCAAATAAGATGTAGTTCATTGTAATTAGGTTTTATTATTTTAGTTTATTAATTCAAAAACTAAACTTGATTTCGTCATTGCGAGGAACGAAGCAATCTCTAAACATTTTTTTCGTGAGATTGCTTCGTTCCTCGCAATGACGCAGTGTATTATATTAAATCTATTCATTTTTATTAAGCATCGTAATATAAATATCAACTTGTTTCATAAAATATTTAAGTGTTCGGGTGTTATCGGTTTCTATCATCAAATCATAAATTTCTGTGTCCGTATTACTGAATTTACCCACTTTAAAAGAAGCTTTGGATAATGCCGAAATATATCTCAACGGGAAATGGTCAGCGATGTTTAAGTCAATTAATAAATCGAATTTGTCATCCATAAAATTTTTAATATATACGGATGTCGGTTTTCCAAACCAGTTCAATTCTTTCACAGAAAAAAAATCATATTCCAATTTTGAATATGTCAATAAAGGAATTTCTTTGGTGTTAAAAAAACCAATCACTTTTACTTTTTTACGATGCTCTTTTAAATACGCCACATATTGTTTTACCAACTCCATATCTTCCGAACGGGTTGCATCAAATAGAATTCCAACATTTTCTATATTGTTGAAATCAAATTTGTTAAACTTTTTTTCCTTAACAATATCTTTTAATTCCAACTTCAAATAGAAGTTGGCAATGATATTTTTTATGTTTATTAATACACTCATTATTACACCGGTTAATCATTTATCATTTTCAAAAAATAATCTTCCGAAATAATTGGTATTCCTAATTTTTCGGCTTTCTTATGTTTTTCGGGTCCCATGTTTTCACCTGCTATCACATAACTTGTTTTAGAAGAAATGGAACCCACATTTTTTCCTCCATGCTGTTCGATTGTTTTCTTTAATTCGTCTCTTGAAAATTTACTAAATACACCAGAAACCACAAATGATAGCTCTTTCAGCTTATCACTCGAATTAATTAATTGGTCTTCGGAAAGTTCAAATTGAAGTCCATGTGATTTTAATTTTTCAATAATTTTAGCAGTTCTTTCATCAGCGAAATAATCTATAATAGCTTTTGCTGTTGTTTCTCCAATATCACCAACTTCAAGCAATTGCGCTAAAGTAGCATTTTTAAAAGCGTCAATATTCTTAAAATAATAAGCCAATTTTTTGGCTGTTGTTTCACCGATATGCCTTATACCAATGCCATACAAAACTCTTTCGAATGGAACTTTTTTAGACGCTTCAATACCTGCAATTAAATTATTAGCACTCTTTTCAGCCATTCGATCGAGTTTCAAAACATCTTCTTTTTTTAGTTCATAGATGTCCGCTATATTTTTTACCAAGCCCGCATCATAAAGCTGAGCAATGGTTTCAGCGCCCAAGCTGTCAATATCCATTGCTCTGCGCCCCACAAAATGTTCCATTTTGCCTTTTACCTGAGGCGGACATCCTAACTCATTCGGACAATAATGATTGGCTTCGGATTCGTTGCGTATCAATGGCGTTCCACATTCGGGACATTCAGTAATATATTTTACTTTGTGCGAATGCGCATGACGTTTGTTTAAATCCACACCAACAATTTTAGGTATAATTTCGCCACCTTTCTCAACAAATACGGTATCTCCAATACGAACATCTAATTTTTCAATAATATCGGCATTATGCAATGTAGCCCTTTTTACAGTAGTTCCAGCAAGTTGAACAGGTTTTAAATTGGCAACCGGTGTAATGGCTCCTGTTCGCCCTACCTGATAAACAATAGATTCTAAAATTGTACTTACCTGTTGTGTTTTAAATTTATATGCTATTGCCCAACGTGGTGATTTCGCTGTAAACCCAAGTACCCTTTGCTGTTCATAAGAATTCACTTTTATTACAACACCGTCAATATCAAACTCTAAATTATTACGTTCTACATCCCAATGATTAATGTATTTAAAAACATCCGTAATGCTTTTTACTTTTTTCATGTGGTCAGATATTTTAAAACCCCAAGTTTGAGCGGCTTTTAAATTATCAAAATGATTGTTGTGAGGCAAATCTTCACCTGAAATAAAATACAAAAAGCAATCAAGATTACGTTTAGCTACCACAGCTGAATCCTGCATTTTTAAAGTACCTGCAGCCGCATTTCTTGGGTTAGCCATCAATTGTTCAGCTATCTCTTCACGCTCTTTATTTAACTCGTCAAAGACTTTTCTAGGCATAAATATTTCTCCGCGTATTTCAAATTCTTTTGGATAATCATGCCCACGCAATTTTAAAGGAATACTTTTTATCGTTTTCGCATTGGTCGTAACATCATCTCCTCTTTCTCCATCACCGCGCGTTACAGCCTGAACTAATATTCCATCTTTGTATGTTAAGCCGATAGCTACACCATCGTATTTTAATTCACAAACATATTCAGAATCCGCAGCCAGAGCCTTTTTTACTCTATCATCGAAATCAGTTAGCTCTGTTTCTGAATACGTGTTACCCAATGAAAGCATCGGATATTTATGCTTAACGGTTTTAAATTCTTTGGTGATTTGTCCGCCCACACGCTTCGTTGGCGAATTGGGACTTGCATATTCGGGATGCGCTTTCTCTAATTTAATAAGTTCTTCAAGTAGCTTATCAAATTCATAATCACTTATGGTAGGTTTTGCAATTACATAATAATTGTAATTATGTTCCTCAATTTGTTTGGATAATTCTTCTATTTTATGTTTTACCGATTCGCTCATATTTTTCAAAATCCAATCTTCCAATTTTCAAATCCCTTAATTTTTCAATTATAAATTACCTCGCAAGATACGATTTTTATTATTTATGTCTTTTACAATTTGGACGTTTTGAAAGCCTTTGTTTTCAAGCATTAGCTTAATTTCAAAACCAAAATTCTCGTTAATTTCAAAGTAAATTTTACCATTAGGATTTAATTGTTTGATAGCGAAATCAGCAATCGCATTATAAAATAAGATGGGATTAGTATCACTTACAAATAAGGCTAAATGTGGTTCATAATCCAATACGTTTTTATGCATTTGTACTTTTTCAATTTCACGAATATAAGGAGGATTGCTTACGATGATATCGAATTTTATTTCGGGTGATAAAACAAATTGTTTTTCAGATAAAATATCGTGTTGGATAAACTCAATATCAACACCATTTGCTATTGCGTTTTGTTGCGCAAGTTCCAAAGCTTTTTCAGAAATATCAATTGCATAAATAGTTGCTGCCGGAATTTTTTTTTTCAATACAACAGGAATACAACCGCTTCCAGTGCCAACATCGAGAATAGCCTCACCCCCACTCCGAAGGAGAGGGGAGCCATTGTTTAAATTAAAATCATTTATAATAAGTTGAACCAACTCTTCAGTTTCCTGACGAGGGATTAAAACATTTTCATTCACGATAAATTTTAAACCATAAAAATCAGCTTTGCCTAAAATATATTGAATGGGTTTATTTTTCTTTAAATCTTTTATCGCAAAATTAAATTTCAATAATTCCGACTCGGAAACAGTATCAGCACTCTTTAAGAAAATATCATTTCTTTTGATATTCAAAAACTCTTCAAAGCAGTATTCAATAAAGGTTTCAAGTTCATCCTTATCGTACAGGTCTTTTAATTCATCACGAAAAAACCGGACAATATCGGCTATTTTATTTGAGGCGATTCGCATTTGAAAACAATTTGAAAATTTGATGATTTGAAAATTTGATAATGTTAGTACGCCTTTCTGAGATAATAATTTTCATTCCTCTTTGTGAAAATTAAGCAATAAATTGTAAATGTAAATTTCATTATGTACAAAAATATAAATTCTTATGTTTAAATTGTTATTTTTGATATCTATATGAATAATCAGGAAACATTTATGAAACGCTGTCTTGACCTTGCTGTAAAAGGTTTAGGCAATGTAGCGCCTAACCCTATGGTAGGCTGTGTGATTGTTTGTGATGAAAAAATAATCGGCGAAGGTTATCATCAGCAATATGGGCAGGCACATGCGGAAGTAAATGCAATATATTCAGTTGAAAATAAAGAACTATTTAAAAATTCTACACTTTATGTGAATCTGGAACCATGCTCTCATTACGGGAAAACGCCGCCTTGTGCCGATTTGATTATTGAACATAAAATTCCGACAGTCGTTATTGGAAATACGGATACTAACTTATTGGTTGCAGGAAAAGGCATAAAAAAATTAATGGATGCCGGCATTGATGTAAAGACAGGTGTTTTAGAAGATGAGTGTAAAAAATTGAACAAACGATATTTTACTTTTCATGAAAAAAAACGTCCTTATATTATTTTGAAATGGGCTCAATCTGCTGATGGTTTTATTGATATAAAGCGTGACGAAGAAAACAGAGGCAAGCCCATACAAATAAGCAATTCAGATTCAAAAAAATTATTGCACCTATGGCGTAGTCAGGAACAAGCTATTCTGATTGGAACTAATACCGCTTTACTGGATAATCCGCATTTAACGGTAAGAGATGTGATCGGTAAAAATCCTCTACGCATCACTATTGACAAATGGTTGCGGATTCCAAAACATTTTAATCTGTTTGATAAAAGCACGCCAACACTTATATTCACTGCATTAAATGAAGATTCACAAAACAATCTGGAATTTGTAAAAATTGATTTTGAACAAGAAGTGATTCCACAAATATTAAATGAATTGTATCAACGTAATATTCAATCCATCATAGTTGAAGGTGGCGAACAGTTACTGAACAGCTTTATTGATGCGAATTTTTGGGATTCTGCTCGTGTATTTATTTCCGATAAAAAATTAATCAAAGGTGTAAATGCACCCATATTAAAGGCAGAACCGGTAGTGAGAGAAAATATCAGTGGCGATAAGTTGCTTTTTTATTTGAATGGGAATTAGTGAGTGAGGCGGTAATGTTTCTTGTGTTTCCTCACTTTCAAAATCATAACTAAACTCTTTATTAGTGGAGTACACAACACCTTTTATTTTATCTTTTTTTGACATTGTGTTTTTGTATCGGCAATAAAAAAGCAGATGTGCTTGCAAATGCTTGGCTATTGTTTTATTCCTAAATTGTCTGCGGCAAACTCTTCACTAAAAAAATTGATTTCACTCATAAATGGTTTTTTGGGTAGTTCGTCAAATGGTCGTTTAATATTTATTTCATTTTCTAAAATCTTTTGTCTTGCTCCTAATTTTTTCCACATTGTAGGATTTAAAAATACATTTGAAGATTTGTTAATTATAATTGATGTTACTGCTCTTTCAAATTCATCCTCATTTTTCAATGAAAACAATTTATTAAGAAAATATTCCGACTGTCTGTCTTCATCAAAGCAAGAAAACAAAATGATAGTTTTGTTTGACTTGTCTGGCAATACAGTAACCATTAAACAAGCATTTAAAACATCATCCGGATTTAACGGTGGAATTATAATATTATCTATTCCAGAATAAAGAAAATCAGGCGAAAATGCAAATGCACAAGCAAAAGGAAATAGTTCGTCTTTAATCCGACATTTATATTTTAATCCTTCGTATGATTTGTTTTCAATTGCATAATCAATTTTTGTTTTGTATTTATTCATCCATTCAAGCCAAGAATGCAATTGTTTAGAATCAAGTTGTTCTTTGGTGTATGAAAGTTTTTCTTGGGAATCTGAAATCGTTGATTTTAGTTGATTAAATAATGTAGGCACTTTATCAAATAATTCAGAAATATCTTTGGAAGAATTTAATTTATCAAGATTCAATTGTGCCAAAACATTTTTTATTACTGCTGGATCTAAATTTAGTTTTTCTATTTTAGGTAATAAATTCTCTGTTACTTGCTTCTGTAATTCCTTTGGAAAAGAAACATTTTGAGAATCAAAATTACTTATCTGTTTTTTAAAGTCCTTTAATTTGTCTGACAAATCAGTTAATGGAAGTTCATTTACTAATTTTGAAATACTATCAATACTATTTCCAGCAAGTTTGTATGTTTGCTTAAGCAAATGATACGAGTGTGCAAACGAGCGATATGAATGTAAAAATTTTTGCTCTAGAGAATCATCAAAGACATTGTTATTCTCAATGGGGTTAAATAATTCTTTATCGTGATGGGCGCAAAATCCATAAAATATTGAAGCATTTCCCCACCCAATTTCTTTTATTCCCTTTTTAGGTTTACCTTCTTCATAAACAATTTCTGATAAAGAATAAACTTTATCCTTTTTGTTTACTAATCCTTTTATTAAATCTAACCTCCCAGAGCTTGAAATGCTATGAGCCTTTATCGGGTTACCTTTACATTTTTCTTTTTTATGGTAAAAACATTTTTTTATTTCAGAAATGTTCTTAAGATTTGAAAAAATATTATTTATGTCATTTTGCTTTTCCATTTATTTTCCCTCCACAATTTTTATTTCTTCGTTTTTAATTCCATACAAACTAAAAACATCTTTATCTATTTCATCAATTAAATAAGCCATTCTTCTTTTGAGTGAAGTGGTTTGGCTTTGTGAGGTAGATTGTGATAGTTGTTTGTGTAATTGCAAAAGATTATCTATATTTTTAACTATGGTATCGTGTTTTTCTTGTTTGTTTTTTGTGTTGATGTTTGGTATTGGTAGTTGATCTAATTGCCCCATTAGTATTTGTGGGAATCCTTGTGCGTTGGTTATTAGTTTTTGTTTTAAATAAAATGTAAGTGCTTTTGAATTTAAAACGCCTAATAAATATTTTAGGTTTATTTTATTGGATGTAGTAATATAAATTGTGCTTTCTACTAATTCAGGTTGGTCGCTGTATGTGGCGCATAGTATGCTTCCTGTTCTGCGAATTAATAATCGTGGTGTTTGGATGTGTTTTGCTAATTTGTTTGTTCCCCCGATAATTGTAAGATTGTCATACGTTGCATAATTAGTGTAGTTAAGCGTGTAACGGCTCATATTTTTACCTAACAAAAACGGAAGATTTGTTTTTGTTTTTTTACTTTCCATTACACTATCTCTGTCTTGCACAACCATTCCTTTGCTCATTTCTACTAACTCTTTCATAAGTGTAGATGAGTTTTGCATTTGTTTTAAAATACTGTCGTGTTCATTGTTTGTAAGTATTTCCCACACTTCATCTGTTGCTTTTATATTGACTTGTTTGGTAGTTTTTATTTTACCAAACTTATCCATTAAAATTATTTCGGTGTCGGGTTTATGTTTTTTGTTTTCGGAAATAAATACTGTTGTGCCTATTGTTGCTTGTTCAAAAACGAAATGGTCAAAGATTGCAAGTGTTTGAATATTTAAGTTGTCCATTAGTGTTTTTCTTACAATGCTGTTGCTTCCTGTTGTTAATAGTGCTTCGGGAACAATGAACGAAAAATACTTTGGTTTTAATTTTGCAATCTTCTCAATGAATAATTGAAATAAATTTTTTGAACTACCTCCGTGTATGCTTTTATAAGTTTGATTATAGTATTCTAAAATGTCTTTGTCAGTATTATTTTTAGTGAGTTTTAAGTACGGTGGATTTCCTATGATGCAGTCAAAACCTTTGTTATCAAAAATTTCTTTAAACTCTTTTTCCCAATCAAAAGCATTTATTTTTTTCCACTTTTCAGGTTCAAAATCTAATTGTTTGTTGTGAAAATCATTTGCTATTAGTGAATTTCCGCACTTTATATTTTTATCTAAATTCGGTAAAACTCTTTCGTGCCAAAGTGATAACTGTGATTGAATAGATGCTTGTGTTTGGTTTTCCATTGCCTTTAGCATCAATGAAAGTTTTGTGACTTCTACTGCTTGTGAATCTAAATCTACTCCGTAAATGTTATTTAGTAATATTTGTTTTTTTGTATTTGCAGTTAAATATCCATTGATGTCTAAAGGATTTTCTTTGCCTTGTTTTTTAGTAGAAAATGTTTGTTTTGTATAATATTCCTGATGATAATTAATTAAATACCCAAATACTGCAATCAAAAAGCTACCACTGCCGCAGGCAGGGTCAAGTATTTTAATTTTAGAAATTTGTTCGGGCGTTTTACCTTGTATAAGTTTACCCACTGTATTTTCAACAATAAATCTAACAACATATTCAGGAGTATAGAATATACCATTTGCTTCTCTTACTTCGGGTTTCTGTTCTACTTTTACTCTGTGTCCAGCGGTTAATCTTATAACACTTCCTAAAAATTGTTCGTAAGCATATCCTAAAATTTCAACAGGAATATAGTCAAACTTATAAATTGATTTGTCTGGGTAAAGACTGTCAATTATTAATTTGAGGACTTTATTATCAATTATTAGGTTCTTTGATAGTCGGTCTTTTTTAAAATCAAAAAGTCCAGAGTTATATTTATCATCTGCATTTAAAAACAGGTGATAAAGATTTTGATAAAAATCCCCTTTAGTAACTGCTGATTTTAAATTGCCGTCAGGCTCTATGTTTCGAGCTTCACAAAAACGCAAAAATATAATTCGATTTAATGTTTGTTGAACACTAAAATTTATTTCTTCTTCTGAAAATGATAAATTTCTAATTGCAATGTTTGTTGCAATTTCATTTCGCCAAACTTCTAATGTATTTAGGAAATCTTTGTCAACTGTTTCAGTTGCTTTCTCAATATGCTTTGAAGCGTAAATTTCTAAACTGTCTTGTAAAACTGCATCTCTTGAAAATGTTTCCCAAAGAAAATCAAACTTGTTTAAATAATCTTTGTATGTGAAATATTCTAACCTGCAAATGTTTGGCTTGTCGCCTACTTTTGGTTTCTTTTGGCAATTGTAAATTGCAAATTCTTCAAAGTCGGTAAGTACTGAAATGTAAAGTTTATTATTCCAACCGTAAAGTCTTACTTGGTGTGCAGGGTCATATTCTGATTTGATATTTACACTTGGCTTTTTTGCTTCAACAAAGAATTTTGAGTTTCCTTTTTCGTTGCGAAATGAATAATCGGGGGCTTTTGTTTTGCCTTCTATTTTTAATTTGTATTCGTGAATTACTTCTTTATAAGCATTTGTTTTTCCAAAACTATTACCCATATCCCAGCCTAAAGCCTGAAAGAACGGGTCAATTAATTCAATACGAGTTTGCTTTTCACTTAATGATCCTTTCTCCCCAATTTGTTCATCAAAGCGGTCAACAAGTTTTTTTATTTTTTTATATGCTTCTTCTTTGATTATCATTTTCTACGTATCAAAACAATTTTACTAAAATACACCACTCACTATTTTTTTTCCGCACGTTTATTTTTAAAATAAACAAAGCCGCTTATACCAAGCATAATAACAATAAAATGAATTAGGTAAGAGCGGGATAAGCCATCTTTTGTTACAAAAGTGAAGAAGCGTGCTCTGCGATTCGGGTCATCAAATAAAGATGTTTTTAATTTTTTAAGAAAACCACTTTGTCCGCGCGAGTTAATATTTTTATTGTCTTCTTTAATACTCATCCAAATAAATACAGGTTTACCTACAACATGGTCTTCCGGTACATAGCCCCAATAGCGCGAATCAGCGGAGTTATGACGATTATCACCCATCATAAAATAATAATTCATTTTGAAAGTATAGGTTTTTGTTTCCTTTCCATTGATGAAAATTTTATCATCTTTTATTTCTAAAGTATTGCCTTCGTATATTCTAATGATTCTATCATATAAAACAATATTGGCAGTATCAATATTTATTGTTACACCTTTTTTAGGAATATATAAAGGACCAAAATTATCGTTGTTCCACCTGTAGGTAGGCTTGTGCGGGAATATGCGAAAATTATATTCTCCGGCAGGCTCAATTATTTTTTCAACTGATTTTACATTTTCCAACTTTTTAAATTGCTCCACTTTATTGTTTGGGATATTTACAACATAATACATTCCAGCGCTATCTTCTTCCGAATGTATCGGGTCTGAAATATCAAATTTGTCAATCAATTTAGGGCTAAAACCTGTTCCGTCTGTTTTTACTTTATACATGTATTGCATTGTTTCCGCACTATAAGCAGGCTTACTGTTTATAAAAACTTTTTGATTTTTGATTGTCAATGTGTCGCCGGCAATGGCTACACAGCGTTTAACATAGTTTTCGCGCTTATCAACAGGACGACTGATGATGTCGCCAAAATAAGGTTTGCCTGTTTGCGGATTTATATCTTTATTATTCCAAACAACATTTCTACCGTATTCTCTGCACAATTGATAATAGCTTTGGTCTTGTGCATACACAGCCACAGTATCTCCATCAGGATAATTGAATACAACTATATCATTATTTTTTACGTGTCCGAATCCGGGTAATCGAAAGTAAGGAAGTTTAAACCACTCTACATATGATTTTGTTTTTTCTGTCAATGGCAATGTATGATGTGCGAATGGAAATGATAGCGGAGTGTTCGGGATTTTTGCTCCAAAACTTATTTTACTGACAAATAAATAATCGCCTACCATCATTGATTTTTCTAACGATGATGTTGGGATGGTAAATGCTTCAAAAAAAAATGTACGGATAACAGTTGCCGCTACTACTGCAAATACAATGGCTTCTGTCCATTCACGAGTGATGGATGGTTTCAGTTTACTCATATCTTCAGGTCCAACGTAGGTAGTTCCTTTTTGAAAAGCGATGTATGGTAAATAAATATATCCGGCTAAAAACGCGATTGCTTTTTCTTGAAACGTACGTTTGTTGTATGCTTTAGCCAATAATAAACACATGATGCCATACATTAAAAAATTTACTCCGGGAGTAATAATCAAAAAAATCCACCACCAAGGTTTTTTAATTAATTTTAACCAAACAATAAAATTGTAAAATGGTATTAAGGCTTTCCAACTGCTTTCTCCGGCAAGAGGAAATAATTTATATAATCCGATTATGGAAGTGATGGAAAAGATTATTAATAATAAATAAGAAGTTGCCATAGGTTATTTAGAAGTTTAAAAGTTTGTGATTTGTTGTTATTTCCAGCGAATAACGAATTTTAAAAACGAATAACGAATCGTAACTAATTCATTATTCTTTTGTGTACACAGATTCCTTATTCGTGTAAATTCGTTATTCGTTGTTTTTTATTCGTCGCTCATTAAATCATTCATTCCGAAAACACCTCTTTTTTTGATTCCGAAAATACTATTTTTGCCTAACCACTCTGCCGCAATAACTGCTCCCACTGCAAATCCCACTCGATTATGAGCTGTATGAGTTATACTTATTTCATCAACATCCGAAGAATATGTTACAGTATGAGTTCCCGGAACTTCATCAATGCGTTTTGAAATAATGCTTAGTTCATTCGCATTATTTGTTGTTTCGTTCACCCATTTTTTTTTGCGCCCCATTTGTTCAATCACTTGGTTTGCTAATGATATAGCGGTTCCACTTGGAGAATCTAATTTATGCACATGATGAATTTCTTCCATCGTTACATTGTAATTAGGAAACGTACTCATAAGCTTTGCTAAATATTCATTCAACTTAAAAAATAAATTAACACCAATGCTATAGTTAGAAGCATAAAATAATGTTTGATTTTTTTCTAAACATTTCTTTTTTACTTCCTCTAATTTGTTAAGCCAGCCTGTAGTGCCTACTACAACCGGAACTCCGGCATCAAAGCATTTAAAAATATTATTGATTGCTGTTTCAGGTGTGCTGAATTCAATGGCTACATGGGCTTTTTTTAAGTCTTCTATCGTATATGTGTTTGCATTGTCAACGTCCACTTTTAATACAATAGTGTGTCCTCTTTGTAAAGCGATTTTTTCAATTTCTTTACCCATTTTTCCGTATCCGATAAGCGCTATATTCATATTTTAAAATTTTATATTCAATGAAAATCCGATATTGTATTGATTTAAACTAGCTGTATTTATTAGTGTCGGATGAATGCTGAAGGATAGATCATCGCCGACATCAAAGGTAAACATGTGGGCATCCACACTGGCATCCACAATATTCAAGACGTATAATAATGCGATGCCAATTACCGACAAATCTCTGTAACGATGATATGCTTTTTGTAAAGTAAATAAGTTATCATCACTATATATGCCAACGTAATTATCAACAGTAGCCGGGTTTCCATCTATTCGATATTTATAAGCATCGCGATAGGTAGTAAATTTTATTTGATTAAAATGGAGGGAATAAGCCAACCCTAAAAAGCCGGCATATATCAATGGCATTTTCCAATATTTTTTATTGTAAGCCTGCCCTAAACCAGGAAATATTGTTGACATCAATGCTGCTTTTTTAGGTGAATGATAGTTTGGATCATGAATCTCGATTTTTTTTTCTGAAGGAATATCTTCTGTTGTTGAAGTATCCGTTAACTGTGCATTACAGAATGTGGTAATAAAAAACAAAAAGAAAATTATAAAAAAGAAAGCTCGCTTTAACACTCCTGAAATGGAGAACTGATGCTCAGGCAAAGCATCAGGCAAAACGGGGAACAGTTCATCGCCTTCGGAGAGGTTAGGATTGTTTTTTTTAAGCATCCAATAAATCGAGAATACGTTTTAAATCATTATCCGATTTGAATGGAATAATAATTTTTCCTTTACCATTATTTTCCTGACTAACACTCACTTTTGTATTAAAAACGGCACGCAAATCATCTACTATTTTTAATTTCTCAAATGATAATTGAGCCTTTGTTGATTTTTTATCTGTCTTATTATCTTTATCAGATTTTTTTTCTGTTTTAACCCCTCTTGCTAAATCTTCCGCTTCTCTTACTGATAAATTATTGAATACAATTTGATTGTATATTTCCAACTGCTTATCGGAATTATCAATGTTTATAAGGGCGCGAGCGTGTCCCATTGAAATATCACCATTGATGATTGCTAATTGAATTTCAACCGGCAGTTTTAATAAACGTAAATAATTGGTTATAGTAGAACGTTGTTTGCTTACTTTTTGTGAAAGTTGTTCTTGCGTTAGTGCACATTCATCTATTAATCTTTTGTAGCTGATGGCGACTTCAATCGAATTAAGATTTTCTCTTTGAATATTTTCTACCAAAGCCATCTCCAGCATTGCTTGGTCGTTTGCAATGCGGATATATGCTGGAATGCTTGTTAAACCGGCTATTTGGGAAGCACGAAAACGCCGCTCTCCTGAAATTAATTGATATTTATCGTATCCTAATTTACGAACGGTGATAGGTTGAATAATCCCGTGTTCCGCTATGGAAGCGGCTAATTCATTCAATGTCTCTTCTTCAAAATGACTGCGCGGTTGAAAAGGATTTGTTTCAATAGTTGCAATTTCAATGTTTGCAATTGCTCCCGATACTTTAGATGTCCCTTCTCTATTGTTATTGGTAATATCGGTATTTGGATTTTCCAATAATGCGCTCAATCCTCTTCCTAATGCGTTTCGTTTGATGGTCATTTCTTTATTAATTTGATGATTTTATGATGTGCTAATATGCTAATGTGCTGATTTGGAAATTAGATAATTTAATCAGCACATCAAAATATCAGCACATCAGCACATTAATTCTCTTCTTCTACTTTTATAATTTTCTCGGCATCATTTAAACGGGTGAGTCCATTTTTTTGAAGTATTTCACGAGCTAAGTTTAAATAATTAATACTCGCTTTTCCGCTTGCATCGTGCATTATAATGCTTTGTCCGAAGCTTGGTGCTTCACCCAATTTAGTGTTTCGTTGAATGATAGTATCGAATACCATTTGTTGAAAATGTGTTTTTACTTCTTCAACCACCTGGTTGCTCAAACGCAAACGCATATCGTACATCGTTAGCAAAATACCTTCAATGGCTAATTCGGGGTTAAGGCGTGATTGAACAATTTTAATGGTGTTCAATAATTTACCTAAACCTTCTAAAGCAAAATATTCGCATTGCACCGGAATAAGCACAGAATCAGCAGTTGTAAGCGCATTGAGTGTAATTAATCCTAATGATGGCGAGCAATCAATGATGATAAAATCATATTCATTTTTGATTTTTTCCAAAGCTATTTTCATCATTTTTTCACGTTGTGCAAGATTTATCATTTCAATTTCAGCGCCCACTAAATCTATATGAGCTGGCAACAGAAAGAGGTTGGGAGTTTCCGTTTGAAGAATAGTATCTTTAGGATTAACACCATCAATTATACATTCGTAAATACCTGTTTTTATATTTCGAGGGTCGAACCCAACTCCTGATGTTGAGTTTGCTTGAGGATCGGCATCAATTAAAAGTGTTTTAAATTCCAACACAGCCAGACTTGCCGCCAAATTAATAGCCGTTGTTGTTTTTCCAACTCCGCCTTTTTGATTAGCTATCGCTATTATTTTTCCCATCCCTTTTATTATTAATTAATTTGTAGTTTATGATTTGTGATTTATAACCTATCACTAATAACTTATCACTTATAACTTTCTTTTCTCTCCAACATTCAATAAAATCAATTCATTTCCGGCATGTTCAAATTTTTTAATTGCTGAAGTTTTATCAATTTTTATCAAGTCAAATGTATCGTAATGCATTCCTATAATTTTGCGACATTTAATAAATTCAGCAGCAATAATGGCATTGTCGGTACCCATCGTAAAATTATCGCCGATAGGCAAAAACGCAAAATCAATGGTACGATAATTGCCAATGAGTTTCATATCATAGGTAAGTGCTGTATCACCGGCAAAATAAAAATTGCCTTCGGTTGATTCTATAATAAACCCCATTGCAATACCGCCATAAGTCCCATCATGCAAACTGCTAGAATGCGCTGAAATAACGCATTTGACATTACCAAAATCAAATTTCCATTTACCTCCAACATTCATTGGATGTGTATTTGTTACACCTTGATTATTCAACCAACTATGTATTTCAAAGGCGCAAATAACTTTAGCATTAGTACGTTTTGCGATGTTTACAGCATCCGCAATATGGTCTTCGTGTCCGTGTGAAATAAGAATATAGTCAGCTTTAATCTTAGCAGAATCAATATCTTTAGCCAATTCATTCGGAGTAATAAATGGATCGAAAAGCAGATGTTTGCCATTTACTTTAACTCCAAAACAAGAATGACCGTAATATGTTATTTCCATAAAGCGCAATTAATTTATAATAAAAGTACAGTTTTTGAGGGTGTAAAAATTGAAAACTTATTACCCATTTTTAAACATTTTGTTAATAAAAAAATCGCCTATTCAAATTTTATTGAATAGGCGATTGAATTTTTAATATCAAATTTTACGCAAATTTTTTCTCAAACTCCTGCATTACTTCAATCAAGGCATTTACGCTTTCTAATGGCAGTGCATTGTAAATGGATGCGCGATATCCACCAACATCACGATGTCCTTTCAAACCGCTTAAGTTAGCAGTCTTTGATAATTTGTCGAACTCGGCTTCTAATTCAGGTTTGTTCATAACAAATGTTACATTCATATTTGATCTGTCCTCAACTTCTGTAGTTCCTTTAAACATTCTGTTGCGGTCAATTTCAGCGTATAAAACATCCGCTTTTTTCTGATTAATTTTTTCCATTGCTTCAATTCCGCCATTTTTTTTCAACCATCTCATCGTAAGCATCGAAACATAAATTGGAAACACAGGAGGAGTATTATACATCGATTCTGCTTTTATGTGTACTTGATAATCCAACATGGAAAGCATTTTGCGTCCTGTTTTTCCTAAATCGGCTTCGCGTATCGCAACCATAGTAACACCAGCAGGTCCCATATTTTTTTGCGCGCCCGCATATATTATTGAAAAATCATTCCCATTAATTTTACGACTAAAAATATCACTGCTCATATCACTTACCAATGGAACCGATGTTTTCGGGAAGTTTTTCATCTGTGTTCCAAAAATTGTATTGTTGGAAGTGATATGCAAGTAATCAAGATTAGTTGGTATTTCGTAGCCTTTTGGAATATAGTTAAAATTTTTATCTTCTGAGGACGCGACAACCAAAGTTTTACCAATTTTATTCGCTTCCTTTAATGCTTTAGTCGCCCAAGCACCTGTATTTACATAGCCTGCGGTTCCTTCGGTACGCAATAAATTATAAGGAACCATTGCAAATTGCATACTCGCGCCACCACCTAAAAATAATATCTGGTAGCCTTCTTTCAAGCCCAACAATTCTTTTACTAAGGCTTTTGCTTCATCCACCATTGCTATACAATTTTTGCTGCGATGCGAAATTTCCAGAATGGAAAGATTCAGATTATCAAAATTGATGCAAGCCTCAGATGCTTGTTGTAATACCTCAGCAGGCAGTATTGCGGGACCTGCGCTAAAATTGTGAACTTTTATCATATTTA
>ODAK010001629.1_pt1 | contig 24171 bp, 24 predicted proteins | sample 1539591 | NCBI WGS metagenome assembly ODAK01 (sample SAMEA3539303, study PRJEB22396) | soil metagenome | biome: tundra; feature: field; material: soil | place: USA | collected 2010-05 | depth 0.15 m | reverse complement strand
TAATGCGACACATGTCCCGAAGCCACAACGAGACAGAAGTCCCGAACTATTACAGGCGTGACAGATTTCAGCAGTGGGCGCTACAGGACTCGAACCTGTGACCTCAGCCGTGTGAAGGCTGCGCTCTAACCAACTGAGCTAAGCGCCCGAAGCAGCCATGTTACAGCGTCGCTCGAACGCCTCGGTTTTGCTCGCGTTGTAAACTTCACCTGTGCCAAAGAAATCTTCCGGCGATATGTTCGCCCGACTGCGCCCCGGACCGAAGAAACCCACTGCGGTGCCGCGCGAAGTGGTGATGGGCCTGGACCGGATCGAACGGATCATCAGCCTGGTGGCCGCCGGCTTTGCCTTCGTCTTGGCGGCGCTGAGCAGCCCGCGGCTGTTCAAGAACACCATCATCACCGTCACCTCGAATCCGTCGAAGACGAAGACCTGCACCAAGGGCTACCACCTCGCCCACGGCCTATGCGAGAAGTTCGTCACCACCCACCCCTCCTACTGGCTGCCCCAGTTCCTGCTCATCCTCGTCGTCGGCATCGGCATCGCCGCCTTTGCCTACTACCGCCGGCGCGTTGGCGTAATCGTCGGTGGGCTCCTGCTCGGCCTCGCTCTCGGCCGGGTCGGTCTGATCTACCTGATCTTCGGAGGCTGGCTGATCATCCGGGCCTTTCGCCTGCGCCGCTACGGCGACGCCACCTTTGCCGGCTCTGGTCAGCGCGCCCGCGAGATGAGTAAGGCGAAGAAGGAAAATCGCCGCGCTGGCGTGACCGATAAAACCGATAAAAAGGTCGCTCCCCTGCCCAAACCCCCCGCCGAATCGAAGCGCTACACGCCGAAAAGGCCTCCGCCCAAGAAGCGATGACGCAGCTCGGTCTGGACTATCCGACCAAGTGGGGCCGCCAGTATCCGGCGCGCTTCGCGAGGTACCTCTATCACCGCCTCTACGTCGCCCCGGTCACCCGCTACCTCTCGACGCTCGACGTGCAGGGCCTCGAGCACCTCTCGGGGCCCGGCCCCTACATCCTGGTCGCCAATCACACCAGCAACTTGGACACGCCACTCGTCTTGACCGCGCTACCGACCAAGTTGCGCACGCGCACCGTGGTCGCGGCGGCCATGGACAACTTCTTCATGGACCGGCGCACCGCCTTTAAGACCGTCTTTGTCTTTAACGCCATCCCCATTGACCGTCACAAGATCAATCGCCGCAGCTCCCAGCAGGCGCTCGAGTTGGTCGAGTCGGGTTGGAACCTGCTGATCTTTCCCGAGGGCGGACGCACGCCCACCGGACAACTCCAGGAGTTCAAGGGCGGAGCCGCGTACTTAGCCGAACGCTCCAAGGCGGCCGTCATTCCCACCTACATCCACGACGCCGGACTCTTACAGGGTCCCAAGTGGGCCAAGGCGCCCCAATTCGTGGACGGTCCCAGCCAGAGGCGCCACCACGTGTCGGTCACTTTCGGCGCGGCGATGCACTGCGCCGAAGACGAAAACATCCGCCGATTCAACACCCGCATCGAAGAGGCCGTGGTGAAGTTAGGTCAAGAGGTGAGCGGCAATCGCGCCTACAACATCAGCCGGCCGAGCCGACCTTGAGCACGCGCTGGCGCTCGGCGTAGAGCAGGTCGGCGGCCGTGGCAAGCGGTTCGAGTGCACGTTGCAGTACCGCGCCCAGGATCTCGTCGGCCAGCCAGGGATTCATGGCCAACACCGGACCGTGCGCGTACGTGGCCCAGATCCTTGACGCGCGGTAGCCGTCGACGAGGCCGTCGTTGGCGCGGCCCTTCACCACGCTGCCCAAGGGTTGGACGCCATCGGCAAGTGACGTTCGCCCGCCGTGGTTCTCGAAGCCCACCAGCATCTGGCCCGCCACGTTGACGACCAACTCACCGACCGAGCGCGTCTCTCCTCGAGCGGTCACGACGTCAACCAGGCCCAGTCCGGCGTATTCGTCGTCACCTTCGACACAGAAGGTGGTACCCAAAATCTGCAGTCCCGCGCACACGGCGACCACGTGGGCGCCGCCCTTGACGCGTTCGACGAAGGAGGAACCGGCGAGCAGGTCGCAGGCCAGGCGTTGCGGGCCGTCCTCTCCCCCGCCGAGCAGGTAGACGTCGGCCGCGGGAACCTCATCGCGCAGCCCCACCAGCGTCAGCGTGGCCTCGACGCCGCGGCGCCGGGCCCGTTCGGCGAGCACCAGTCCGTTACCGCCGTCGCCGTAGGTGCCGAGTAGTTCGGGGTAGAGCACGCAGACGTTCAACACGGTTTCGACATCTTCATCCACTCTTGAAAGGCCGTGTAGTTGGCCAGCAGGGTCACGGGCTCTGGCGTCGCGGGCAACTCGCTCAGATCATCGACGATCCGGTAGTCCACCCCGGCGTAGTCCAGCCGCGTCGCCAGGTCGAGGCGGCGACTGCCCAGGCAGCACACCAGGTGGCCGGCCAATCGTTCGAACGCAACGTCGTAGAGCCAGGAGGGATCGCGGCCGTCGGCGATGTTGGCGTTGATCGCCACCCACACCGTCGTCGAGTCCGGCGCAACCGTGGACAACAACGCGTCAAAGCCGGCTGGATTCTTGGCCAGCAGTAAGCGCATCTGACGGTTGGACCACGAACGAACGGTGTAGCGGCCGGCCACGCCAGTGACATCCGCCATTGCTTTCACGCTGTCGGCGAGTCGCACGCCCACTTCGTTGAGCGCCGTCGCCGCCAGGGCAGCGTTGCCCCGGTTGAACTTCCCGGGGATTGAGAGGGCGAGGGCGACGCGCTGTGGGCCCACGCTCAGTTCGCCGTTGACGTACGTGGTGATCTCGGTGGGCTTGGCCAGTCCGCAGGTGCAGCTCCACGAACGCTCCGAGTGGGTAAGCGCGAGCGTGCAACGCGGACAGGACTGCGCGTCGCCCGTCCAGGCGGTGGGCACGTCGCACCAGCGCACGTTCTTCGCGTCGAGCGCCGCGTAGGCAACCAGCGGGTCGTTGGCGTTGGCCACCACGACGACGTCGGCGGCGTCCTTCGAGCCCAGGCACGCTCGCCATCGCTCGGACATTTGGCGGACCTCGTTGGCCCGGTCCAATTGGTCGCGCGACAAGTTGAGCAGCACCACGACCCGGGGTCGGGTGGCGCGCACGACGTCGCCCAGCCACGCTTCGTCGACCTCGAGGACTACATGTTTACTGGTCGAACCGGCCAGGGCCGCCACGTGGCCGGCCGGCATGTTGGCGCCGGTGGCGTTGGTGGTGACGGGGCCACCCCACCCGGCCGCGCACAGCGCCGTGGTGGTGGTCTTGCCGTTGGTGCCGCTCACCACGATGATGCTTCGTTCTCTAGCCAGCGACTGAAGCAATCGGGGGGCGATTTTGAGCCCGACGCGACCTCCGGCCACCGTTCCGGCGCCGCGACCACTCGCCCGCGAGACCCAATTGACGCTTTTCAGGGCCGCAATCGCCAGCGTTTCGCGTGGCGAGTGACCCGTTCCCATGGACCAACGCTAATCAGAATGAAAACACAAAAGGACCAACCTGGGGGGAGGTTGGTCCTTTTGCAAAACCTACGATGACTAGATCGGGGGAACTAGTTAATAAGCCTGAAAACAGTATGGCGGTGGACTTTGCATCTCGCAACATGATTTCATTGATACTTTCCATCTATACAGTAGATACGTGGAGATCCGTCAACTCGAGGCCCTGGTGGGCATTGCCGACCACGGCACGTTCTCCGCTGCAGCCGAGGTGCTCGGCACCGTGCAGTCCAACATCTCCACGCGCATCGCCCGTCTGGAGAACCAACTGGGCACCGAATTGGTCAATCGCGCCACCGGCTCATTGACCGAATCGGGCGAGATCGTGGTGCTGCGGGCCCGACGCATCCTGAGCGAACTGGGCGCCATTGCCTCGGACGTCTCGGAACTGAGCGCCGAGATACACGGCAAGGTCTCCCTGGGCATGATCGGCACGGCCGGACGTTGGATCGTGCCGCTCTTGCTCGAAGCCCAACGGCGCACTTACCCCCATATCGCGCTGCGCATCACCGAGGGGTCGAATTCGACCATCGAACCACAACTGGTGCACGGCCAACTGGACATCGCCGTGCTGGCCTGGCCCGCGCTGGCCGACGAGCTCTCCGAGGTGGACCTCTTCAGCGAGGACCTGGTGGTGATCGTCGACCGCAATCACGAGATCGCGCGAAACGAGTCCATCACCCTGGCCCAGCTGGCCCAGTACGAACTGATGCTGCCCCTGAGTGGCACGCCCATTCGCCGCGAGATCGACGAGGCCTGTCGTGAACAGGGGGTGGAGTTGCATCCCATGATCGAGGTGGACGGACTGCGAACGATCGCCTCGATGACCTTCGACGGCCACGGTCCTTCGATCCTGCCCGCCACGATGCTGTCTACGCACCTGCGCGACAAGTTCGTGGCCGTGCACATCGCCAACCTGCGTCGGCGCCGTGTGATCCTCGTCAGCCGACGCTTCGGCTTCCCCGCGGCGCCGGTGCGCGCCATCCACGCGCTGTTACTCGACGTCGTCAAGACAACGGTCAACGTGCCCGACGGCGTCTACATTCCGAGCGACTGAACTCTGTCAGGCTGGAGCAATGTCGCCCACGCTCTCGCGAGTCGAAACGGCCGCCTACATCATCAAACGCGACCGCAAGTTCGAACCGATAATCCGCCTCGCCGGACTGCCGCCGGGGCGGCGCAACGGCCCCGTCGACGAGCGCTTCGGATCGCTCATTCGCTCGATCACGTTCCAGTTGCTCACCACCAAGGCGGCCGGCACCATTCACGGACGGGTCCACGAACTCTGCGGCGATACGGTGAACGTCGAGGCGATACTTAATGTCGGCGTCGACCAATTGCGCGGCGCCGGCCTCTCGCGCACGAAGGCCCAGGCCATGGTCGACCTCGCCCAGCGGGTGCGCGATCAAGAGGTGCGCCTCGCCCACCACGGGCGCATGAGCGACGCGGACATCCTGCGCGAAGTCACCACCGTGCGCGGCATCGGGCCCTGGACCGGCCAGATGTACCTCATGAACACGCTCGCGCGCGCCGACGTCTGGCCGGTCGGCGACTTCGGAGTGCGCAGCGGTTGGAGCCTCCTGCACCAGCACGACGAGATCATCAGCGAACAGGAACTTCGCGGGGCCGGCGAGAAGTTTGTCGGCGTGCGATCGGCGGTGGCGTGGTACTGCTGGGAGGCCGTGCACTTTCAACGCGCGGCCAACTAGCCTCGATTGATGCCCGTACTCAGCCTCAACGACTTCGAACGTGACGCGCTCGACACGCTCTTGACCTACGCCGCCATCCCCTGTCTCTCGCCGGACTACGACGCGCAGTGGGTCGAACACGGCTACATCGACGCCGCGACCGAACTGCTAGCCACGTGGGCGCGCGAGCGTACGTTCGCCAACGTCGACGTGACGATTCATCGTCTTAAGGGCCGCACCCCCGTGCTGGTCGTCACCGTCGAGGCGACCGCTGCGGGCAACGCCACCGCAGTTTTGTACGGACACCTCGACAAGCAGCCGCCGTTGGGCGACTGGTCCGAGGGTCTCGATCCGTTCTCGCCCGTGCGTCGCGGCGACCGGGTTTACGCGCGCGGCGTCGCCGACGACGGTTACTCCGCCTTCGCCGCGTTGTTGGCCTTGGAGGCCATGGAGGCCAATGGCATTGCCCACAGTCGCTGCGTGGTCCTGATCGAAGCCAGTGAAGAGAGCGGCAGCCCCGACCTAGAGGCCTACCTTGATGAGCTGGCCGAGCACCTGGGCGACGTCGCGCTGATGATATGTCTCGATTCGGGCGCCCTCACCTACGACCGATTGTGGGTGACCACGTCACTGCGCGGCATGCTGCACGTGCAGCTCACGGTCAAGGTGCTCACCCAGGGCCAGCACAGCGGTTCGGCCAGTGGCGTGGTGCCCTCCTCCTTTCGAATCCTGCGCCAACTGCTCGACCGTGTCGAGGACCCCCACACCGGCGACGTGTTGCTCGATGAACTGAACTGCGAGATCCCCGACGTCTACGTCGATGACGCCAATTCCCTGGCGCAGGAGTTCGGCGACATCATCGCCAAGGAGCTGCCCACGTTAGAGGGTCTCGAACTCATGGGCTCGTCCGCCCAGGACCGAATCCTTCGCCGCACCTGGTTTTCCACGCTGTCCATCGTCGGCATGGGCGGCATCCCGGAGCCGGCGATCGCTGGCAACGTGCTGCGTCCCTCGACCACGGCGGTGCTCTCCTTTCGCCTGCCGCCCACCGTCGACGCCACGCGGGCCGGCGAGGCCGTGCGCTCGGCCCTCAACCGCGACGTACCGTCGTCGGCCGAGGTGAGCGTCGAAGTCATCACCGCCGACGGCTGGCTCACCCCGCCGCTGGAGCCTTGGCTCACCAACGCGCTCGACGCCGCGTCGAACGACGCCTTCGCGCACGCGCCGGGCTTCACCGGTGAAGGCGGCACGATCCCCTTCCTCGCGTTTCTCGGACGGCGATACCCCCACGTGCAGTTCGTGGCGACCGGCGTACTGGGTCCGCTGTCCAACGCCCACGCCATCGACGAAATGTTGGATCTGAACATGGCGGTCGGCGTGACCAACGCCGTCATTACAGTCTTAGGTGCCTTCGCCAACCAGGAAGAGAACTGATCATGTCCCAACAAGTAGACCTCTGGGTTGACCCGGCCTGCCCCTGGGCCTGGATAACGTCACGCTGGTTGCTCGAGGCGGCCACGGTGCGCGACCTCGACGTGCGCTTTCACGTGATGAGCCTGGCCGTACTCAACGAGGGGCGCGATGTCTCCGAAGAGTACGCGGCCCTGCTCAAAAAGGCCTGGGGGCCCGTGCGCGTCTTGATCGCCGCCCAGGAGCGCTACGGCGACAAGGTCGTCGAACCGCTCTACTCGGCGATGGGACGTCGCTACCACGTAGGCGGCGAAAAGGACTTCGACGCCCTCTTGATGAACTCGCTGGCCGACGCCGGTCTCGACGCCGACCTGGCCGAGGCGGCCCACGACACTTCGTACGACGAGGCGCTGCGCAAGAGTCACCACCAGGGGATGGATCCGGTGGGCTACGAAGTCGGTACCCCAGTCATTCACTTCGGCGACGTCGCGATGTTCGGACCGGTGGTGACCCCCGCGCCCAAGGGCGAGGCGGCCGGACGGTTGTACGACGGCGTGCTGGCCGTCACCGCGACGCCCGGTTTCTACGAACTGAAACGCTCGCGCACCGACGACCCAATCTTCGACTGATCTTCGCCGCTGCACAGCGCGCCGAATTGATCGCGGCCAACTAGCTGCGCGGCACGTCCTTCCAGGCCACGTCCTTGTCGCTGCGCGGTTCGCCAGGCAGTCCCAAGACTCGCTCGCCAATGATGTTGCGCATCACTTCACTGGTGCCGCCCTCGATGGAGTTGGCCCGCATGCGGATGAAGGCCTTGCGCATGTCGCCGCTGGCCATGGCCGACTCCTTGGGCCGGACCTGGGGATACGTCGACGCGTAGAGCATGCCTTCAGCGCCCATTAAGTCCACGCAGAGCTCACTGGTGCGCTGGTTCTCCTCGGCGAAGGCCAGCTTGGCGACCGAGCCCTCCGGTCCCGGGGTGCCGGCCTTGCGCAGGTCGCTCGCGCGCCAGTTGGTGAGTCGGGCCACCTCGTTGCGCACCCACGACTGAAGCAGTTCACTGCGCACGGCCATGGCGTAGGCGTCGTTTCGCTGCGGCCAACGCCGCTGCCAGATCTTCAGCGCCTCGCCAATGAGCCCGGAACCCCGGGCCGGCACGGTGCCGCCGATGGAAACCCGTTCGTTCATCAGCGTCGTGATCGAGACGGACCAGCCCTCGCCAACGCCGCCTAGACGAAGATCATCGGGGATACGAACCTCGTGAAAGAAGCACTCGTTGAACTCCGCCTCGCCAGTCGCCTGGTAGAGCGGGCGCACGTCCACGCCGGGCGCGTGCATGTCGACGAGGAATGCCGTCAACCCCTTGTGCTTGGTGACGTCGGGGTTGGTGCGCGCGACAATGAGTCCGTAGGCCGACTCGTGGGCCAACGTCGTCCAGACTTTCTGTCCCGAGACAATCCACTCGTCGCCATCGCGTTGCGCTCGGGTGGCCAGGGCCGCGAAGTCCGAACCGGCGCTCGGTTCGGAGAAGAGCTGGCACCAAATCTCCTCGCCGGTGAAGAGCGGTCGAAGAAAACGTTGCTTCTGGGCACTCGTGCCGTGCGCCACCAGCGTGGGCGCGACCATGCCGTAGCCAATGACGTTACGCACGAAGGCGCTGGGCGCGTGAACCCCGGCTAGGCGCGCCAGCACGTGCTGATGGTCGGCCGGACTTAGACCGAGGCCTCCCTCGCCCAGCGGGAAGTGCGTCCAGGCGAGGCCGCGGTCGAACTGGGCACCGAGGAACTCCAGTGGGCTTGACGTGGCCGGTGGAAAATCGACGAGCAAGCCGTCGAGCAGATCGTCAATGGTTGCGTTAATAGTTGACACGCCGTCCCCTCGTTCGCCCAGGCCGTAGTTCTCCTTGACAGGAATGCTACGCGGGGCTCGAGCGATGGGGCGAGTCCCCGGATGCACTAGAACGGTGGCGTGCACACCCGACGGATTCTGGCCACGTCCGGAGGATTCATCGACGGTCCCGTGCAACAATCCGTTCGCCTCGGCACCATGCTGCTCGACGCGCTCGCGCTAAGCGACAAGACACGACCTCGCGTCTGTCTCATGGACACCGCCGGCGGCGACGAGGACCGGCGCTACGCAATGGCGTACGAAGCGTTCAATCACGCCGGTTGCGACGTCACCGAACTGAGGCTCTTCCCCCAACCTTCGGCGGACCCCGAAGAACGGCTCTGCGGCAGCGATCTCGTGTGGGTGGGGGGCGGGTCCGTCGCCAACCTACTGGTGCTGTGGCGCCTGCACGGCGTGGACGACGCAATGCGCGCGGCCTGGGAACGTGGCGTCATTCTGGGCGGCGTCTCGGCCGGCAGTGTCTGCTGGCACGTGGGCGGCACCACCGACTCCTTTGGTCCGACGCTACAACCCGTTACCAATGGGCTCGCGTTGCTGCCCTACGCCAACGGCGTGCACTACGACGCGGAAGCCCAGCGGCGCCCACTCATGCACGAACTGATGAAGTCGCACGTGCTGCCCACGCGGGCGTACGCGACCGACGACGGCGTGGGCATCTGGTACGAAGGTACTGACGCCACCACCGTCGTGGCCGACTTCGCGTGTGATCCAGAGACCGGTCCGGCCGCCTACCGCGTTGAGCTCGTCAATGATCTCATCGTTGAGACCCGCTGCGGCGTGGGGCAAAACTTCGCCTAGTGCGACAGCGCCGGCGCGGGCAGCGACTGGCGAAGTTCGCGGCTGCGTTCGTTGAGCGACGTGGCCAACGCGAGCGCCACTGTCGATCCGCACGTGGTGAGCCAGTTGGCCAGCAGCAGGTAACCGTCCTGGGTCAAGACCGATTCAGGGTGGAACTGCACGCCCTCGAGCGGGGCCTCGCGATGGCGGATACCCATGATGAGATCGCCACTCCTGGCCGTCACTTCGAAGACGTCGGGTAGCGACTCGGACGAAACGACCAGGGAGTGGTAGCGGCCGGCCACCAACGGCGAGGGGGCGCCGACGAAGACGCCCACGTTGGAATGCTCGACCAGGCTGGAACGGCCGTGCACCAATTCCGGGGCCGGGACAATCTGGGCCCCGAAGGCCTCGCCGAGCGCCTGGTGGCCCAGGCACACCCCGAGCATCGGCAGCGAGTGAGCGAAGCAGTACCGCACGATCTCGATGCAGTTGCCGGCGCCGCTGGGATAGCCGGGGCCGGGCGAGATGAGCACGCCGTTCAGTTTCATGTCGGCGAGATCGCCGCTGTCCACTTCGTCGTTGCGCTTGACTCGCACGCTCGCGCCGAGTTCTGCGAGGTACTGCACCAGGTTGTAGACGAAGGAGTCGTAGTTATCAACTACCAGGATCGAGGGGCTCGGCGCCATCGACGAATTCTACGGCCATTTCCCGCACTTACTAGCCTTGACCAATGGCCAACATCGACCTGGACCAATTCCTGCGACTCACTAAGTCGCGCTACAACGTGGTGCCGCTGTACGAAACGCTGCAGCTGGACCGCGAGACACCGGTCTCGCTCTACCAACGCTTCAGCGATGGTCGGGCCATCTTCCTGCTCGAGAGTGCGGCGCTCGGCGACGAGACCGGCCGATACTCCTTCATCGGGCTCGATCGAAAGTGGCGAGTCACGACCGATGGACTGGCGACCGTTGTCGAGGGCGTGGAGAGTTCCGCGGCTGCGGATGAGGGTCCCCTGCAGGTGTTGCGCGAGCTACTCGGTCGCTACCGCACGTTGGTGCCCACCGAACTGCCGGACTTCTTCGGCGGGGCCGTTGGCTTTGTCACGTACGACTACGTGCGCCGCCTGGAGCGACTCCCTCGCGAGCCGGTAGCGAACATGTGGCCCGACGTCGACTTCTCCTTTCCGGGCGCCGTCTTGATCTGTGACCACCTGCGCCACTCCACCACCGTGGTCGTCAACGCCGTGGTGCAGCCCGATGACGATCCCGCCCAGGTCTTCGCCGACGCGTCGAGCCAGTTACGCGACATTATCGACATCTTGATCTCACCGGCGCCGCCCACGGATCCGGCCTCCGAGCGACTGGTGGCGACGGCCCCGGCAGCTCGCTCCTCGATCGACATTCGCTCCATCGCCGCCGGCTTGTCAAATTTTTCTCAGACCCACTACGAAGAAGTGGTCGAGCGCGCCAAGCGGTACATCTACGCGGGCGACATCTTTCAGGTGGTGCCCAGTCAACAGTTCCGTCGCCCCACGTCGGTCGATCCGCTCACGCTCTATCGAGTGCTGCGCTCACTCAACCCCTCTCCCTACATGTACCTGCTCGACAACGGGAACAGCCAGATCGTGGGCGCGTCGCCCGAAATGCTGGTGCGCGTGCACAACGGTCTGGTGAGCACGCGACCAATCGCTGGCACCCGACCGCGCGGCGAGACAACAGCCCAGGACCTCGAACTCGAAGAGGAGATCCTGCACGACGAGAAGGAGATTGCCGAGCACGTCATGCTGGTGGACCTGGGCCGCAACGACGTCGGACGGGTCGCGGCGCCGGGCACCGTGCGCGTGGAGCGTCTCGCGCACGTTGAGCGCTTCTCACACCTGATGCACCTGGTCTCGCAGGTGACTGGTCAGTTGGCCGAGGGCCTGGACGCGTTCGACGCGTTCGACGCGCTCTTTCCGGCGGGCACGCTCACCGGCGCGCCCAAGGTGCGCGCGATGGAACTGATCGACGAGTTCGAGCCCGTGCACCGCGGCCCCTACGGGGGCGCGGTCGGGTACTTCTCGCTCTCCGGCGACGCCGACTTCGCCATCACCATCCGCACGCTGTCGCTACGCGACGGCGTGGCGACGGTGCAGGCCGGCGGCGGCATCGTCGCCGACAGCCAGCCGGACTATGAATTCCACGAGAGCGTCAACAAGGCCTCGGCGCCACTGCTGGCGCTGGAGATTGTCGATCCCAGCCCACGCGAGGCCAATTCCCGCTAAACCCAGGGGCGGGGCGGGCCTCCAAATCGCCACATTAGAAGGGCGATGGGACCAATGACTCTAGGCCGGGGCCAAAAACTATACAAGTATTTGATTTACGCTTTTAGTGGCAATGAAAGTCAATATGGTGAGCGAAAAAACGACCCCGCGTGAAGAAGAAATACCCTGGCTGATCCAGGGCGGCATGGGCGTCGCCATCTCCGGTTGGCCGCTGGCCCGCGCGGTGGCGAGTGCCGGCCAGTTGGGCGTGGTGTCGGGCACGTCCATTGACAACGTCTTCGTACGTCGCTTGCAAGATGACGGAATCGACGACACCCTCAATGAGGTGCTCGAGCGCTTTCCGCTGACGTCGGTGGTCGAGTACGTGGTCGCGCGCTTCGCCAACAAACGACGCCAGCCCAGCGAACCGTACCGAACTCTGACGATGTTGACCCATCGAGAGGTGCAACTCTCCCAGGACCTGTTGGTCCTCGCCTCCTTCGTCGAGGTGGCCCTGGCCAAGCACGGCCACTCGGGCCGCGTCGGCATCAACCTGCTCACCAAGGTGCAGATACCCACGCTGGCCACGCTCTACGGCGCCATGCTGGCCGACGTTGACTACGTGCTGATGGGCGCCGGGGTGCCCACGCACATTCCCGGCCTGCTCGAACAGCTGGCCCACGGCGAGCCGGTCGAGTTGGCCCTGACGACCGTCGGTTCCGTCACACCGACGACGGCGCCCGTACTGCACTTTGATCCCGCGCGCTTTAGCTCGGCGACGAGACTACGCCGACCCAAGTTCCTCGGCATCGTGGCGTCGCACGTGCTGGCAACAGCGCTGGCCAAGCGCTCCAACGGCCCCGTCGACGGCTTCGTGGTCGAACGGCCTTCGGCCGGCGGCCACAACGCGCCGCCGCGCGGCAAGTTCACGCTGGACGACGAGGGCAACCCCGAGTACGGCGTGCGCGACCAGGTCGACTTCGCGGTAATGCGCGATCTCCATCTGCCCTTTTGGCTGGGCGGCGGCGTGACGTCGCCCGAGCGGGTGCGCGAAGCGCTCGAGCTGGGCGCCAGTGGGGTCCAGGTGGGCACGCTCTTCGCCTACTGTCGCGAGTCGGGCATGGAACCCGAGCTGCGTCAACGGATCGTGGCCAGTGTCCAGCGCGACAGCGTGCACGTTAAGACCTCGATGACCGCGTCGTCGACGGGCTACCCCTTCAAGGTGGCATCGATTCCGGGGACGATTGCCGACCACGATCTTTACGAGCAGCGCGAGCGCAAGTGCGACCTCGGGTACTTGCGTGACGCCTACGTGAGGCCCGACGGCAGCCTCGGCTACCGGTGCGCCGCCGAGCCGGTCGCGGCGTACCTCAAAAAGGGCGGCCTGCTGGAGGATACCGTGGGCTCGGCCTGTCTGTGCAACGGCCTGATGGCGACCTGCGGCCTCGCCCAGGTTCGCAGCGACGGACGAACGGAACTACCCCTGGTGACCAGCGGCGACTTCGTCAATGAGATCGGCCTCGTGGCGCGCGGCCGCGACAGTTACGGCGCCCAGGACGTCATTGACTACCTGGCGCCCGGGTTGGCGAACCCCGAGGCCGCGGTCGAAAACCCGGCGTGATGCCCTAGTCTGCAATCAATTGGCGAACGTGGTCGTAGTTGGTCACCCGTTTCACACCGCGACGAAGTGGCCCCGCGACCGGCACATCGCAGCGAGGAGAACGCAGTGGACGAACGGATAGTGGTCATCACGGGCGCGAGTGACGGCATCGGCGCCGCGGCCGCGCGATTGCTGCGGGCCCGAGGTGATCGGGTGATCCTGGTGGGACGCTCGGCCGCCAAGACCGAGGCGGTCGCGCGCGAACTCGATTCGCCCTTCTACCTCTGCGACTTCGCCAATTTGGACCAGGTGAGAACGCTGGGCGAACGCCTGGGCACTGACCTCGCGCGAATCGACGTGCTGGCCAACAACGCCGGCGGAGTCATGGGCGGGCGCCTGCTTACCGTCGACGGCAACGAATTGACGATTCAGGTGAACCACCTGGCCCCCTTCCTGCTGACCAATCTCCTACTCGAGACACTCATTGCCTCCAGCGCCTCGGTCATTGCCACTTCGAGCCTGATCAACCGGCGCGCCGGAAAGATCGACCTCAACGACCTCACGTTGGCGAACGGCTACAGCGCCCAGGATGCGTACGCCAAGGCCAAACTCATGAACATCCTCTTCACGCGCGAACTGCACCAGCGCTACCACGCCCACGGCCTGCGCGCCGCGGCCTTTAATCCCGGCGTCGTGCGTACCGGTTTCTCCAGCGAGTTCGGCGGCAGTTTCTCCTTTGTCTATTCGAGCGTGCTCCGGCACCTGCTGCGCTCGCCCGACAAGGGGGCCGAAACGCTCGTGTGGCTCGCCTCAACAAAGCCCGACGACGAATGGCGCTCCGGCGAGTACTTCCACGACAAGAAAGTGGCGAAGGCGAACCACCAGGCCTACTGGCCGAGTCTGGCGAGCGGTCTCTGGGACCGTTCATTGGAGATCACCGGTCTGCACTAAAGACGGCATCGTCCCACGGAGGATAGGGTGACGTCAATGGCCCGATGAAGGGAACGAAATGAACGAAACGTCGATGTGGGAACTAATTCACGCGGAGCGCGCTCGATTGTCCGACACTCTCGCGGCGCTCGACCCCGAGCAGTGGGAACACGACACGCTCTGTAAGGGCTGGAACGTACGACAAACCACGGGCCACGTGTTGGCCGGCGCGGAGCAGACGACCGCGCACTTTCTCTCGCGCTTCGCCGCCAGCCTCTTTCGTTTCGACGTGATGACCAAGGTCGACGTGCAGCGCTACGGCGCCCTCGCGCCCGGCGTACTCGTCACGCGACTGCGTGCGACCACCACCACGACCAATCATCCTCCGGCCCCCATCGCGGCCATGTTGGGTGAGGTCGTCGCGCACGCCGAGGACATCTGCCAACCATTGGGTATTAGCAGTGGCGTAGCCGACGAGGCGCTGATCGCGACGCTGGACGCATTTGCCAACACCGGCTTTCCACTCGGCTCAAAGAAACGGGTGGCCGGGCTCAGCCTGAAGGCCAACAACATCGCGTGGTCGCACGGTTCCGGTCCCAGCGTCGAGGGACCGGCCAAGTCACTGATGCTCGTCATGGTTGGGCGCTCGACGAAGTTGGCGGACCTCTCGGGCGCTGGCGTGGGTGAATTGACGCGCCGGCTCATCTAACGCCATCGCGGCCGCGCCGCGAATTACTTCTTCGTGGTCGTGGTCGTGGTGCTAAGCGATGCCGGCCCGGTTCCCGCGGCATTACAAGCCCTCGGGTCGTAGGGCTCCAGCGCCTGGTTGACGGCACTCGGGACGCTGAAGTCGCTGTCGGTGCTGACCCCGGGCGGGTCGTAGACCGTCGTGGTGGTCGTGGTCGACGTCGTTGACGTGGTGGTGGAGGTTGACTTTGCTTTCGAGGTCGTTGCCGTCGACTTTGCTTTCGACGTCGTGGTGGTGGTTGGCGCAGTGACGACGGCCTTGACCGAGAGGTCAGTGCCGGTTTGCACCGTGACGACGTCGCCCTTGGTCACCATCGACGGGTCGTAACCGAGGATCGTCGGACCCTGCAATTGGGCCTGCACCGCCTCGGCGGCGGCCTGGGCCGGACTCGTCCAGTCACCGTTGGCCGGCGGCGGCGCTCCCCCGTACCAGACGACCGTCTCGGCGACCGCACCGACCGGCGTGTCGGTGCCCGTGGACGTGACGTTGAATCCCTTGACCCTGAGTTGCGTCGCGATGAGGGCCGCCTGGCTGGCGACGCCGGTGCCGTCCTGGACCGAAATGGCCAGACTGGAAGGTGTCGGCAACGGTTTGCCGGTAAAGGAGTTGTCTGTGCTGGCGACCCCGAATATTTGGTGCACGACGTTCTGGCCAGTGGGTTCGATCGGAAATTCCACGTCACCGTAGTCGTACCCCTGGTAGGGGTAACTTCCCACCTCAACTTCCACCGTGGGATAGAGGAGCTGGGGTACGTTGGCGATCTGCGTGTGGGCGAAGGTCCTGGCGAGACTGACCATTTCTCCCTCGCTGAACCCGCTGTCCACGGTCAGATCGGGCAGCACGGCGGTGGCGAGACCCTGGTCGACGAGAGGATTGCCCAACCCTCGCGACGCAATCTTGGCCGCGAGCACCCGCAGGAATTCGTGCGTGCGTCGGATACGTGCCAGGTCCGACAGCCCCTCCTGGGGCCACGAACGGGGATCGTGATTGGAGGGATCGGGTTGGATCTGCAGGTGCCGGGCCCGCACTACCTGCAGGGCGCGCACGCCATTGAGCAGGTAGCAGCCCCGTCGCTCGATGTTAAGTCCCGAGTAGGCGTCGAAGATGGGCACCGGGAAGTACATCTGCACACCACCCAAAGCGTTGACGACGCTAGCGAAGGTGTCAAAGTTGAGTTCGACGTAGTGATTGATCGGAATCGCGAAGTCCTCTTCAATGGCGGCGACCAGCTGGCCCGGACCTTCATACAAACCGGCGTCGATCTTGTTCGCGCCCGTCGCGCGGGCGTTGGGTATGAAAAGGTCGCGCGGGATGGAGAGCAGCGAGACGGCGCCGGTCGCGGGATCGAGGTGAATGATCATGTCGATGTCGCTGTTGACGCCCGTGACCCCCTGGGAGCAGAGTCCGTAGGCGACGCTCTGCACCTTCAGCCCGCACCTCGTCGTCGAGCCGACCAACAGGATGTTCTCGTTGGCGCCGGGCTTGACCTTTTGAATGTGGTGCACCGTTCTCTTGTGCACCAGTGATCCCAAGTAGTAGTAGTCCGCGACCACGCCGCCAACGATCAATACCACCACGAGTCCGAGAGCAATAAGGCTGCGTCGGATCCAGATGAAGCGTCGGCTGTGCGACTTGCGGTGCGAGCCGCGTTTGGTGCGAGTTTTTGCGGCCGGTGCGCTCGTCCCCGGCTCCTGCGCGTTGTCGGCGTTGGTCTGGGCTGACGCTTGACCCTTACCGCTTTTGTCCCGGGCCATCGAAAAATTCTAGCGGCTGCCTTACTTTGCCATCGTAGAAAATCCGTCTCGAGCCGCGTGCCACGATGACCGATCAATTTCCCAGACGGACTGGGAACCGGTGTGGCCCGCGGCAACTTTTTCGCGTTCCACATCGCCAAGGAACGCGAAACCCAACTTTCTCGGTACCGCCGCGCTCGCGGCGTTGGCCGCGTCCATGCTGATACGAATCCGCCCAATGCTCGGCGTTGACTCGAAGCCAGCTTGCACGAGTACCCGCGCGGCCGCCGTGGCGTAACCGCGTTTAGTGCGGTCCGAGCGAATCCAGTAGCCGATCTCCAGCCCCTCACGGCCGCGTTCGGAAATTTTTCGGAGCCCGGCACTGCCGACCAGTTCCCCCGATTTGCGCTCGAAGAGTGCGTAGCCCCACCTCTCGTCGCCATCAAAGGCCGCCTCGTCCTCTTGCAAAAATTTGAGGATATCTTCACGAAGCGGCATGTTCTGACACCACGCCATCCACCGATGAAGTTCGCGGTAGCTGAGCGCGACGGCCTTCATGACGTCATCGAGGAAGGAAGGTCGCGAGCGTCGCAGTTGGATGTCACCGCCGATGAGTTGTTCGGGCAAAAGCGCCATTCCATAGTATTTCATGAGCGATTCGGTAAAAATCGCCCGATCGAGACTGACGAGTCACCTCGGTTGTTCGTGCACTTGGGTGAGGAGGTCACCGTGATTGCGAAACCGGGCGAAAATATTGCGTTGATGGCGACGCCCGACGGCGTAGTGACCTAGGCGGTGCCGATAACCGCCTCCACCTCGTAGTACTACGTCACGGCCGTGGTGTACGTAATGGTGGCCGTCGACGCGCTGTTCTGGGCCGCACGCAGAAACTCCATCCAATCCTTCGACGATATCTAGGTTCGATACCGACTTTGGACTGGATGGAGCTCCTACAGCGTTTGTTACTTCTTGATGAACTGCGTACTAGCCAATGGTGATGGTGGTGGCGTCTAACGTCGTGAAATCGGCGTCCACAGTGCCATGTGCAGTGATGTGCGAACCAACCGTGACATCAGCCAAGGTTGCGGGAGCACCGGCCTTGGTGTAGATCGTCGTGGCGCTCACCAGGATGGTACGGGCAAATCCCTTGCCGCCCCTGATGGTGATCGTGTTGCCCGAGACCGCGGTCACGGGCCCCGAGAGCGTGGCCAACAGGATGTTGACGCTCAGGGCCGTGGTCGGCGCTGCTGAGTTGACACCGACGTCGGCGCTGTCACCGGCCACCAGTGCGGCGGCGGTCAACACGGTGGAGCCTTCGGTGAAGGTCGTCGTAGCCGTAATGTTAAAGGTCGCCGTCGAGCCGTTCAGTCGGTTAAGCGTGAACGAGGTTGGAGTAACGCCCGTGACGAGGCCGCGAATGGTCTCGGCGTGACCGCTGCTCTTGATCGCCACCGAGGTCGCGTCCAACATCGTGAGGTCGGCGTCGATGGTGCCCACCGCGACGATGTTCGAGCCAACCGTGACGTTCGCCAAGGTCGCGGGATTGCCGGCCTCGGTGTACGTCGTGGTGTCACTGACCTGCACGGTGCGGGCGAATCCTTGGCCACCGGTGATGGTGATGAGGTTGCCGGCGACCGCGCTCACTTTACCGGCCAATCTGGCCTGGACAATGTTGATCCGCAAAGCCGTAGTGGGGTTGGTGGAATTAACTTGCACGTCGACCGTGTCGCCGACCGCCAAGGATGGGACCGTCATCGAAGTGGCGCCGTCGGTAATGATCGTCGAGGGCGTGATAGTGAAGGTAGTGGTCTTGCCGTCGTTGCGATTAACAGTGACCGAAGTCGTGGTGACGCCAGTGATGATGCCGCGATACGTGATCGCGTGGCCGGCTTCACGAATGAAGATCTTCGTCGCGTCGAGCGTCGTGAGGTCCGCGTCAATCAAGCCTTGGGCAATGATGACCGAGCCGACCGTGACGTTCGCCAAGGTCGCGGGGCTGCCGCCCTTGACGTACGTGGTGGTGGCGCTCACCGTAATCGCGCGGCTAAAGCCCTTACCCGTCATTATGGTGATCGAGTTGCCGTTCACGACCGTGACCCTGCCAGCCAACGTGGCCTGCAGGATGCCGATCTTGAGAGCGGTCATTGGAGCCGTGGTGTACACGTCGACGTTCACCTTGTCGCCCACGACCAATGACGCAACGGTCAAGATCGTCGCGCCCTGGTGAAAGACGGTGGTCGGGGTGATGGTGTACGTGGCGATGACACCGTTCAAGCGGTTCACCGTCACCGAGGTACTGGTAACCGCGGTAACCATGCCGTGATAGGTCACGACGTGGCCCGGGGCGTTGATGGTGACCAGCAGCGCGTCCAGGGTCGTGAGGTTTACGTCAATGGTGCCTCGGGAGAAAACCTCTGAACCGATGGTCACGTCCGCCAAAGTGGCGCTCGCGCCGTGCTCACGGAAGGTCGTGGCGGCGCTCACCAGGATGTTGCGGGCGAAACCTTGGGGACCGGTGATGGTGATCAGGTTGCCAACCACCGCGGTCACCTTACCGGACAACTCCGCCAGCTCAATGTTGATCTTGAGGGCCGTGGTGCGCGCGTTACGCGCGAGGCGAATGTTGATCCGGTCGCCCACGACGAGCGAAGCCTCGGTAGTTGCCTGGTAACCCTCAGTGAAGGTGGTGGTGGGCCTAATGGTGTAGGTCGTGGTCTTACCGTCCCAGCGATCGACCGTCACGGTCGTTGCGGTAACGCCAGTTACGAGACCGCCCTCGCCAATTCGCGGGTAGAGAAAGCGAGAAACCCTCGAGCTCGCGACGTCGTGGTGCCTGGACCACGCGCCGTGGTGGGTCGCGCCCGACGCGAGACCGGCGGCGCTCAGCATCAGGGCCATCGCAATGGTTACTGAACCAGCTGCACGTCCCGCCCACTTCATCTTGTTCGAATACATGGTGATCCTCCCGTTACAGACGTTCAAGATGATCTCGAACAAGAGTCAGTATTACTTTTCAGATTGTGAGGATTATGTGAAAGAGCAGTGCGTCGGCTCAAGGTTTCTGTGAAAAGTCAGAGACTTTTTGGCTGCGCCGGAACGCAACTATTGACGCGCCAAAGGGACCGATTTTCTTTCCCCGCAACGCCAATAACGTCACCATCGTGACGAAGACTGACCATTCGGTGCTCTCAGAATTACTCGACGAGGAGCTCGGTAGCGACCCCACGACGGTGCGTCACCTCACCAACCATCTACCGATGGCGCTGGTGGCCAAAGCGAACTTGGGGGCCGACGACGACGAGTTACGGAGATTCGCCACCATCTACGCCCGGCGCAACGTACCTCTCGCCACGGTCCAACACGAACTAACTCGCGCAAACTGGACGAGCGCGATTGGCCACAAGGGCGCCTCCGGCGACCTGCGTAATTACTTTGTGCGCGTTGTCAGCGACGCGGGCGTTGACGAAACCTTGCGAGCTCACTTGCCCGCTTTGCTGCCCGGTATCAGCGGCGCCGCATTTCACGGCGCAATCCGCCTCGCCTACGCGTTAGAGGTGCAGTCGCCAACTCGAGTGGCGGCCGGCCTCAGCTACCTCGCCGAGGTCGCGGCGCCGTTGGGACCAATCACGCCGAGCGACACCAAGAGCGATGATCCCGTTGAATTGATGGTGAATTTCTCTTCTTCGCACCGATGGACAAGTGCGGCCAAGGACCAGAATATTGGAGAGCGGATGCACTCGCTCGCACAAGAAGAAGGTTTTCAACCGCTCGCATCGTCGCTGCAACTGGACGAACACACCGGACAAATACTCGCGGAGGCGGCTCTGCTCATCTACGCCGCGACCAACGATTTCACGGCCCTGCACGGCGTGACCGGGATGGCGGCCATCTCGTCGCTCCGTCTGTGGATCGACGATCCATCGCAGGTCGACCTCTTTTCCTTCCAAGCACTGGCGGCGGCCTATCTCACCATTAATGCTCCCCCGCTGTGGTCACCAGAGCGCCTTGACGACTTTGTGGCGTCCAACGCCACGACGCGCGCCGACGTGGGGTTAGTGGGTGCCACGAACAATGACGAACACGTGTCGAAGCTGATCTATACGGCGCACCGCAACTGGGAGGCAACGGGCGATCCCTTGTACCTGGCGGTCGCGGCGCGCAAGGCCGGTCTGCTCGACGCGCGCGACTGACGGTAGTTCTCAGACGATCGATCATCGTGAGATTTAGCGCAGTGGCGCCGACCGTGGCCAACTACTTTTGTTGCTCGATGACCAACAACAATGGCCCGCTTTCGCGGGCCATTGTTGTTCACCAATCTAAGCGTGAGGGTGGAATCGCTTCGATAGTGGCGAGGTTGTCCAAGGACGGTCAGTTGATCGAAGAGAACCTCGACATAACCGATACCCGCTCCTTAGCGGGCTCAAACGTCTCGTTGGTGGAACTAACCGATTCACGTGCACGTACTGAGCTCGTGGGGCCAAAATCGCCGCTCTCATCGTTCTTTGCTTTCGCGCTGACGTGACGCTGGCGGTAACCGGAGATCAGTCCGTCGACTCCAATCCAGCTCGACGTCCTCCACATGGCGAGGATCACTATAGCGAAGAGGGCATAGAAGGCACAGACGCTCGCCGTGCCCGACATCACGTAGGTGAAGAGCAGGAGCAGGCTAGCGAGGCAGGCCAGCCGGGTGAGGAATCCCACCGCCAGGGCCACACCAATGGCAAACTCTCCCACGGCGACGAGAATGCCGATCCAGCCGGCGTTGGGCACTACGAAACTGTGCAGGAAACTGCCCCACCAGCTGTAGGCCGCGGCCCCGTGAGCGGCAAATCCAGCGACACCGGCTCCACCGTTGTGCATGAACGCGGGATTCTCCGCGCCCCAGATCTTGGCAATACCGGCCTGGAGCCACATGACGCCCAGCCAAATTCGCATCGCGGTCCAAATGAGCGCCGCGCTCTTGGAGCGCTGCAAGCGGTAGAGACTGCGGGGGGTGCGGACATTTGAGGGATTGCCAATCAGCTTTTCAAGGTTTTCCATGAGACTTCCTTCTTTCGTTTCTTATCTACTTACATCCTGTAGTCATTTTGTACGGGGAAAAACAAAATGAGTAGGGTCCAAAGTCTCAATATTGCTCCACGAGAGTTGACGTCACGTGATAGATATTCATTTCTTCGCCTTGAAAATCGCGAACGCCACGAAGTCCATCCGACGTACTAGAGAACAGATCCCCTGGCGTTCATTTCCCACGGTACGAGCGAGGAACGATCCAACGTCCACGCGTCGAGAAGATGGCGCTCGAAGCGCCCTTCGAGCATCAGGACCGCGGCGGCGCCGAATAGCAGGTCGGTCTCCAGGTGCGGCTCGGCGCTAATGAGTGAAGCCACCAATCGGTCGCGCGCGATGGCCGCGTGGCGTGCGTCGACGTTCACGTGCACGTCATAGAAACGTCGCCCGTCGGAACCGATGCCGAAGCGAGCCAGCGCCTGGCTATATCGATACATGGGTTCAACGGACGTCATGTGAGAAATCGCGAGATGGCCCACCAGGGCCGCCCGCCATCTTCGTTGCAATGCGAACATCGACGTCAGGTTGACCATCGCGAGCGTCACGCCGGGGAGGTTCTCCACGTAGGAGCCGTACGTGGCGTCGAGACCCAGCGAGGTCATGGTGCCGGCGAACAGGGCGGAGTGCATATATTCGGCGTTGCCGTAGCCGTATTCGTCGAACTGAATCTCGACTAGGGCAGCCTTGGCCTCGCCGGTCAGGCGCGGGATGCCGAAGGAATGGGGGTCGGCCTCTCGCAGGTGATAGATCGAGCGGTGCACGCACAGTTCACGAAACTGATCCAGCGTTCCCGAGTCGCTGAGGTAGACCGACAGTGACGGACCCGAGCGGCCGCGAACAAGATCATCCAGCGCTGAGACCACGTCCGTCGAACCATCGGTTGTGACGTGACCAATCTCTTCACGCAATCGGTCGACGAAGACTTGCTCCAGCCGGCTGCGAAAACCAAGTAGACCCGGATCCCATTCCCAGTCGGCTTCCGTCAGCGTGCGATAGTGCACCTCGTAACACAGATACAGGGCCAAGCCAAAATCGTCGTCGCTGAGCGCGTCAATGTCGCTAATCGCTGGGTGCGATCCGAGTGAACCCCGTTGACGCTGTAGCGCGGACACGACAAAATCGCTCAAGGGGCCCCGCGGCCACGGCAGCAGCGGCCAGTCGAACAGCTTTTCTCGCAACGTCGCGGGCAACACGGGCAACGTGACACGCGCCCGTTGATAGTCGCCGAAGGCGGACCCCTTCGTCAGGGACTCTCCGCGCGCGAGACCTTTTTGCTTCACGATGAACCGGAGCCTTCGCCCCAGGCCTGTCGTGAACGGGCCGCTCTGCGCATCATTGCACGCAGTGGCGCAATGTCGTTGTATGGGCCCAGCCCCGTGTCGTCGCCGCGCGACTGCGCCTCAACCGCCCTCAGGTTCGCCTTTAGTTGATCAGTCCGGGCCATCAACTTCCAGTACTGATCATCGGTTTCTTGGCGCCGAATTAGTCGCCTCATAATATCCCTCCCCTTTTGCCCTTGCTGATGGCGTGCGTAGATTCAAAACCCTCACGTCGCGTTCGTTGCACGTCGTGTTCTCGACCCATCGCCACCGGTTACCTCTTGTTGCCTAACCTCTTTTCACACTTGGTGACCATCAAATGCGCTGGACACCCTTGCTCATCGCCACGAGTGCGCCATGCGCTCAATGCATCTCGTCGCGCGTATCTCGCCACGACCGCGCCGCGAGTACTGCAGAGTCGCCCAACTCTCCTTCACCGTCGACAGAGGTAGAAAGGGGGGGATACAACCCCTATCGACGGTGGAAGAGAGTTGGACGACCGTACAACGAACTACTCCTTAAAGGCATCCTTTATTTTCTCGCCGGCTTGCGAGAGGTTGCCCAACATCTGATCCTCCTTTCCTTCAGCTTTCAACTTGTTGTTACCAACGGCCCTGCCTGTTTGAACTTTGAACTTGCCCTTCAGTATCTGGAGCAAGTTCTTGGCCTTGTCCTTCTTTGCCAACGTCCCACCTACTTTCTTGTATCGAGTGAAGACCGGTGCTTCTCACCGGTTCTTTGGGGCTGCGTCATCTCATCGTCGCACGAGAAAGACAATCACGACGATGACGAGAATCAACAAGACGGTTCCGCCGCCGATGTACATGGTTAGAGCTCCCTTCGACAACGTCGAAGGAGCACGAGCGGCGTGGCCGACGGCGCGTCAGAACGCGCACCGGGTACGCCAGGCGGGAACCCGGGATCAGTGGACCCACGCCACTCGTGATGTGACCTACTTGGAATCTTCATGGACCGAACTCGTGTTACCCGCGGTGTCCGTGACCTGACGATTCATGGTGTGATTGGGAGCACTGACGGGGTTGCGCGAGACGGCGAAGATTATTGCCGACACGACGAAACCGATGGCTCCCACGATCATGAGGATGAGCCCCACGGTCGAAAGACGAAAGCCCGTACCTTGATAGGTAACGGCCCAATACATGATTGCCCCTGCAGTAGCTGCGATGGCGCTAAGCACCATTCCGGGAAGACCCACGTCACACCTTCTTC
>ODAK010001628.1_pt1 | contig 24189 bp, 20 predicted proteins | sample 1539591 | NCBI WGS metagenome assembly ODAK01 (sample SAMEA3539303, study PRJEB22396) | soil metagenome | biome: tundra; feature: field; material: soil | place: USA | collected 2010-05 | depth 0.15 m | reverse complement strand
CGCGGGCAGCAGGCCGATGCATTGGCAGTACTCCATGTCTTTCGATTCCCTCGGCCTTGCCGAGCCCCTGCTGCGCGCTGTGCGCGAAGCGGGTTACACCACGCCGACGCCGATCCAGGTGCGGGCGATTCCTGCCGTTCTCTCGGGCGGCGACGTCATGGGCGGCGCCCAGACCGGCACCGGCAAGACCGCAGGCTTCGTCCTGCCGATGCTGCAACGGCTGATGGACAAGCCAGCAACGCGCGACGCCAAGGGCCGCATTCCGATCCGCGCCCTGATCCTCACGCCGACCCGCGAGCTCGCGGCACAGGTCGAAGAAAGTGTCCGCACCTATGGCAAGCACGCCAGGCTCGCGAGCATGGTGATGTTCGGCGGCGTCGGCATGCAGCCGCAGATCGACAAACTGCGCCGCGGCGTCGACATCCTCGTCGCGACGCCGGGGCGGCTGCTCGACCACCACGGCCAGCGCACACTCGACCTCTCGCACGTCGAGATCTTCGTTCTCGACGAGGCCGATCGCATGCTCGACATGGGCTTTCTGCCCGACATCAAGAAGGTGCTCGCGGTGCTGCCGCAGAAAAAGCAGAGCCTGCTCTTCTCGGCGACTTTCAGCGACGAGATCAAGGCCCTCGCCGACCGCTTGCTGAACGCGCCGGTGCTCATCGAGGTCGCGCGCCGCAACCAGACGGCCGATCTCATCGCCCAGAAAGCGCACCCGGTCGGGCGCGAGATGAAGAAGGATCTGCTCACCCACCTCATCAAGGACAACGACTGGCACCAGGTGCTCGTCTTCACGCGCATGAAGCATGGCGCGAATCGCTTGGTCGAGCATTTGCTCAAGCACGACATCAGCGCCATGGCGATCCACGGCAACAAGAGCCAGACGGCGCGCACCAAGGCGCTCGCCGACTTCAAGAAAGGCGAGCTGCAGGTGCTCGTCGCCACCGACATCGCGGCGCGCGGCATCGACATCGACCAACTGCCGCACGTCGTCAACTTCGAAATGCCGAACGTCCCTGAAGACTACGTGCACCGGATCGGCCGCACCGGCCGTGCCGGTTCGCCGGGCGAAGCGATCTCGCTCGTCTGCGTCGACGAGAACGGGTTCCTGCGCGACATCGAGCGCCTCATCAAGCACGAGATCCCGAAAGAGATCGTTCCCGGCTTCGCGCCGCCGTCCCACGAGCGGCCCGAGCCCATCGTGCTCGGCCGCATGGTCATCGGCGAAGGCGCGGGTCGGGGCGGCGCGCGGCGTTCTGGCGCGCCGCACCGCAACGGCGACGCGCCGCGCAACGACTCGGGACGAAACGGCGGCGGCTCGCATCGACAAGCGCCGCCGCGGCCGCAAGGCCCGGGCCGCGACGGGCGGTCGGCCAGCCGGCCTCCAGCGCGACTCGGCTCACCCAAGCGCTGAGCCCTCCACCGGCGAAACGACGCGATCGATACCATGGCGTTCGTGCCGTCGAGCCAACGAACCGCACTCCTCGCCGGCGCGACGGGCCTCGTCGGCCGCGCACTGCTGCCACTCCTGTTGCGTAGCCACGCATCGGTCGAGGTACTCGTGCGGCGCGCCGTTCCGGGCCTCGACGCCGACCCGAAGATTCGTCTGCGGGTTGTCGATTTCGCCAATCTCCACGAGCCGTTGCAGGCGATCGACGACGTCTTCATCGCCCTCGGCACGACGATCAAGGTCGCCGGCTCGCAGGCCGCGTTTCGCAGCGTCGATCTTGACGCGGTCGTCGCCACCGCACGCGCCGCGCGCACGGCGGGAGCGACACGGCTCGCGGTCGTCTCCGCGCTCGGCGCCGATGTGGCTTCGAGCGTCTTCTACAACCGCGTCAAGGGCGAGATGGAAGCGGCCGTCGCCACGCTCGGCTACGACTCGGTAACGATCGCCCGACCGTCGCTTCTTCTTGGCGACCGCGTCGCGCTCGGCCAGCCGGTGCGGCGCGGCGAAGTGTGGGCGATGCGGCTCTTTGCGCCCGTCATGGGCCTCGTGCCGCGAACGCTCCGGCCGATCCAGGCCGCCGACGTGGCAGCAGCTCTTGTCGACTCGCTGCACGCGGCGAAGCCCGGCATTCGCATTCTCACTTCGACACAGATGCAGCGTGCCGGCGGCTGACGGCACGTCCTCGCTGCCACGCGGCGGGATCCCTCTGCCGCCGCAGGGTGACCTCGACGACCGCGCCGAGACCGTCGAGCCGCTGACCGACCGCGCGCCGCTCGAGCGGTCGACGGCGGCGCTTTTCAAGCATCACGCCTTCATGCGGCTGTGGTTCGCGCGGCTCGCGGGCACCACCGCGAACCAGATGCTGCTCGTCGCCCTCGGCTGGCAGATGTACGACCTGACGCACAGCGCCTGGGACCTCGGACTCGTCGGCCTGTTCCAGTTCCTGCCCGCATTGGCACTCGTCCTCGTTGCCGGCCAGGTCGTCGATCACTTTCACCGCGCCCGCATCGTTGCGCTGTGCATGGCCGCACAGGCGGCGATCTCTCTTGCGCTGGTCTGGGGCTCGGCAGCGCACTTCGTCGATCGCGAGATGCTGCTCGTGGTGTCGGTCGCGGTCGGCACGGTGCGCGCGTTCCAGATGCCGACCCAGCAGGCGCTGACGCCCATGGTGCTGCCGCCGGTGCTGCTGCCACGCGGCCTCGCCTTCAGTTCGGCCGGCATGCAGAGCGCCATCGTCGCCGGCCCGGCGATCGGCGGCTTCGTCTACGTCGCCGGCGCCCAGGTTGTCTATGGCGTCTGCGCCGTGCTCTTCGTCGTGTCGGGCCTGCTCGCCTTCGGCGTGCGCTACGAACAGCCGGCGTGCATCAAGAAAGCGATCACCCTCGAGACCCTGCTCGCCGGCGTCCGTTTCGTGCGCGACCGGCAGGCCGTTCTCGGCGCCATCTCGCTCGATCTCTTCGCCGTGCTCTTCGGCGGCGCGACGGCGATCCTGCCGATCTTCGCGCGCGACGTGCTGCACGTCGGCTCGTGGGGTCTCGGCCTGTTGCGCGCCGCACCCGCCGCCGGCGCCTTCACGACCTCGATCGTGCTGACGCGCTGGCCGGTGACGCGCCGCGCCGGCCGCGTCCTGCGTCCGACCTCGTTCGTGCTTTCGCTGGCCGCGCTCGTCGTCGCCGGCGCCGCCGACATGATCAGCGTCGTCATCCGCCAGTCGCTCGTCCAGCTCGATACGCCCGACGAGATGCGCGGTCGTGTCAGCGCCGTCAACTCGGTCTTCATCGGCGCGTCGAACCAGCTCGGTGAATTCGAATCCGGCGTGACGGCGGCGTGGCTCGGGCCGGTCGGCTCGGTCGTCGTCGGCGCGGTCGGCACGCTGCTGATCGCCGCGTCGTGGCGGGGCCTGTTTCCGGCGCTCGCCGGCCGCGACCGCCTCACGTCGCAGCGCTGAGAGAAACACGGCGCCGCCGGCGCGCTTCAATCCTCGCCGCGCTTCATCTTCATCCGGACGCGCGCCTCCCGGCCACGCGACTTCCACGCCGAAAGCTGCTGCCGCCGCTCGACCCACGTCAGCGTGTCGCGGCGGCTCTCGCGCAGAAGCTTCTGGAAATTGCGCAGACGATCCGGGTCGACGCCCTCGCCCGCGGCGCAGCCCGGCTCGCCGCCGTGCGTGCAATCGCGAAATCGGCATTGCGCCGAGAGCTTCTCGATATCCTCGAAGCTCGCCGCCAGCGTCGCCTCGTCGACATCGGGACGCAAGGTTCTTAGGCCCGGTGTGTCGATGACGCAGGCGCCTCCGGACAGGCGATGCAGCGACCTGACCGTCGTCGTGTGCATGCCGCGGCCGTCGTGCTCGCGCACGGCGCCGGTGTCCTGGACGGCGGCGCCCATCAAGGTGTTGCTGAGGGTCGACTTGCCGGCGCCCGACGAGCCGAGCAGCACGAGCGTGCGGCCGCCGTCGGCGACATGGGCGAACGACGCGGCCGACGCCGGATCGGTCGCATCGACGACGATCGGCGCGACGCCGCTCGCGTGCGCGAGTGCGAGGTAGCGCTCGAGGCGACGCGGGTTGAAATCGTCGTCGAGCCCCATGACGAGCAGGGCGTGGTCGACGTTGCTGACGACGGCGTGCCGGCTGCCGTCGTCGTCGCGGCGCGCGATATGCGACGACGGCGGCACGCGCTGCCGCACCCAGCGCTGGCCGGAAGCGTCGCGCGAGGCGAGCACCCAGTCGCCGACGGCGAGCGCGGTGCCGGCCTCGAGCAATTCATGCGCAAGCCGGGGCAGCGGCCGCGCCGAAGTCTCGGCGGCGCCGTCGTGCAGCTGCACGGTCTCGCGATGGACCGAGGTAACGCGAAGCAGCTCGAGCTCGTCGCCGAGGTCCGCGGCGCAGACGCGCGCGCGCTCGGCCAGAGTGGTCGTGAGCCCGACGCGATGGAGGCGATCGAAATCGAAGTGAAGCATGTGAATCCGGAGTCAGCGTTGCTGCGGCGGACACTGACGTGCCGCGCTGCGATCGTCGGCAGGGCTCCTGCCGGAACGTTCAATGCAAGGCCTGCCGCGGGGCGGCGCCGGATGCGCGGAGGAACTTCGAAGCGAGCCGGCCTCAAGGGCCGGCGAAGAACAACGCGCGGATCAGGCGGTGGCCGACACGGCGGCTGCGCGAGCAAGGGGAGACAGGGTCTTGGACATGAGGCTCCTCCTTCACGGACTGGTGGCGCGACGAAACAATGCTTCGGGATGGCGGCGAGAGCGGTGCTCGCCGAGGCCGGCGGTCTGCATTGCGTTGCCGCGGCCGTCAACGCGAACCGGCATCGCGGCTGCGTCCGCGCAACACCTCGGGCTTCGGCGTCGCGCCATCGCCTCGTTCGCGCGTCGCGGACGCAATGGCCGGCCTCGTATCATCGTCGCGCTTCGCGCTCGCGCTGCATTCGCCCTCGAGGAAACACCCCCATGACACGGCAGCTCTTCATCATCACCGGCGCTTCGCGCGGCATGGGCGCCGCGATCGCCGAGCAGTTGCTGGCCGGCCCCGATCGCACGCTGCTCGGCATTTCGCGCCGCACCAACGACGCGCTCGCCGCGAAGGCACAAGCCGTCGGCGCTGCCTGCGAACAATGGACGATGGATCTCGCCGAGCCCCTTGGCGTCGCCTCGCGGCTGCAGGCCTGGCTCGACGATCTCGACGGCGAAGATTTCGCCGCGGCGAGCCTCATCAACAACGCCGGCATGCTGACCCGCATCGGCGCGCTCGAGCATTGCACAAGCGAAGAACTCTCGGCGGCGCTGCGCGCCGGTCTCGAGGCGCCCCTGCTGCTCACCGCCGCGTTCCTGCGGGCCACGGCGAGCTGGCCCGGCGAGCGCCGCGTGCTCAACATCTCGTCGGGCCTGGGCCGGCGTGCGATGGCCGGGCAGGCCACCTACTGCGCGGCCAAGGCCGGCATGGACCATCTCTCGCGCGCCGTGGCGCTCGACCAGGCCGAGCTGGCGCACGGCGCGACGATCGTTTCACTCGCGCCGGGCGTGATCGATACCGACATGCAGGTGCAGCTGCGCAGCGCCGACGGCGAAGGCTTCCCGGAGCAGGGCAACTTCGTTCGCCTCAAGGAAGCGGGGCAGCTGACCTCGAGCCGCGACGCGGCGGCGCGCGTCATCGCCTACCTCGGGCGCGCCGATTTTGGCGCCTCGCCGGTCGCCGACGTTCGCGATGCCTGAGGAGGCAGCGACCATGCAACTCTGCTCGATCGCTGCCCGTGCCTTGAATCTGGCTTCGGTGCTGGCGCTGTGCGCCTGCGCGCCGATGCAGCAGCTAGCGCCGGCCGATGGCGGGCGCACGGCGACGGCCGTCAACGCGAACCGCGACACGATCGCGCCGAACGCCAACCTCGTCGTCCAGGGCATTGCGCCGATTCCAGGGAGCGTGGCCGACACCGTGGCCCGCTACAACGATTTCCGCGGCCACGCCTTCGTCGACTGGCACCCGACGAAGCGCGAGATGCTCGTCGCCTATCGCAAGGCGGGCGGCAACACGACGCAGATCTTCCGCGTCGCCTCGCCGCTCGCCGAGCCCGAGGCGCTCACCGATTTCGCCGACCCGGTGCGCAACGCGAGCTACGAGCCCATCACGGGCGATTCGATCGTGTTCGAGCGCAGCGCCGGCGGCGACGAGGCGGCGCAAATCTATCGGCTCGACCTGGCGACGCGCGAGATCACGCTCGTCTCCGAGCCGAACCAGCGCCACGAGCTGCAAGGCTGGCTGCACCGCTCGAGCCGCCTGCTCTATCTCTCGGTGCCCCTCGACCGCACCGCCGCAGGAGGCGGTCGCGCCGATATCGCGCAGACGCTCAGCCTGGTCGACCCAGCGCATCCTGAAACGCGGAGAAAGCTCGCCGAATTGCCCGGCGGCGGCTGGGGCGTCGGCGGCGTCTCGTGGGACGACCACACGCTCTCGCTGACGCGCTATCTCTCGGCCAACGAGTCACAGGTCTGGCTGCTCGACATCGCCAGCGGCGAGAAGAAGCAGGTTCTTCCGCTGCCCGGCAGCGAGATCCGGGCCACCCATTTCGCCGACGCCTGGAAGCGCGACGACACGGGATTCTTCGTCATCAGCGACCGCGGCGGCGAGTTCCGCGAGCTGATGTTCTACAACCTCGCCGACGGCCGCCTCGTGCCGGTGACGAAGCACCTGCGCTGGAACGTGACCGGCGTCAGCGCCAGCGCCGACGGGCGCCTCCTGGCCGTGCGCGCCGACATCGACGGCCGCGACGACCTGCTCTTCTTCGACGGCGACAGCTTCGACGAATTGCCGTCGCCGCGGCTGCCTTCGGGCAGCGTCATCGCGGCCCAGTTCCATCCGCATCTGCCAGTGCTCGCCTTCGCCCTCAACAGCAGCAACGGCCCGAGCCAGGTCGCCGCGCTCGACCCGGCCAATGGCTCGGCCGAAGCGTGGACGCGCCCCTTCGCGCCGGCCGGCGTCGACATGGCGCGCTTCGGCGAGCAGCAGATCGCACGCTGGAAGAGCTTCGACGGGCGCGAGATCTCCGGGATCGTCAACCTGCCGCCGGCTCGCTTCGCCGGCAAGCGGCCCGTGCTCATCGAGATCCACGGCGGTCCGGAAGGGCAGGCCGAGTTCGGCTTCATCGGCCGCTACAACTACTTCGTCGAGGAGCTCGGCATCGCCCTCATCCGCCCCAACGTGCGCGGCTCCGAAGGTTTCGGTAAGACCTTCCTGTCGCTCGACGACGGTATGAAACGCGAAGACTCGGTGAAAGACATCGGCGCCCTGCTCGACTGGATCGCGACGCAGCCGAACCTCGACGCGTCGCGCGTTCTCGTCAGTGGCGGCAGCTACGGCGGCTACATGAGCCTGGCAGTGGCGACGCACTATGCGGATCGCATCGCCGGCGCGATCGATGTCGTCGGGATCTCGAACTTCGTGAGCTTCCTGCAGAACACCGAGAGCTATCGCCGCGACTTGCGCCGCGTCGAGTACGGCGACGAGCGCGACCCGGCGATGCGCGAATTCCTGACGCGCATCTCGCCGCTCAGCAACGCGGCGAAGATCACGAAGCCGCTCTTCGTCGTCGCTGGCAGGAACGATCCGCGCGTGCCGTACACCGAAGGCGAGCAGATCGTGGCCAGGGTGCGCGCCAACGGCACGCCGGTCTGGTATCTGCGCGCCGAGAACGAGGGCCACGGCTTCGCGCGCAAGGAAAACGCCGACTTCCAGTTCTACGCGATGGTCATGTTCATTCGCGAGACGCTGCTGAAGTAGCGTCGCAACGAGCGACCGGATCGTCCTTCGTCGAACCGCCTGCGCGTCAGCCCGCGCGCTCGGGCAGCGCCTTCGGGTCGTTGTAGCTCTTCACGTCGGTACCGCGATAGAGGATCTTCGCGTTGCGCTCGGCGTTGCGCTCGGCGATGCGCTTGTGCAGGGCGACGAAATCGGGGTCCATGTCGCGCAACGGCTGCGGCTCGAGCTCGAAGTGGCCATGACGGTCGACGCCGCGAACCAGCGTCGCGCTGTCTTCTCCCGCCACCTGCCGCACGCTCGTCGGGATGTAGCGGATGGCAAAGCCGATGCGCCGGTCGTCCGAGGGATTAGGCGGCGAGCCGTGCACGAGGCGCACGTGGTGCAGCGACATCTCGCAGGGCCCCAGCTCGATGACCCTGGCCCTGGAGGTGTCGACATCGACCGCGACTTCCTGGCCACGCGTCAGAAGGTTGTTCTTCGAGAAGGTGTCGCGGTTACATGACCTACGAGACCTTTCACTTCTGCTGCCACGTCTGCGACAACTGGTTCGTGCGCAACATGCCGTTCATCAACACGATTCGCCGCCACCACACTGCGCACCACAACATGGGAATCATGATGCACTTCAACATGAATCTCACGTTCCCGATCGCCGACTGGTTCCTCAACACCAGTGATCTCGACCGCGGCCTCTTCGGCCACCTCTTCAACGGCTACAGCACCGAGCACGTCAAGGCCGCCCTGAAGCCGGTGATTGCGCGTTTTCGCACCGACGAGACGCAGAGCGCCCGCTGCACTCTCGACGGCCCGAAGCTGGACGCCGAGGAATTGCGGGCCCTGGCGACGGTCGGCGGCCGCTTCTGACCTTGCTTCTCGCCGACACGCCGCCAGCAGGCCGCGCAGCGGCCGCGGAAACGGCCCGATACGTCTCGAAGCCGATTCGAGAACTAGTACCGGTTGCGAACTGTCACATCTGAAGCATCTGCACGCAGAGCCGCCCAAAACGGGCAGAAGCGTGGTGCCGGCGCAAGGTCTAGGCGCCATTGCTAACAAATATTGACGGCATCGCCGCCACGATACGTGGTCAAGTCTCGGGCACGTGATCTGCGTATCTCCCAGAGCGCAAGTCTGGTATTTGTGTCCATTCGCATCCACTACCGCTCGCTTCACCTTCTTTATTAGTCTGCAGCTCTGATGTTCGGTTTCGCCAAAGCCAGCCCCCGCACCGGCCCCGCTCCCGGTGTGCTCGCCTGCGCGGCGGACGCCGGCTGGATGAAGCGCGAGGAAGCCATCATGGGCACGGCGATCAACGTCGAGCTGTGGAGCGACGACCGGGCCGCCGGCGAATCGGCGATGGCCGCGGTGATGGACGAGATGCATCGCATCGACCGGGCGATGAGCCCGCACAAGCCCGATTCGGAACTTTCGCGCATCAACCGCGACGCCTTCGCCGGGCCGGTGCCGCTCAGCGACGAGATGGCCGGCCTGCTCGCACGCGCCAACGAATACTCCGAGCTTTCCGGCGGCGCCTTCGACATCACCTACGCCGCCGTCGGCCACCTCTACGACTATCGCCAGCGCATCCGCCCGAGTGAAGAAGCCCTGGCCCGCGCCCGCACCGCGGTCGGCTACCGCTTCCTGCACGTCGATGCGAAGGCCCGCACCGTTCGCTTCACGCGCGAAGGCATGCGCATCGATCTCGGCGGCTTCGCCAAGGGTCATGCCGTCGACAACGCCGCCGCGATCCTCGGCCGGCTCGGCATCTGCCACGCCAACGTCAGCGCCGGCGGCGACAGCCGCGTCATCGGCGACCGGCGCGGCCGGCCGTGGACCATCGGCATCCGCGATCCGCGCCGGGCCGGCGAAATGGCCGCCGTGCTACCGCTCGAAGACGTGTCGATCTCAACCTCGGGCGACTACGAGCGCTATTTCGACGCCGACGGCGTGCGCTTCCATCATCTGATCGATCCTTCGACCGGCCGGTCGCCCACGAGCGTGCACAGCGTCACCGTGCTCGCCGAAGACGGGCTCACGACCGAAGCGCTGTCGAAAACCGTGTTCGTGCTCGGCGTCGAAAAAGGCTTGCGGCTCATCGAGTCGCAACCCGGCGTCGATGCGATTGTCGTCGCCGCGAACGGGGCTCTGCACTACTCGTCCGGTCTGCTGGCGCCCGCGCCACGGGCCACCCAATGACGCAGGTCGCGTCTATGAAGAAATACTTCCGGAGGTCACCATGAACAGGCAATGGATCCTGGGCGCGTGGGGATGCGCTTCTTTGCTGGCAATCATCGCTGGCTGCAGCGGCGGCAGCACCAGCGAATCGAGCACGCTCACCGTCGCCGGCGACGTGCCCATCGCGTACGCGCAGCGCGTCAACACGCTCTCCGTCAATCCGCTCACCGTCGGCGCGACGGCGGCAGGCGGTGACCTCATGATCCGCGAGAAGTCCTCGCCGAGCGCGGCCGAGCACAACATCACGGCCCAGTTCACGCAGGGCAACGGCGACGCGCAGAGCCCGGACGTGTCGTTTGACGGTACAAAGATCGTCTTTTCGATGCGTTGCCCAGCATCGAACACCTCGATGATCGGCAATCAGCCCGCCTGCACGGGCCGCTGGAACATCTGGGAATACGACATGACGACAGGCGGGCTGACGGGCGGCACCTTCCGCCGGCTCACCAACGGGCCGGGCGACGACGTCGAGCCGAGCTACCTGCCGGCCGGCAAGGGCTACGTGTTCACCTCGAACCGGCAGACGACGTCGAGCGTCAACCAGGCGCTCGGCCACAGCTACATCGCACTTGACGAGTACGAGCGTGAAACGGTCTTCAACCTGCACACCATGGATGCGCAGGGCGCCAACATCACGCAGATCTCGGTCAACCAGAGCCACGACCGCAACCCGACCGTGCGGCCCAACGGCGACATCATGTTCTCGCGCTGGGACCACGTTGCCGGCCGCAACCACTTCAAGGTCTTCACCGTCAAGCCCGACGGCACGAACATGTTCGTGCTGTACGGCGCGCACAGCGACGGCAACAGCTTCCTGCACCCACGCGACATGGACCCGAGCGGCAAGTACGCGGGCTTCCTCACGACGGACCTGATGCCGCTGTCGCGCACGCATGAGGGCGGCGCCCTCATGCTCATCGACGCAGCGCACTATTCCGAGCAGAACACGCCCGCCGCAGCCGGAGTGCCAACCACCGGCGGCCAGCAGCAGGCGACGGTGCAGCAGCTCAACTACGGCACCGGAATCTCACAGTACGGTCGCATTTCCTCGCCGTACCCCCTCTGGGACGGAACGAACCGCATCCTCGTCGGTTTTTCGCCCTGCGAAGTGACAAGCCAAGGCGTGGGCGTCGTTTCGTGCGCGACACTTTCGGCTACAGACCTAGCGCGACTGTCCTCCAATCGGCTTACTACCGACGTCGCCGCGGACCCACTCCAGGACAACGTGCCCCCGAGCTATTCCATCTACATGTTCGATCCGGTGGCGCAGACCTTCCTCATCGTGGCCGCCCCGCCGCCGGGCTTCATGAACATGCACCCGGTGGCTATCCTGCCGCACACCGAGCCGAACGCCACCCAGCCGACTGCCGCCGACGCGACGCTGGCGGCACAGAACCTCGGCCTGCTCGACGTGCGCAGCGTCTACGACACCGACGCCCTCGGGCGCATGGGCGACGCGGTCCTGACCGCAGCCGACCTGCCGGCCGGGTGCACGGCCTCGATCGCCAAGACCGCCCCGACGGATCCGCAGGACACGCGGGCGCAGGTCGCCGATATCGTGCGCATGAAGGACCCCGCCAACGCCGCCTACGGCTGCGAGCCCGGACGCTTCATCCGCGCGGTGCGGGCGATCGCGCCGGGGGCCGGCATGTCCGGCATGCGCACCGCGATCGGCGAAACCGAGTTCGAGATGACGCAGATCCTTGGCTACGCGCCGATCGAACCCGACGGCTCGTTCAAGCTGACCGTGCCGGCGAACACGCCCATAGGCCTGTCCGTCGTCGATGCACAAGGGCGCGCGTTCCAGACGCATACCAACTGGATCCAGGTCCGGCCCGGTGAACACCGCACCTGTGACGGCTGCCACAGCCCGCGGCGCGGCGGCGCGATCAATTCCGGCACCATCGTCAACACGGTGCCGGCGGCGCTCCTGCCGGCCATGGCCAGCGCCCACCAGGGGGGCGAAACCTATGCCGACACGCGCACACGCCTCGACCCGACCAAACTGCTGCTCGGTCCCGACATGATGTACACCGACGTCTGGGCCGATACGAGCCAGGCCGGTGTCACCGCACACACGACGATCGCGCTCATGTACACCGGCAACGCCAACCCCGCCAACAATCTGGCGACGACAGTGCCGACGAACGGCATCATCAACTACCCGGATCACATCCAGCCCCTGTGGACGCGCGACCGCGGTGCCAACACGTGTACCAATTGCCATACCGACCCGGACCTGCTCGACCTCAGCGCCACGATCGCAGGCGACGGCCGGGTCGAGTCGTATGACCGGGTGATGATCGGCGATCCGCTGCTCGACCCGGTCACCGGTCTGCCGGAGACGATGATCGAGGAAGGGGTGCTCGTGATCGCTCGCATGCCGGCGCTGGTTGACACCGCGGCGAGCGAGGGCGACGCGGGCGGCTTGGCACGCCAGAGCCGGCTCGCCGAAATCATGGCCGGCGTGACGATGCTGTCGAGCGCCGATGCGCAGGCCGCGCATCCGAATCCGCCGGCGACTGCGCCCGACCACTCGAAGATGCTCAACGCCGCCGAGACGCGTCTGCTCTCCGAATGGATCGACACCGGCGGCAAGTACTACAACGATCCGTTCAACCCCGGTGCAAACGTGCAACAACTCAATGGCCTCAGCGAAGACGCGTTCAATACGCAAATCGAGCCGATCCTGACCTCGACCTGCGCGGCGTACTGCCACCAGGCCATCGGCAGCAGCACCGGGTTGTTGCCGGCGATGGGGACGTCGTTTCGCAACAACCGCTTCGTCCTTACCGGCGACCTGAAAGGCGACTATGGAGTGACACTGTCGATGATCTCCAACGCCTGCAACCCGGGCTCGAACTACCTGCTGTCGAAGCCCTCGGCGGTGCCGCACCCGGCCGGGGCGGTCGGCGTGACGACGGCGGTGCTGCCGGTCGGCAGCGCGAACTACAACACGATCGCCAACTGGATCGCCGGGGGTTGCTGAACAGCATGGTCTTTGCACACAGCCGCGCCGAGGCCGCTCCCGCCTTCAAACGTCTGGCGGGTCGCAGCATCGTCGCGGCCGCTGCGCTCCTCGTGAGTTGCGGTGGCGGAGGGTCGAACCCGTTCGACAATCCGTCGGCAGTGACGAACAGCCAGATCCTGACGGGACAGACCCTGGCATTCGCGTACTTCCAGAAGTGCGTATTTCCGATCTTCAACGCCCAACTGCAGATCAATCTCAACGGCACGATCACGACCAACACCTGTGCCGCCGCCGGCTGCCATGCGCTGGCGACCGGCGCCGGTGGCGCGCTCCGTCTCGTGCCGACGGCGCAGCTGATCGATCTGACCGACCCTGCGAACACGCCGGCCGTGATCCGCGCCAGCGACATGTACAAGAACTTCTATTCGGCGCAAGGCGAGGTCGTTATCGGTTCGACGACGCAAAGCCGCCTTCTCGACAAGCCGCTGCTGCTCGGCGTGCTGCACGGCGGCGGGCTGATCTTTCCTAGCCAGGCCGACCCGAATGCCAAGATCATCGAGTACTGGATCACTCATCCCGCGCCTACGGGCCAGGACGAGTTCAGTACCGCCACCTACACGATGTTCACGCCACCCGACCCAGCGACTGGCACGTGCAATACCCAATGAAGTGCCGCGCCTATGAAGTGGCCGCGGTGCTGATCGCCAGCGCGCTGTGCCTCGGCCGCGCCTGGGCGGCCGACCCTGCAGAACCTGCTCCTGCTCCTACTGCTGCTCCTGCTCCTGCCTCCGTCGCCCCCGCGGCCACGACCGCGCCGGTTGCCGCCCCGGCGGCGGCTGCCGCCTCCACGCCTGCGCCTGCCCCCGTCGCGACACAGACTTCGTCCTCGGGCGACGAGCGTCTGCAGATCGCCGATCCGTACATCGAACTGCGCACCGGTCCGGGCCGCGGCTTTCCGATCTTCTTCGTCGCGCAACGCAACGACTGGATCGAGATCCAGCTGCGCCACACCGACTGGTATCGCATCCGCACCGACAGCGGCAAGGTCGGCTGGGTCAGCCGCGAGCAGCTCGAGACGACGCTGACCGCCGGCGGCATCAGGAAGAGCTTTCGCGACGTCATGCTCGACGACTTCCTGAGCCGCCGCGTTCAGCTCGGCGCCGCCTGGGGTCACTTCAAGGGCGAGCCGATATTGAAGCTCTACACGAGCTACCGCCTCTCCGAGACGCTCAGCGCCGAAGCGACGATCGGGCAGGTGCAGGGCGTGTTTTCGGGCACCAACCTCTGGCACATCAACATGATGGCCGAGCCGTGGTCGGACAGGCGCTTCTCGCCCTTCGTCGGCATTGGGGTCGGCAAATTCACCAACTACCCCAACTTGAGCCTCGTCGCGGCGACGACGACCAACGCCAAGCTCGTCAATGCGGTCATCGGCGTGCGCTATTACCTGACAGAGCGATTCGTGTTGCGTGCCGACTATTCGCTTTACACGGTTTTCGTGAACGATGCGCAGACGAACGAATACCGCGCCTGGACGGCCGGGGTTTCTTTCTTCTTCTAGCCGCCGAAAAGCACAGATCACGAGCTCTCATGAACACAAGAACATTGCGCACCGCACTCCTGGCCGCCGCAACGACAATGGTCGCCTTCGGCGCGCAGGCGGCAGATCCGCCGCCGCCGCCGAGCGACCAGGTTGTCGTCCCGCAGGTCGACCGGCGCGGCATCCACCTGCCGAAGTTCCCGACCAGCGATTTCGAAATCGGCCTCTTCGGCGGCACGTACTCGACGCAGAACTTCGGCTCCAGCGCGGTCGGCGGCGTTCGCCTCGGCTACCACATCACCGAGGACTTCTTCGTCGAGGGCGTCTACGCCGCAACCAAGGTCAGCGACCAGGATTTCCGCCAGGTGCTGCCGGGAGGCGTATTCCCGCAGCCGACAGAAACGCTCAGCTACTACAACCTCTCGATCGGCTACAACATCCTGCCCGGCGAGATCTTCATCGGCGGCGCGCACGCCTTTCCGTCGCAGTTCTTCATCATCACCGGCGTCGGCAGCACCAAGCTCGACACCCAGCGGCGGCCGACCTTCAACTTCGGCGCCGGCCTGCGCGTCTACCTCACCGACCACTTCGCGCTGCAAATCGACGCCCGCGACCACGTCTTCTCCCTCGACCTGCTGGGCAAGCGCCAGAGCACGCAGAACCTCGAGCTGACCGCCGGCGCCACAGCCTACTTCTGAACTCGACGAGTCCCATCGCATGCGCACGACCCTGCTACCCGCCTTTCTGCGTGCCGCCCGGTTCGCCGCGGCCGTCGCCCTCGCCTTCGGCGCCAGCGCCGCCGTGCCGGCGATCGCACCCTTGGCCGCCGCGCCCGACTTCACCTTGCACACCATGAACGGCCCGAACCTGCGTCTGCAGGAACAGCGGGGCCGGGTCGTGATGGTGAACTTCTGGGCGACCTGGTGCGGCCCCTGCCGCCAGGAAATGCCGCAGCTCAATCGCCTGTACGAGAAGTACCACGCGGCCGGTTTCGTGCTGCTCGGCGTCAACGTCGACGACGACACAAGAAAGGCCGCCGAGGTCGCCGGCAAGCTCGGCGTCACCTTCCCGGTGCTCCTCGATACCGACAAGGCCGTCAGCAAGCTCTATGAGCTGAGCACGATGCCCTCGACCGTGATCATCGATCGCGACGGCAAGGTCCGCTACGTGCATCGCGGCTACCTCACGGGCTACGAGGACAACTACGAAAAGCAGATTCGGGAGCTGCTGAAATGATGACCTGCCGCACCGTTGCTGCGCTCGGCGCGCTGCTCGGTGCTGCGCTGCTTTGCGGCTGCTCGCCGATCCAGCCCTGGGTCAAGCCTTACGAGCGCGAGCGCCTCGCCGATCCGATCATGAAGCTCTCGCGCGACACCTTGCCCGACAAGGACCTCGAGCACACGCGCGACGTCCGCGAAGGCGCGCGCGGCGCGACTGGCGTCCAGGGAGGCGGCTGTGGCTGCAACTAGAGCGGCGATGGGGCTCTGGCATCGCCTTCTGGCGCTGCTCGGCACACTGCTTGGCGGTTTTCTGGCGACGAACACGGCGCGCGCGGTCGATCTTCCCGAGGACAAGGCCGAGACCCTGTATCACGTCTACAGCGGCGGCGGCGTGACGGCCCAGGGTCCCGCCGTCCTCGTGCGCAAGAGCCTGTTCGACAAGGTCTCGCTCTCCGGCACGGCCTACGTCGATTCGGTGAGCAATGCGTCGATCGACGTCGTCACGACGGCCAGCAAGTTCCACGAGACGCGCGTCGAATACGGCCTCAGCGCCGACTACGTGTACCGCGATTCGCAGATCACGGTCTCCGGCCTGACCAGCCGCGAGCCCGACTACACGGCCAACACCGGCAACGTCGACGTCTCTCAGGAAGTCTTCGGTGGCATGACGACCGTCGCCCTCGGTTTCACTCGCGGCGACGACACCGTCCTCAAGCACAACTCGCCGGAGTTTCACGACTATGCCAAGCACTGGCAGTACCGGCTCGGTGCGACGCAGATCCTGACGCCGCGCTGGCTCATGAGCGCCAACGTCGAAGCGCTGGCGGACGACGGCTTCCTCGGAAGCCCCTATCGGGTAGCCCGCGTCTTCGGGGCCACGGTGCCCGAGCGCAACCCGCGCACGCGCTCGGCGCGCGCCATCAAATTCCGGCTCCTCGGCGACCTCGGATATCGCAACTCGATGCATATCGAGTACCGCTACTACCGCGACACATGGGGCATCACGGCGAACACCGCCGAGCTGGGCTACAGCCAGTATGTCGGCGATTCCTGGCTCGCCGACATCTTTGTGCGCTACTACACACAGACGAAGGCGCTCTTCTACTTCGACAACGCGGCCACCGCGACGACCTACGTCTCGCGCAACCGCCAGCTGAGCGACTTCAACGACGAAGGCATCGGCGCCAAGCTCTCGTACACGGTCAGGAAGGTGCCTGGCCGCTACGACGTCAAGCTCAACGCGGCGCTCGAGTACACGACCTACAAGTACAAGGATTTCACCGACATCCGCACCGGCAACCTCTACGGCTACAACGCCGCCGTCGTGCAGGTGTTCGTATCGGCCACTTACTGAGACGGCCCATGTTCAAACGATGCTACTTGCTGATCGCCGCCGGCCTCCTCGGCGGCACCTTGCCGGCCGCATGGGGCGCCGACGCGGCAACTCCGGCGGCGACCGGCCCGACACTCTCCGCGAGTGCGCCGGCAGCCGCCGCCAGTGCTTCGATGATGACCTCGCCGATGGCGGCGGCGCCGATGGCGGCGGCCTCGGCAGCGACCGACGCGGCCAGCGCCCCGAGCGTGGCTGACGCAGCGAGCGCCCCCGGTGCCGCGGCCAGCGCGCCACCGGTCGCAGCCACCCTCGACGGCCGGGTCCAGGACGTCAAGAGCGACGTCATCAAGCTCAATCGCGACCTCCTCGTGCTCGAGGAAGAGCTGCTCTTCCCGGCGAATACGCAGGTGGCGCTGTTCATCTCGATGGACGTGGGCAAGATGTTCGATCTCGACTCGGTCCAGGTGAAGCTCGACGACAAGATCGTCGCCAACTACCTGTACACGGCGCTCGAGGTCGAAGCCCTGCACCGCGGCGGCGTCCAGCGCGTCTACCTCGGCAACCTGCGCACCGGAGAGCACGAGCTCACGGCCTTTTTCACTGGCAAGGGCCCGCACGAGCGCGACTACAAGCGCGGTGCGACCGTCAAGTTCGAGAAGACCACCGAAGCCAAGTACATCGAGCTGCGCATTCAGGACTCGACCGGAAATCTCCAGCCCGAGTTCGACGTCAAGCTCTGGCAGTGAGCCCGATGCGGCGTCTCTTCCACGTTCCATTCGTGCTGCGCTCCGGCCTCGCGATCGCCGCGGCATGGGCGCTCGTCTTGCCGTGCGGCAACGCGTCTGCCGCCTGCACGTTCGGTCTCTTCTGCGGCAGCGTCGCCGACGCGCCGACGCATGAGATCCGCGATCCGCACTACGGCGACGCCCTCTTCTATTTCTTCGAGGATCGCTATTTCACGTCGCTGACGACACTGATGGTGTCGCAGCATTTCGGCCGCGTCGAGCACCATGCAGACGAGGCCGAGGTGCTGCGCGGCGGCATGCTCGCCTCCTACGGGCTGACGCGTGAAGCCGGCGAGATCTTCGCCCAGCTGATCCAGAGAGGCGCCTCGCCTGCCGTGCGCGACCGCGCCTGGTTCTACCTGGCGAAGATCCGCTATCAGCGCGGCTACCTGCCCGAAGCCGAAGACGCCATCGCGCACGTAGAAGACCACCTGCCGCCCGAGCTCCAGGAAGAGCGCGGCCTGCTCCTGGCCAACCTGCTGATGGCGCGCTCCGATTACGCCGGCGCGGCAGGCGCGTTGAGCGGCCTGACCGGCAAGACCTTGAGCTCGCGCTACGTCCGCTACAACCTCGGCATCGCGCTGCTGAAGTCCGGCGATACCAAGCGCGGCACCGAACTGCTCGATCGGCTCGGCAAGGATTCGGCCGCGAACGAGGAATATCGAAGCCTGCGCGACCGCGCCAACGTCGCGCTCGGGTTCTCGGCCCTCTCCGAGAACAGGCCGATGGACGCGCGGACCTATCTCGAGCGCGTGCGCCTGCAAAGCCTGCAATCGAGCAAGGCCCTGCTCGGCTTCGGCTGGGCCGCCGATGCGCTGAAAGACCCCAAGCTCGCGCTCGTGCCGTGGTCCGAGCTCGTCCAACGCGACATCGGCGACACGGCCGTCCTCGAAGCGCAGATCGCCGTGCCCTACGCCTATGCCGAAATCGGCGCCTACGGCCAGGCGCTCGAGCACTACGAGGGCGCGATCTCGGCCTTCGAGCGAGAAAGCGCCGACCTGCAGGAGTCGATCAAGGCGATCCGCTCGGGCAACCTGATCGACCAGCTCGTGCAGCAAAACCCCGGCGAAGAGATGGGCTGGTTCTGGAACATCCGCGATCTGCCCGACATGCCGCACGCCCGCCACCTGGCGCAGTTGCTGGCGCAGCACGAGTTCCAGGAAGCGCTCAAGAACTACCGCGACCTGCGCTTCCTGCAGAACAATCTCGACGAGTGGCGCGACAAGCTGGTCGTCTTCAACGACATGCTCGCGACCCGCCGCAAGGCCTTCGCCGATCGCCTGCCGGTGGTGCGCGAACGCGAACAGAAGATCGGGCTCGATGCGCTCGTGAAGCGGCGCGAGGACGTCGCGGCCGAGATCGCGCGCGGCGAAGCCGAGGGCGACGGCGTCGCCTTCGCCGATGCCAAGCAGCTCGACCTCCTCGAGCGACTCAAGGACATCCACAGGATCGCCGATGATCCGAACGCCGACCCGGAGATCGTCAAGACACGCGACCGGGTTCGACTCGTCTCGGGCGTGATGAGCTGGCAGCTCGCACAGGACGCGACGGACCGCATCTGGAAAGAGAAAAGGGAGCTGCAGAGCATCGACGCCGAGCTGGCCGAAGCGCAGCGTGGCGTCGCTGCGCTGGCCGAAGCGCAACGCGAGGAGCCGGCCCGCTTCGACCGCTTTGCGCAGCGTATCGCCGCGATCAGCCCGCTGCTGCAGGTGATGATTCCGCGCGTCGCCGGCCTCGGCAGGGAACAGCGCCTGGAGGCGCAGGACATCGCGATTGCCGAGCTGGCCGGCCAGCAGGAACGCATCGCCGGCTACACGACGCAGGCCCGCTTCGCACTGGCGCAGCTCTATGACCGTGCCTACGGCAAACAGGACGCAGACCATGCTGCCCAGGCCAAGCCATAGCCTGTCGCTGCTCGCCGCAAGCCTGCTCTGCGCCTGTTCGCTCTGGCGTGGCGGCGGCACGCCGGACAACGAGCCGACGCTGAAGACACTCGCCAATCGCCAGGTCAACGTCGACAAGGACACGCCGCTGGCCGCCGCCAACGAAACGAAGGCAATCGACGCCTATCGCAAGTTCCTCGACATCGCGCCGCAGGCACCGCAGCGCTCCGAGGCGATGCGGCGCATCGGCGATCTCGAGATGGACAGCGCCGACACCCAGAGCGCCGACAGCAAGGCCGCCGCGGCGCCCGACTACAAGGCGGCGATCGCCCGCTATCAGGACTATCTCAAGACGTACCCGGCCGATCCGAACAACGACCGCGTGCTCTACCAGATGGCGCGCGCCTACGAGCAAAACGGCGACCTCGACACCGCGCTGAAGACGCTCGACCGCCTTGTCAAGGACTACCCGGCGACCCGATACGCGAACGAAGCGCAGTTCCGGCGTGGCGAACTGCTCTTCACGGCGCGCAATTACGTGGAGGCCGAGAAGGCCTATTCGACCGTCCTGAAGGCCGGCGAGAGCAACCCTTTCCAGGACCGTTCCCTTTATATGCAGGGCTGGTCGCTCTACAAGCAAGGCCGGCTCGACGAGTCGCTGCGTTCCTTCTTCGGCGTGCTCGATTTGAAGGTCGCCGGGCGTGCCGGCGAAGGCCCGGGCCTGCAATCGATCCAGGGCCTCAGCCGGGCCGACCGTGAACTCGTCGAAGACACCTTCCGCGTCGCCAGCATCAGCCTCGCCAACCTGCAGGGAGCCGAGTCGATTCAGGCCTACATCGATTCGCCGGCCCGCCGCAGCTACGAGTTCCGCATCTACGAGCAGCTGGGCGATCTCTACATCAAGCAGGAACGGCCCAAGGACGCCGCCGATACCTTCGGCCTGTATGCCCGGCGCAATCCCATGGGCGCGCAGGCACCGGTGCTGCAGGCGCGCGTGATCGAGATCTACGAGAAGACCGGCTTCGCCAATCTCGCCCTCGAGGCGAAGAAGGAATACGTCGCGCACTACGGCCGGCAGAGCGAGTTCCGCACCGCCAATCCGGACGGCTGGGAAAAGGCCCAGCCCCTGGTCAAGACGCGTCTCGCCGAACTCGCGCGCCACTATCACGCCCTGGCCCAGCAGACCAAGAGCACGGCGAACTACCAGGAGGCGGTGCGCTGGTATCGCGAACTGCTCGCCTCGTTCCCGGACGATCCGTCGGCGCCGCAGAGCAACTTCCTGCTCGCCGATCTGCTGTTCGAGGATTCGCGCTTCGCCGAGGCCGGCGTCGAATACGAGAAGACGGCCTACGGCTACCCCAAGCACGCGAAGAGCGCCGATGCCGGCTATAGCGCCCTGCTGTGCTACGCGCAGCAACTCAAGAGCGCGGCGGCGCCGGCGCAGCCCGCCCTGCGGCGCGCCAGCGTGGCGAGCGCGCTGCGCTTCGCCGACACCTTCTCCGGCGATACACGCAGCGGCCCGGTGCTCAGCGACGCCGCCGAAAAGCTCTATGCCTTGCACGACAACGACCAGGCGGCCACCGTGGCCCAGCGCGTCATCGATCTGCGCCCGCTCGCCGCCGAGGCGCAACGCCGCGTCGCCTGGACCGTGCTGGCCTACACGGCATTCGACGGCAGCGCCTTTGACATCGCCGAGAAGGCCTACGGCGAAGCGATCAAGCTCACGCCCGAAAAGGATCCGGCCCGGGCCGATCTCGTCGAACGCCAGGCGGCAGCCATCTACAAGGAAGCCGAACAGGCGCGCGCCACCGGGCAGCAGCGCGAGGCGGCCGCGAATTTCGCCCGTGTCGGCGCCGTGGCGCCGAATTCGGCAGTGCGCGCAACGGCGCAGTACGACGCTGCGGCGACGCTGATCTCGCTGAAGGATTGGGATGGCGCGATTCGCACCCTCGAAGACTTCCGCCAGCGCTTCCCGAACAACGCGTTGCAGGGCGAGGTGAGCAAGAAGCTTGCAGTCGCCTATCTGGAGAAAAAGCAGTGGGCCGGCGCGGCGGGCGAGTTCGAGCGCCTCTCCGCCGCCAACAAAGATCCGAAGGTCGCCCGGGAGTTTCTCTGGCAGGCGGCCGAATACTACGAAAAGGCCGGCGCGCGCGCGCCGGCGGCGAAGGCCTACGAGCGCTATCTGGCACAGAACCCGCAGCCGCTCGAGCCGGCCATCGAAGCCCGCTTTCGCCTCGCGAAAATGGCCAGGGAAGACGGCAACACCGCGCGCGAAGCGACGCTGATGCACGACATCTTCGTGGCCGACCAGAACGGCGCCGGTGCCCGCACCGATCGCACCCGCTACCTCGGCGCGACCGCGGCGCTGGCGATGGCCGAGCCGGTCGCCAATTCGTTTCGCGGGGTCCAGCTCGTCGAGCCGCTGCAGCGCCAGCTGAAGCTGAAGAAGGCGAAGATGGAAGAGTCGCTGAAGGCGTACGAGGTCGCCGCCGGCTATGGCGTCGCCGACGTGACGACAGCGGCCACCTACCGCATCGCCTCGGTCTACCGCGACTTCGGCAAAGCGCTGATGGCCTCGGAGCGGCCGAAGAATCTCTCCAAGGCCGAGCTCGAGCAGTACAACGTGCTGCTCGAGGAGCAGGCCTTCCCGTTCGAGGAGAAGGCGACCGAAGTGCACGAGATCAACGCGCATCGTGCCGCGACGGGCGTCTACGACAAGTGGGTGAAGAGCAGCTTCGAGGCGCTGCGCGAATTGCGTCCGGTCCGCTACGGCAAGACCGAGATCAGCCAGGGAGTCGTCGATGCGATCCGCTAGCCTCGCCCGCCTCCTCGCCCTCGCCGCAGCGGTGGGTGCCGCCGGCTGCTCGACGGTGTCGCAGCCGCTCGGCGCGATCCGCGATGCGATCACCCCTTCTTCGTCGAGCGAGGCCGCGCCGTCGGGGTCGCGCAGCACTGCGGCGGCGGCATTCGCGACGCCGGTCAATCCGGCGGCGCAGCGTGCCTTCGACGAAGCCAGCAGCGTCCTGCGCAGCGGCCGGACCGAGGAGGCCGAGCGCGCCTTCCGCGCGGTGGCCCAGGCCTATCCCGATCTCGCCGGGCCGCATGCCAACCTCGGCGTCATCTATCGCCGCGCCGGCAAGCTCGACGACGCGGCGAAGGAGTTCGAGCAGGCGGTCCGCCTCAGCCCGGCTCAGCCGATTTACCTGAACGAGCTCGGCGTCACCTATCGCCAGCAAGGCCAGTTCGCGAAAGCGCGCGACGCCTACCAGAAGGCGATCGCCCTGGATCCGCGCTACGCCGCGCCGACATTGAACCTCGGTATCCTCTACGACCTCTATTTCGGCGACCCGGCGCACGCGCTCGAGCAATACAGCCGCTACCTCGCCCTGTCGCCGAACGGCGACGCCACGGTAACCAAATGGGTTGCCGATCTCAAGAACCGCAAGCCGGCGCCGATCACGGTGAGCCGCCAGGAGAAGCCATGAAGCCCATTCGAACGGTCGCCATCGGCGTTGTCGCCGCGGCGACAGCATTGCTCGGCAGCGGCCCGGCTGCAGCGCAGAAGCGTGCCGCTGCGCCCGCGCCCGCCGTCGCTGCGAGCGAACCGGCGGCCAAGCAGGACCAGGCCGACCTCGAGCGCAGCCAGATCATCGGCAACCGCGAGTTGCCGAAAGTGCTCTACATCGTGCCCTGGAAAAAGCCCGGGCCGGGCGATCTTTCAGGGCGACCGCTGGTCAGCGTGCTCGACGAGGCGCTGGCGCCAGTCGACCGCGACGTCTTTCGCCGCCAGGTGCGCTACGACGCGCAAACCATCGCGCGCTCGCAGGAAGCGACGCCGGCCACGGCCGCGGCGCCGAGCAAGTAAACGTCTTCGTCCCTTCACCGCACCCGTTTCGTCTTCTCCGGAGTCAGCCATGGATCCCTTCAGCACCGTCGTCAAGTTCTTCCAGGATTGCGGCCTGTTCATCTATCCGAGCGCGCTGATCATGGCGCTCGGGGTAACGATCGCGATCGAGCGATTCATCTTCCTCACGAAGGCACGCACCCAGAACCGCAAGGTCTGGGCGCAGGTGCTTCCGATGCTGCAGAAAGGGCAGTTCCGAGACGTGCAGAGCATGACCTCGCACTCCGATGCCGCCGTCGGCAAGATCGTCAACTATGGCCTCACGCGCATGCAGAGCCCGGGCCGCCGCGAAGACTTCGACGCGGCGATGGAAGAAGGGATGATGGAGATCGTGCCGCGCCTCGAGAAGCGCACGCACTACATCGCGACCTTCGCCAACGTCATCACGCTGGTCGGCCTGCTCGGCACCATCATCGGCCTGATCAAGGGCTTCACCGCGGTGGCGCAGGTCAACCCGGCCGAGAAGGCCGAGATGCTCTCGGCCAGCATCTCGATCGCGATGAACAACACCGCCTTCGCGCTGATGGTCGCGATTCCCTTCCTGCTGATCCACTCGTTCCTGCAGGCCAAGACGAGCGAGATCGTCGACGGCCTGGAGGCCGCGAAGATCAGCTTCCTGAA
>ODAK010001627.1_pt1 | contig 24191 bp, 20 predicted proteins | sample 1539591 | NCBI WGS metagenome assembly ODAK01 (sample SAMEA3539303, study PRJEB22396) | soil metagenome | biome: tundra; feature: field; material: soil | place: USA | collected 2010-05 | depth 0.15 m | reverse complement strand
GCTCGCATATTGGGGGAAGGGGTGTCATGGCTATCCCCGAGCAGCCAGACCGGGCTGGCCAGGACCGGGCCCGTTTGGGAGCCCATCGGCGCCTCGTCGGGGCCACGCAGATGAAGAGTTCTGGTGCCGTCCAGCTCTTTGATTGCGCTGCGGCTTGGAGCTGTGATTGGAACAGTGTGCCCGGCGCGATTGAGCGCGACATTTCCATTCACCACGTGCGCCGCCTGGCGACGCCGGGCTGATCTTCCCGGCGCGGGGTGTCGGCCCCGGGTGAGTGATCGCTGGGAGGGATTTCCCCGGTCGCCGAAGGTGCTGACGGCCGGGGACCCTACTCGGCGCCGAACTTCTTGATCTCCTCGAACTCGGCTTCGGTCAGCTCGCGGGGCACGTCGCCCCTGGCGACCTTCGCGCTCTGCACGTGGTGGCGGATGTCCTCGACGATCTCGGGGTTGGCCAGGGTGGTGACATCCCCGACATCAGCGAAGTTGGAGATCGACGCGATGACCCGGCGCATGATCTTGCCCGACCTGGTCTTCGGCATGTCGGGCACGATCCAGACGTTCTTCGGCCGGGCGATCTTGCCGATCTCGGTCTCGATCGCCCTGGTGACCTTGTCCTCCATCGCCTTGCCCAGCTCGGAACCGGGCTTGAGCGAGACGTAAATCTCCACCACACGGCCCCGGATGTCGTCGATCACAGGGACTGCAGCAGCCTCGGCCACCTCGGGCACGGTCAGCGCCGCGGACTCGATCTCCTTGGTGCCGAGCCGGTGCCCGGCCACATTGATCACGTCGTCGACCCGGCCCAGGATCCTGAAGTAGCCGTCGGCGGCCTGCACAGCTCCGTCGCCGGCGAAGTATGGCCAGTCGCGCCAGTCTTTGCTGCCGGGGTCCTTGTTGTACTTCGCGTAGTAGGTATCGACGAACCGCTCCGGCCGGCCCCAGATGGTCTGGAAGATGCCCGGCCACGGGTTGCGGATGCAGATGTTGCCCGCCTTGCCGCTGCCCGCCGGGACCTCGCCGCCGTCCTCGTCGTAGATCACCGGGTAGACGCCGAGGACGCCGGGCCCGCAACTGCCGGGCTTCATCGGCTGCAGGGCCGGCAGCGTGCTGCCGAGGAATCCGCCATTCTCGGTCTGCCACCAGGTGTCGACGATGGCCGCCTCGCCCTTGCCGACCTCGGAGTGATACCACCGCCAGACCTCGGGCTCGATCGGCTCGCCCACCGTGGTCATGTGCTTGAAGTGGTAGTCGTACTTCTTCGGTTCCTCCGGGCCGACCTTGCGCAGCATCCGGATCGCGGTCGGCGAGGTGTGGAAGATGTTCACCCCGAGTTTCTCCGCGATCCGCCAGGGCCGCCCCCCGTCGGGATAGTTGGGGACGCCCTCGTAGATCACTGTCGTCGTGCCCAGCGCCAGCGGACCGTAGACGATGTAGGAGTGGCCGGTTATCCAGCCGATGTCGGCCATGCACCAGTACACGTCGCCGGGGTGAATGTCCTGGTAGTACTTCGACGTGCCGGCCACGTAGGCGAGATAGCCGCCGGTGCTGTGCACGCAGCCCTTCGGGCGGCCGGTGGTGCCGCTGGTGTACATCAGGAACAGCGGCGCCTCAGCCGGCATGGACACCGGCTCCACTACGCGGCCCCGGTAGCCGGCCAGCAACTCGTCGACGAAGAAGTCGCGGCCGTCGGCCATCGGGGTGTGCGAGGCGTACTGGCCCGGATGACGCCGCCAGACAAGAACCTTCTCGACCTCCTGGCCCTCCTGGCGGGCTGCCGCGAGCGCCTCGTCCGCCTTGACCTTGTGGTCCGTCAGCTGGCCGCCGCGGTAGTAGCCGTCCATCGTGATCAGGATGCGGCTGCCGGAGTCGGCGATCCTGTGCCCGCAGGCGGTGCCGCTGAACCCGCCGAACACCTGCGAGTGGATGACGCCAAGCCGTGCGCATGCCAGCATGGTGACTGCCAGCTCGGGCACCATCGGCATGTGCAGGGTCACCCGGTCGCCGCTCGTCAGGCCCAGGGAGTCGCGCAGCACCGCAGCGAACTCGTTCACCTGGCGGAGCAGTTCCGAGTAGCTGATCTCGACGTGGTTGTCGGACTCCAGCTCCGGCACGAAGATGATCGCGGTTTTGTCCGGGCTGGCCTCCGCGTGCCGGTCGACGCAGTTATAGGAGGCGTTCAGCTTGCCGCCGACAAACCACTTCCAGAACGGGGGATTGCTGGTGTCCAGTGTCGTGTGCCAGGTCTCATCCCAGGTGAGCAGGTCCGCGTACTCCTTGAAGCAGCCGGGGAAGTGCTTCTCGCTGAACCGGTCAAAGATAGCCGGGTCAGCCGCATTAGCCTGCTCGACGAACTTCTCGGGCGGGTAGTAGACCTCCTCCTCGCGCCAGTGCACCGCGATCTGCGCCTCGGAGACCTGCACCTCAGGACCCTGCGGCTCCTGGCTTTCTGCCATTGTCTTGTCCTCTCGCCGGAAGATAACTATCGGAGCACGGAGGGCAGGCCTGCCTAAGCCTCCTTGAGCAGGCCGGCGCACACGCCGAAGTCGTGCAGCTCGGCGCAGACCGCCGCCCGGCGGGTGAACGCCGCCGTGTCGCCCCGGTTCAGCGAATCCCAGCACAGGCCCTCTGCCAGTGCCAGTGCGCGCATGGTCACCGAGCCCAGGGCCGGGATCGGCTCCGTCTCAGCCGCGTGCCGCAGGAACCACGCCTCACGCCCCGCCGCCTCGGTCGTGGTCACCGCCTGCAAGTGCGCGAGCAGCACCGACAACTCACCAGCCACGTACTGCCGCGTCATTCCCATCGCCAGCCCGCTGGGCCCGTGCCGCCGTACACCGCCCGTGTGGCGCGCAGCGGTCCGCGTTGCACCCGGTGCTGCGCTCCTGCTGCATATTTCAAGCCACCTCCAGGTTCCCGGGGGTGAATCAGATCTACCGCGACCCAGCATGAGCCGGCCGTGTTACAGCTGGGTGGTGACGGCCTTGACCTCGGTGTAGTTGTTGAGTACTTCGTGGCCCATTTCGCGTCCCCAGCCGGACTGCTTGTATCCGCCGAACGGCAGCGCCGCGTCGAACACGTTGTAGCAGTTGATCCAGATGGTGCCGGCCCTGATCTTCTTGGCCAGGGCGTGGGCCTTGGAGATGTCACTGGTCCAGATGCCCGCCCCGAGGCCGTACTCGGAGTCGTTGGCGACCGCAGCGATCTCATCGAGGTCGCTGAACGGAGCAGCGACCAGGACCGGCCCGAAGATCTCCTCGCGCACGACCTTCATGTCTGGGCGGGTGTTGGTGAGCACTGTGGGCTCGACGAAGTAGCCGCGATCGCCGAACCGGCCGCCGCCCGCGAGGGCGGTGGCGCCTTCTGCTTTGCCGGAGTCGAGGAAGCCGGTCACCCGGCGGAGCTGCTCATCGGAGACCAGCGGGCCCATCTGCGTCCCCGGCTCCATCCCGGATCCCATCTTGATCGACTTCGCGATCTCGGCGACGCCGTCGACCACTTCGTCGAAGCGGCCGCGCTGGACGTAGAGGCGCGAGCCGGCGACGCAGCACTGCCCGTGGTTGAAGAAGATCGCGTTCGCGGCGCCCTCGACTGCGCCGGGCGCGGCGTCGTCGAAGACGATGTTGGGGCTCTTGCCGCCGAGTTCCAGGGTCAGCTTCTTGAGGTTCCCCGCCGCCGCCTGGAGGATCAGCTTGCCCACTTCAGTGGAACCGGTGAAGGCGACCTTGTCCACGTCGTTGTGCGCGGCCAGGGCCGCGCCGGCGGTCTCGCCGAAGCCGGATACCACGTTCACCACGCCCTCGGGGATACCGGCCTCGGCGATGAGCCCGGCGAGCCGCAGCGCGGTCAGCGGGGTCTGCTCAGCCGGCTTGAGCACCACGCAGTTGCCGGTAGCCAGCGCCGGGCCGAGCTTCCACGCGGCCATCAGCAGCGGGAAGTTCCACGGGATGATCTGCCCGACCACGCCGAGCGGCTCACGCAAGGTGTATGAGTGGAAATTCGCGCCCGGCATGTACGGCACCGAGATGTTGATCGTGTTGCCCTCGATCTTGGTGGCCCACCCGGCCATGTAGTGGAAGAGATCCGCGGCCAGCGTCACATCGGCGGCCCGCGCCACGGCGAAGGGCTTGCCGTTGTCGAGCGACTCCAGCTGGGCGAGCTCGTCGAGGTGCTCGAGGATGAGATCGCCAATCCGCCAGATGATGCGGCCCCGCTCGGACGGGGTCATCCTGCTCCACGGGCCGTCCTCGAAAGCCCTGCGCGCAGCCCGCACGGCCCTGTCGATGTCCTCCGCGTCCCCCTCGGCGATCCGGGCGAGGGTCTCGCCTGTCGCCGGGTTAGGGGTCTCGAACGTCTTGCCCGACGCCGCGTCCGTCCACTGCCCGTTGATGAACAGCTGCCGCGGGGCGCCGATGAACTCCTCGACGCTCCGGTCCAGGGTCACTGTCATGAATGCTCATCTCCCACTGCCGCCGACGCCGGTGGCCACGCCGTCGCGGCCAGCCTGCAATCGCCGTGCCGTGCCCCGGTCTGCCGACCGGGGCACATTCGATAGTGCTCATTGTCCAGCAGGTCGGGCGCCACGACAGCTACCCAACCGGACAGGCCAGCGCGCACAGGAGGACGGCGTCGTGACTACCCAATCGCCTCTCGGCTACCCATGCCGGAAATGCCGATGCAACAGACTCTTGACAGCAGCGTAACCTGGGTCTTGTCTGGGATAATCGGGTCTTGTCTGGGAAAACAGGGCAGGAGTTCTCATGCCCATTCCACTGGAAAACCTCGCGATGGTCGAGAGCGACTGGCCCGGTGCCGACTGGAACTGCGAAAAGAGCACCGGCCAGCTGGCCGGCCCGCGACGGGGCGAGGCGCTCAGCGCCCACGCCCCCGCGCGGCTGGCGAAGTTTCATGCTCCTGAGATCGTCTTCGGGCCGGGTGCGCTGGCGGAACTAGGTCACTGCGCGGCGCGGCTCGGTGCGCGTCGGCCGTTCCTTGTCACCGACCCTGGGCTGATCGAGGCGGGCTGGGTGGATGAGGCCGTCGCCTACCTGCGGCGCAGCGGGCTGCACCCGGCAGTGTGGCATGACGTTACCCCCAATCCTAAGGACCACGAGATCGAAGCCGCCTTCCAGATGTACGCCGAGAGCGGCAGCGATGTGATCATCGGGCTGGGCGGCGGCTCGTGCATCGACGCGGCGAAGGGCGTAGCGATCCTGTCCGGCAACGGCGGCCGGATCCTCGGCTACGAGGGGGTGGACAAGGTCGTACGCCCGATCCCGCCGACCGTGATGGTGCCGTCCACCTCGGGCACGGGCGCGGATGTGTCGCAGTTCGCTGTCGTCACCGACACGGCGGCCCACATCAAGATCACCATCATCAGCCGGACGCTGGTGCCGGAGATCTCCGTGATCGACCCGCGCCTCCTCACCACCATGCCGGACTGGCTCAACGCCTCCACCGGGCTGGATGCGCTGACGCACGCGATCGAGGCGTTCGTGTCCCGTGCGCACAACCTGCTGACCGACAGCCATGCGCTGCATGCCGTCGCGCTGATCACCCGCCACCTGCTGCGCACCCGGCTGCGGCCGAACGAGACCATCCCGCGCCTGGCCATGGCCCTGGGGTCGCTGGAGGCGGGCATGGCGTTCACCAATGCCATCCTGGGTGCCACGCACGCGATGAGCCACCAGGTCGGCGGCGTATTGGACGCCCCGCACGGCGTGGTGAACGCCGTTCTGCTGCCCCACGTCATCAGGTTCAACGCCCAGGTCTGGCCAGGGCGCTTCGTCCCGCTGGCCGCGGCAAGCGGCATCCGCACCGAGGGCGTGCCGGCCGGCGAGGTTGCGCTGCTCCTCGCCGAACGGGTACGCGAACTGGCCGACGAGGTAGGCGTCCCGAAGGGACTGGCCGCGCTCGGTGTCACCGAGGACGTGCTGCCCCAGATGGCCCGGACCACCTTGAAGGACGCCTGCCTGGCCACCAATCCCCGCGAAGCGGACGCGCGGGACATCGAGACGCTGTTCCGGGCGGCCTTGTGACCGGGCCACCGGCGACCGAATCAGGGCGCGATGCTCGTCCGGACGGCGATCTGGAGATCCTGACCGGCCTTCGCTCAGGCAAGCGCTCGTACTACTCCGAGTACGTTCGCTCCGCCGAGCGCTTCGAGCACGCCGTGCAGGCGCTGGACGGCATCTCCCGCGCCCTGGTGCGCACCGCAGCCGGTCCCCGCGCGCTGGTCGAGTGGGTGGTGCGGACGGCGACGGCGCACCTGCAGGCCGACTGGCTGCTGTTCGCCGTGGCCGACGGGGTACTGCCCGCCGCCCGCCCCCGGTTTCTCGCAGTGACTGATGGCGAGCTGATCGACGACGAGAGCAGGCTGCCGGCCGACGTACGCGAACACCTGGCCGTGCTGCGCGGCCGTCCGTGGGAGGTCGAGTCGCCGGACAGCGGCCAGGGCTGGGTTCGGGTGTCGATGACCCTGGATGACGAGCCGGTCGGCGGGATCGCAGCGCGGCCGGGCGCCGGGCTGGAGGCGGCCGGCACCGATCGCGCCATCCTAAGGGTGCTGGCCAACCAGGCCGCCGTGGCGCTGCACAACTCATTCCTGTTCCACGCAACTACCCAGTTGCGTGGCCGCAGCGAGCAGCTCTACGACGCGACCACACGACACGCCAGGGACTTGGCCGCCCGCAGCGCCGAGCTGGCCGAGACGCAGCGGCAGCTCGATGCGGCGCGGCAGCGACAGGCGCTGGACGACGAGCGGCACCGCATCGCGCGCGAACTGCACGACAGCGTGACCCAGTCCGTGCTGTCCATCGGCATGACCATCGAGGTGTGCCGGGCAGAGCTGGAGAGCATAGGCGGCCCGGCCAGGGAGATCGCCGAGCGCCTGGTGCCGGCCAAGGACCTCGCGCGGCACGCGGCCGAGCAGTTGCGGGCCGCGATCTACGCGCTGCACCGCACCGCTGAGGAGTCAGCGGTTCCGCTGCCCGTCATGCTGCAGCGGCTGTGCACGGTGCACCGGCCCACCGACCTGCACGTGAAGGTGATGCCGGAAGGACACCCAGTCCCGCTGCCCCCCGAAATCGAGCAGTCGATGCTGCGGTGGACCGGGGAAGCATTGTTCAATGCGGCGGCGCACGGCAAAGCCACGCGCGCCCTGGTCCGGCTGCGTTACCGGGCCGACGCGGTGGCCATCAGCGTCTCCGACAACGGGACCGGTGACCCGGCGCAGCTGCGTCGCGCCCTGCGGCTGTCGTGCGCAGCAGACCTGTCCGGACGACACCGAGGGCTGGCGAACATGCTGACCATGGCGGAGGAACTGGGCGGCACATTGTCCATCCGCCGCTCTCGGTCCGGCGGCGTCCTTCTCCGCATGGACATCCCCCTGCCCCTGCTCGGGCGCAGCGAGGCCGATAGCCGGCAGTTGGCGGAGGGTTGCGGTGGCGATGCATGAGGAACAGCCGGGGCGGGCGGAGCCGGCTGACGAGGTCCCGGTCAGGATCGTGCTCGTCGACGATCACGCGATCCTCCGGCAGGGCCTGCGCTCGCTGCTGGAGCGCGAGCACGACCTGCAGGTCGTGGGCGAGGCCAGTTCTGCCGGCGAGGCGCTGGCCGTCGTCGAGCGGACCCGCCCGGCGATCGTGCTGCTCGACATGAAGCTGTCCCCCGCATCGGACAACGACGGGCTGGGCGTGTGCGCTCGGCTGACCAAACGATATCCTGAGCTCAGCGTGCTAGTGCTCTCCACTTTCGTGGACGACGCGCTGGTGGTCAGCGCCATTCAGCACGGGGCGAGTGGCTTCGTGGTCAAGGACGTCGACACCCTGGAGCTGGTGCGCTCGATCCGCCTGGTCGCCCGGAAGGGGAGCGCGTTCGACTCCCGCTCCGCCGCGGCCATGATGCGGTCGATCCACGCCCCGCAGGCACGCTCACCGCTGACCGGCCGCGAGCTGAACGTGCTGAGGCTGGTCGCAAGCGGCTTGAGCAACCGGGGCATCGGCGCGCACCTGCACCTGTCGGAGACCACGGTGAAATTCCACGTCCGCAACATCATGCGCAAGCTTGACGCGACCAGCCGCGCCGAAGCGGTCTACAAGGCCACTAAGAACGGCCTGGACCTGACGTCCAGCTGAGACCTAGCCGACGGTCAGCACCAGCCAGCCGCCGTGGTGCTCGTGCATCGAGTAGCGGTGGCCGGTGCTGTCGCCCAGCTCACCAAGCTGGCGGAGGTCAATGGTGCGGACATGGCCGTAGGCGGCGGTGGGTTCCTCCTCGAACGGCACGGCGACCACCACCAGACGGCGGGCAACCCGGAGCGCCTCGCTGAGCACGGCGCTACCGTGCTCGGGGCTCACGTGTTCCAGCAGGTGGATCACGCTCACCGTGTCGGCCCAGTCATCGGGCACCGGGATCCGCGCCGCATCGCATACCAGGGTGCTCACTTGCAGCCCGCGCGCGGCGGCTACCGCATTCAGCAGGCACATGGTGCCGCTGGACAGGTCAGAGGCGGTCACCGTGTTTCCCGGCCTTTCGGCCAGCAGCAGCGGGAGGAAGCCGAAACAGGAGCCAACGTCGAGCACCCGGCCGGCGGGAATGAGCTGCATTGCGTGCGCAGACACGCGTGCGAACTCGCTGATCGGCGCGCGCCCCAAGCCATTCGCCGCGGCCGGCGCCCGCCAGCACTGCCGGATTCTGGCCAGGGTATTGCCATAGAAGGTGCACCATGCCAGCAGCGGCTCATCAATGCAGGACCGCACGACGCCGGTGAATACCCGCTCGAAGATGTCCGTCCCGGACAGCCAGCCCGGCGCGAACAACTCCTCGGCCAGCATCGCGGCCACTTCGTTGTCGAGCTGGTCGGAACGCAGCCAGTGACTCACCTTGATCCGGTGGCCGTTTTCCCACAGGCAGAAGTGATCGGTGCGGACCATGGGACCGGGGCCTTCGGTTTGGCCATGAGGCGGTTCGGCCCGCAGAACGCTGACGAGATAGTCGTCGTAGCGCCCCCGCTGGCACGGCGCCAGCGGGTCGATGGCCTGCGGGAGCGACCGGATCACAGGCGGCTCGCTCATCGTCCGGTCGCCTCCGCGGAGATCTGCCAGGCTGCCCGCTGGAGCCCGGTGAGATCGGCGACCACTTGGACGCGGCCGCAGAACTCCGCGTAGCGCGGCAGGTCACACGCCCCCAGTCCCCAGGAATACCGGGGTTCGGGAGTCAGCCAGATCGTCTCGCGGACCCTTCGGGTGATCTCCTGGAAAGTGTCCAGCTGGACGTCGTTGCCGTTGCCTCGCCCGTCTCCGAGCACGATGAGCGTGGTGCGGCGATCGAGCGCGGCGGACTGCTCCGACAGCAACTCGGTGAACGTCGCGCCGTAGTCGGAGCTGGCGTCCACGTCGAGCAGGCCGCCGGCGGGCAACCCGTCGAACACCAGCCCGAGCGCCCGCTCCAGGGGGTGCTCGGCGAACAGCTCGGTGATCTCGACCGGCGAGTCGACGAAGGCGAACGAGCGAGCCTGCGTGAACAGCGACTGCATGCCGTACACCAGGTGCAGCGTGAACCGCGCGGTCGCGCGCACCGACAGCGACACGTCGGCCAGCAGCACCAGCCGTGGCTTGTCCGCGGCACGGCTGGTGGTGACCGGCTGGAACGGGACGCCCTCATAGCGCATGTTCTTGCGCATGGTGCGGCCAGGGTTGACCCGTCCGCGGGGAGTGTTGCGCTGCCGGCTGGTCCGGGCGCCGCGCAGCTGGCGTGCCAGTCTGCGCAGCGCCTCCTCCAGGTCGGCCCGCTCCCGCTCATCGACGGACTCGATCCACGCGCGCTCGGCAATCCGCGCCTCCACATCCGCGCCCGCGAGCTTGTCCAGGTAGCGCCGCAACAGCTCGGGCAGATCATCGATGACGCCAGCCAGCTGCCGGCGCAGCAACGCCAGGGCGCGGGCGTCGATATCCTCATCCGCCGCCTCCAGCCAGCCGAGCAGCACCTCCTGCTGCGCCACTGTCAGCGCGGTGTCGACGCGGTGCCCGGTAGCCGGGGCGAGCTGGCCCGGCAGGCCGGGGTTGTGCAGCCGGTTGGTTTCCAGCTGCACGGAAGCCCCGGCGTCGCGAGCGCCGTCGGCACCCTCCTTGGACAGCACGATCTCGTCCGTCACCGAGGCCAGATCGATCTTGTTCGCTTCCTGGTGCAGGTTGTACTGCTGGGCGAGATCCTCCTGGCGGAAGAAATCCCTGATGTCGGCCGGCTTGCCATGGCTGTGCCCCTGCTGCGGCAGCTCTGACGGCTCTTCGGAGACCGTGAACGACTCCAGCTCGCCGGTGTCGGCGAGGTCGTCGTGCTCATGGCTGTGACCGCGCCCGCCGGAGGGGCCGGAAACCCGGCGCAGCGAGAAGAACGCCGTGAACAGCTCGTCGAACAGCTCGTCGTCACGCCGGTCCTTGATCAGCGTGACGTGCAGGGCCGCGCGCAGCGTATCCCGGCCAGCAAGCACGCCCGGCTGGGCGGCGGCCAGCATGGCATCGGCAGCCTCGGCAACCGACACGCGCACGCCGAACAGCCTCAGCAAGCGCACGAACCGATGCAGGCTGCCTACCACGTGCCCCCCGCTCAGCCGGGCCGGCGGCGGGTGAACGCCGCGAACGACCGGCTGCCCTGGCCTTGCCCGGCCGTCGCGCGGCGGGTTGGGCCCGGGCCCGGGGCGCCGTAGTAGCCATCGTCGTGGCGGCCGGGCCGGTCCTTGGCCGCACGGGCGGCCTGGCCTTCGGCCGCATCCTCCCCGGAATGCCCGCGCTCGTGGGCGTGCTCGTCATCGTGGCCCTGCCCCTGCCCCTGCCCCTGCCCCTGGCCGTGCCCGTGTCCGTGTCCGTGCCCGTGGGCACCGCCCGCAGCGGGCAGCTCGCGGTTCGGGTCGACCAGGCGTGGCATTGCCTCCACCGCGCGCTGCATGTCCCGTTCGTACTTCAGGACGACGTTGGCGGTGTCGGCGAGCACGCTTGCGTCGAGTTCGTCGACGCCGAGCACGGTCAGGGTGCGCGCCCAGTCGATCGTCTCGGAGATGCTGGGACTCTTGCGCAGCGGCAGTTCCCGCAGTCCGCGTACCACCTGCACCAGTTGCCGGGCGGCAGCATCGGGCAGCCCGGTTTGCTTGGACCGCAGGATCTCAAGCTCTCTGTCCGCGTCCGGGTAATCGAGGAACAAGTGCAGGCAGCGGCGTTTCAGGGCGGCGGAGAGGTCACGTGTGTTGTTCGAGGTGAGAACCACATAAGGCGGCGTCTTCGCGGTGTAGGTGCCGATCTCCGGGATGGACACCTGAAACTCGCCGAGGCATTCCAGGAACACCGCCTCCAGGGCCTCGTCGGCCCGGTCCACCTCGTCGATCAGCAGCACGGCCGGCTGCTCGCCGCGGATCGCGTCAAGCAGCGGACGGGCAACCAGGAAATGGTCAGAGAAGAACACCGCGCCGTGGCCCTCGATCCGTGCGACCGCAGCGGGGATATCCGGGGCGTCGGCGATGATGTCGTTGATCTTCTCGCGCAGCATCTGGGTATACAGCAGCTGCTTGCCATAATCCCATTCATAAAGGGCCCGGGTCTCGTCCTGCCCCTCGTAGCACTGCAGCCGGAGCAGCCGTCGGCCGGTTACCTCCGCCAGCGTCTTGGCGAGCTCGGTCTTGCCAACGCCGGCCGGTCCTTCCAGCAGGACCGGCTTGTTCAGCCGCGTTACCAGGTACACCGTGGTGGCCAGCCGCCGGTCGGTGATGTACCCGGCCGCGGCGAACCGGCTGACGACGTCGTCGATCGACAGGAAGGTACTGCGATCATCGGTCGACTGGGGCACGTGTCCTCCGGTTCGTCCGGGCCGAGGGTGCCGCCCGCTGCGGGCGGTCAGCTGAGCAGGTCGTCCAGGTCACCGTTGAGGCAGTGGTCGACCACCGGGCGGACCGTCTCGAAGGTGCACTCTTTGGGATTGCCCGGCGTGCAGGCGTCGCCGAGCACGTGATTGGTGATCCGGTCGATATCGGCGGCGTCACCGGTGATCGTCTTGGCGTTCTCGTAGAACTTCGTCGGCCCCTTGCCGAGCCGGTTCTTGGAGTAGCTGTCCTGGGTCACGTCGGTGAACTTCTCCGGGATGCCCACGTCCCGCAGCAGCCGGATGGCCGCGGCCAGGGCCGCCTCGGCAGCCTGCACCGCTGTCATGCCGTGCGTGTCCACGCCCATCACATCGGCGATGTCGGCGAACCGCTGGTAGGCCACTGGCATGTTGAAGGCCCACACCCGCGGCAGCGCGATCGCGTTGTTCAGCCCGTGGTGGGTGTCGTAGAAGGCGCTGATCGCGTGCGAGATGGAGTGGATGATGCCAAGCCCGCCGGAGTTGAACGCCTGCGCGGCGATGTACTGGGCGTACATCATGCCCTCGCGGCCGGGCAGGTCCTGGCCGTTCCACACCGCTGCGCGCAGGTTCTCGGCGGTCAGCTTCATGGCGTACAGCGCGTTACCTAGCGACGGCGGGAAGTTCAGCCGGGACACGTAAGGCTCGGAGGCGTGCGCCAGCACGTCGAAGCCGCACTGGGCCGTGTAGTCCAGCGGGCAGTCGTAGTAGAGCACCGGGTCATCCACAGCCAGGGTGGCCACGCAGGCGTCGTCGAACGCGACGTACTTGTGCGGCTGATCCGGGTCAGTGGTGGTGTCGGTGATGACATATGCCCATGAGGTCTCCGAGCCGGTGCCCGCCGTAGTGGAGACGGCGATGTGCGGCGGGTTCTTCGGGTTCTCCGACTTGTTGAATCCCTCGAACTCGTTGACGCTGCGGCCGTCGTGCGCCACCGAGATCCGGGCACCCTTGCACGCGTCGTGTGAGGAACCGCCACCGATCGAGACGAACGAGTCGCACTTGGTCTCCTGGTACAGCGCCACGGCGTCCATCACGTTGTAGTCCTTGGGATTGGACTCCACCTTGTCGTAGAGCACGGTCTCCAGGCCGTGATACTTCAGCGACTCGACGATCTTGTGGACGGTGTCGCTGCCCCGCAGGCCGGTGGTCATCACCAGGATTTTCCTGAAGCCCAGCTTCTTCGCTTCCGGCCCGATCATCTCGTGCGCACCCGGGCCCAACATTGCCCGCGGGAACGGGTGAAACTCCTTGATCGGGAAGGGTTTGAGCAGTTCATCAACCTGCATGGCGCACTGGCTCCTCTCCATGATGGATCGTGCGCCCGCGCACCGTGCGTGATGACCGCCTCAGCCGGCCGTGCCCGATCAGCGAGAGCACCGTTGCGGCGAGGCTAAGCAGCAGCGCTCCGATCCGGAACCCACGCGCGCCGATTCCGCCCGACAGCGACCGCATTCGGCCCGGACGAGCAGGGACGGCACCTGCCCGATCGAACTGGCCGCGCCACGGCATGCCATGTGTCGGGCGGGCCGGAGCCCGTACCGCCTGGCCTGTGGCCGCCCCGCGCGGGCCGCGAGGGTCCCGCGTGCCCGGGTACCTGTCCAACCGGACGGGGCGATGACGGCCGGAAGCATGGTGACAGGCTCTGCGCCGCCCCATACCGTCACCAACATCAGGCACCACCGGCCGACGGGTCACCCAGGTTTCCTCGCCGCCCACGACAGGACGATGCCCATCCGGCAGGACATTGGCGCCGATACTCCCCCCGGGCGACGCCTGATCGCGCAGCACCGACGGCACCGACGATGAGAGGCAGCGATGACCGCGCCCGATGCACATGCTGATGCTTTTGCCCAGCCCCCCGCCCGCGTGGAAGAAGCCGCGCCGACCGAAGCGACCATGGCAGGGCCGCTGGCCGGCGACCCGGCCGTGATCGGGCTGCCGAGCTTCATCGTCGGGTCGGTGGCACTCGGCCTGGTGCTCGCCGGCATGGTCCCGGCAACCGCGGTAGGCGCGTCCCTGCCCATCATCCTGGCGGCTACGGCGGTCGGCCAGTTCGTGGCGATGGTCTGGAGCGCGTCGGTCGGCCAGAGCGCGGTGGCGTGCGTCTTCGGCATTTTCGCCGGATTCTGGCTCAGCTACGCGGTGCTGGTGCTCGGGCTGACGCACAACTGGTTCGGCATTACGGCGACCGCGGTGACGTCCACCCAGGAGCTGTTCCTGACCTCATGGCTGGTCACCGTCGTCATGCTTACGCTGGCGACGCTCCGGCTGCCGCTAGCCTTCACGCTCGTGTTCGTGCTCGTCGACGTGGCACTGCTGCTGGTGCTGCTGAGCACAGCCAACGCATCGACCGGCATGGCGAAGGCCGGGGGCTACGCCGTGCTGCTGTTCGCGGCGGTCGGCGTGTACCTCTTCTTCAGCTCATTGTCGGTGGCCACCGGCGGCAAGCCGCTCCCGCTGGGCAGGCCAGTCCTGCACAGCTGATCCAAGCCCGGCTCGGCAAGTTGCGTGGGCGGCTGCCCGGTCGACCCGCTGCGTCGGCATGCCGTGCCGATCAGCGGAAGCACCCTTGTGGCGAGGCTAAGCAGCAGCGCTCCGATCCGGAACCCGCGCGCCGATTCCGCCCGACAGCGACCGCATTCGGCCCGGGCCGGCTGGGGACGTCACCTGCCCGATCGAACGGGTTGCGCCGCGACCTGCGGGGCCGGGCCAGAGCCGCCAGGAAAGATGCGCACGCCACCTGGCGATCAGCCCGCACCGGCCAGGCCGGAGCCCGTACCGCCTGGCCTGTGGCCGCCCCGCGCGGGCCGCGAGGGTCCCGCGTGCCCGGGTACCTGTCCAACCGGACGGGGCGATGACGGCCGGAAGCATGGTGACAGGCTCCGCGCCGCGCCATACCGTCACCAACATCAGGCTCCACCGGTCGAGCCGCGCCCTGGTTCCGTCGCAACCCCACCGCAGGAGGATTTCCATGCAGCAGGACACCCGAGCCGACAGATCCCAGGCTGACACGGCATCGCGCAGCGCAGATATCGCCGATGACCGCGGCATCGACGATGACTCAGGGGTCACCGAGGAGTTGCTGGTCGAGGAAGTCTCGATCGATGGCATGTGCGGCGTCTACTAGGGCAGGTGCTGTCGCGATGACCGCGCCATTCGAGCCCGCCCGCGGCTACCGGCTCAACCCGGCTGTCGCGCTGCGCCCCGAGCCGTTCGGGGCGCTCGTTTACCACTTCGGCACCCGGCGGCTGTCGTTCCTGAAGGCGCCGGATCTCGTCGACCTCGTGCGCGGGCTGGGCAACCACCGCTGCGTTTCCGATGCCCTGGCCACCGTGCCGGACGGCCGGCGCGAGGTCTACCTGCGGGCGCTGGCCGCGCTGGCCGCGTCCGACATGATCGTTCCGCAGCCAAGCACTAGCGAGGTACCGTGCTGATGACCGGCGGCGAGCCGCAGCAGAGCGAGCGCGTGCCGGCGCTCGTCGAGCAGTTCAAGGGCGGCCTCGCCGCGCCGATCTGCCTGACCTGGGAGTGGACGTACGCCTGCAACCTGGCGTGCGCGCACTGCCTGTCGTCCTCGGGCCGGCGTGACCCCGACGAGCTGACCACCGGCGAGATGATGTCGGTCGTCGACGAACTCCGGGCCATGCAGGTGTTCTACGTCAACGTCGGCGGCGGCGAGCCGACGGTACGGCCGGACTTCTGGGAGCTCCTGGACTACGCGGTGGCCAGCCAGGTCGGCGTGAAGTTCTCCACCAACGGGCTGCGGCTGGACGCCGGGCGTGCCCGGCGCCTGGCCGGCACGGACTACGTGGACGTGCAGATCTCGCTGGACGGCGCGAGCAGGCAGGTCAATGACGCGGTTCGCGGGCACGGTTCCTACGACATGGCGCTGCGCGCGATGGAGAACCTGGCCGAAGCGGGGATGGCGGACTTCAAGATCTCCGTGGTGATGACCCGGCACAACGTGTGCCAGCTGGACGACTTCGCGAGGATCGCCGACCGGTTCGGCGCTCAGCTGCGGATCACCCGCCTGCGTCCCTCGGGCCGCGGAGCGGACGTGTGGCACGAGCTGCACCCGACGGCGGAGCAGCAGCGAGAGATCTACTCCTGGCTGATCGACCACGGGGACCGGGTGCTGACCGGCGATTCCTTCTTCCACCTCAACGCGCTGGGTGCCACAACGATCCCAGGGCTGAACCTCTGCGGCGCCGGCCGGGTGGTCTGCCTGATCGACCCGGTCGGCGATGTCTATGCCTGCCCGTTCGCCATCCACGACACGTTCAAGGCGGGCAGCCTGCGCTCACCCGGCGGTTTCGCCGAGGTGTGGCGCAGCGCGCCGCTGTTCGCCCAGCTGCGTACCGAGACCTCAGGCGGCGCATGCCGGTCATGCTCGGCTTTCAGCTCCTGCCAGGGCGGCTGCATGGCGGCGAAGTTCTTCACCGGCCTGCCGCTGGACGGGCCCGATCCTGAATGCGTCAAGGGCCACGGTGCCAGCGGGCTCACGGCCGCCGCCGGTGGCGGGCTACCGCGAGCGGAGAAAGACCACTCCCACCACCGCCGGGCGGTGGATGTCGGCATGCCCTCCATCCGCGTCCCGGCCAAGCCGTGCGATTCCAGCCCCCTGGCGGTCACGACGTGAGCATGGCCCTGACCGAACCCATCGACATCGGGCCACGCCGCGCACCCTGCCGGGTGATGTTCGGGCCGCACGAGACCAACCTCGGGCGAGGCCGGGCGATCTCGGATCGGCATGTCGCTTATTACACCAGGCGGGCGTCTGGTGGTACTGGTGTCATCGTGACCGAGACGGCGAGCGTGCACCCGTCGGACTGGCCTTACGAGCGCGCGCCGTTGGCTGCGGAGTGCGGCCCAGGCTGGGCCGAGGCCGTCGTGGCCTGCCGGACGCACGGCGCTCTGGTGCTGGCCGGGCTCGGCCATGCTGGGATGCAGGGCTCCTCAGCCTTCTCCCAGTCCGTGCTGTGGGCACCGTCACGGGTGCCGGACGCGGGATCGCGCGAACTGCCTATGGAGATGGCCGGCGTTGAGATCGACGCGCTGGTCGACGGCTTCGCCGCCGCCGCGGCGCTGGCCGCCGGATCTGACCTGGACGGTGTCGAGATCAACGCCGGCCAGCACTCACTGCTGCGCCAGTTCCATTCCGGGCTGACCAACCAGCGCGGCGATGATTACGGCGCGGACCGTCTGCTGCTCACCGAGCGCGTACTGCGCGCGGTGCGCGGCGCGCTCGGCACCGGGCGGGTCCTGGGGCTACGGCTGTGCTGCGACGAGCTCGCCCCGTGGGCCGGCGTGACGCCGGAACTGGCCGCCGAGCAGGCGGCGCGGCTGGCCGTGCTGGTGGACTACCTGGTGGTGGTGCGCGGGTCAATCTTCTCGGTATCGGCCACCCGGCCCGACCTGCACACGGAGCCGGGTTTCGCCGTCGAGCTGTGCCGGCAGGTCCGTGCCGCCGTGGACGGCACCATCCCGGTGGTGTGTCAGGGCAGCGTGGTCGACCCAGGGCAGGCCCAGGATGCACTGGGCGACGGGGCAGCCGACCTGGTCGAGATGACGCGGGCGCAGATCACCGATCCGGATCTCGTCGCGCGGCTGCGCAGTGGAGAAGCGGACCGCATCCGTCCCTGCCTGCTGTGCAACCAGGCCTGCATGGTCCGGGACAACAGGAACCCGGTCATCACCTGCGTCGTCGAGCCGGGCAGCGGCCACGAACTCGACGACATCGACATCGGCTATGCCTCCGCCCGCGCGGACGGGACCCGGAGCCCGGTGCTGGTGGTTGGCGGCGGCCCGGCGGGAATGGAAGCGGCCCGCGTGCTGGCTCTGCGCGGGCACCAGGTGACCCTGGCGGAGCGCGAACCGGCGCTGGGCGGCATGCTGGTGGCCGCGGCCCTGGTCCACGGACGGCACAGGCTTGGCGTGGCGGTGGACTGGTGGCGGCGGGAACTGCGGCGGCTGGGTGTGGACGTATCGCTGGGGAAGGAAGTCACCGCCTCCGACATGGACGACGCGCTGGCCAGGGGAGTTCAAGTCGTGCTGGCCACCGGATCAGTGCCCGGCCCGCGTGAGTACAGCGTCGCCCCCGGTGCGCACGTGGTCGAGGCCGCCGACCTGATCAGCCTGGTGAGCTCCGGTGCGCTGGACCGATTGCCGGCCGGCCGGGCGGTGGTGTTCGACCCGGTCGGCGGGCCGGTCGGGGTCGGTGTCGCGGAGTTGCTCGCCGCGAACGACAGGCCGACGTCGATCGTCACCCAGGACCAGATCGCCGGCACGCAATTGGCCATCACCGGCGACCTCGCCGAGGCCAACTCGCGGCTGCAGCGGGCAGGCGTGGTCCGCGAACTGCGCAGCCTGCTCCGCGGCGTCACCGGCGACCATGTGCTGCTTGAGGACCGGTGGACCGGCGAACAGCGCACAGTGGGCTGCGCGTTCCTGGTGCACTGCGGGCACCGGCTGCCCGAGGAAAGCCTCTACCGGCAACGGCCCGGCACCCCCCGGGCTGGCGACTGCGTGGCGCCCAGGACCGTACTCGAGGCAGTGCTGGAGGCGCGCCGGGCCGCGCTGGGCATCGGGCGGGCGGGTGACTGGGCTGGTCCTCCCGGCGGCCGTCAAGCGCTGACCGTGACCGGAGGCGGCCGATGAGCGCCACCAGCAGCTACCGGTACCTGTTCTCGCCGCTGCGGATCGGCCCCGTGGTCGTCCGCAACCGGATCGTGTTCTCCGCGCACCTGACCAACTTCGCGCAGGACGGCCTGCCCACCCAGCAGCACGCCGACTACTACGCCGCCCGCGCGGCCGGCGGCACCGGCCTCATCATCACCGAGGAGCACTCGACTCATCCCACCGACTGGCCCTACGAGAAGCTGATCCACGGCTTCCACCGGGCGGTCATCCCCGGCTACCGGCAGATGACCGCGGCGGCGCACGCGCACGACGTGCCGATCTTCGCCCAGCTCAACCACAACGGCGGTCAGGCATCGTCAATGTTCTCCCGGCTGCCCGTGTGGGCGCCCAGCCCCGTGCCCGACCCGATGTTCCGCGAGGTGCCCAAGGCCGTGGAGAGGCACGAGATCGCGGAGATCGTCGCGGGCTATGGCACTGTCGCCGGGCATTGCGCCGAGGGCGGGTTCGACGGCGTAGAACTGCAGTGCTCGCACTCCTCCATCGTGCGCGGGTTCCTGTCGCCGGCGACCAACAAGCGCACCGACGCCTACGGCGGCACGCTGGCCGGCCGGGCCAAGATCCTGCTGGAGATCGTCGATGCGGTGCGTGAGGCGATCGGCCCCGATCGCGCGCTGGGCGTGCGGATCTGCGGCGACGAGCTGATCGAGGGCGGGAGCACCCTCGACGAGGCGGTTGACGTGGCCAGGATGATGGAGGCGACCGGCAAGGTCGACTACATCAACACCTCGATCGGCGTGGCCACCGCGACGCTGTTCATGATCGAGGCGTCCATGAGCATCCCGCCCGGCTACGCCCTCTACATCGCCAACGCCATGCGGCGGGCGGTCAAGCTGCCCGTGATCGGGGTGGGCCGGATCAAGGACCCGGTCCAGGCGGAACGCGCGCTGGCCGAGGGGCACTGCGACCTGGTCGGTGTGGTGCGTGGCCAGATCGCCGACCCGGACTTCGCCGCCAAGGCCCGCGCGGGGTATGCCACCCAGATCCGGACCTGCCTGTCATGCAACCAGGAATGCGTGGGCAGGATGGGCCTGAACCGGTGGCTGGGCTGCATCGAGAACCCCCGCACCGGCCGCGAAGCTGTCAGCCTCCCGCCGCCGCGCCGCCGGGGCAGGCGGGTGATCGTGGTCGGCGGCGGACCGGGCGGACTGCAGGCAGCGTCCACGGCCGCGCAGCGCGGCCACCAGGTCACGCTGTACGAACGCCAGCCGCGCACCGGTGGCCAGGTCACCGCGGCCGCGTCGGTGCCCTCCCGCGCCGAGTTCCTCGACGTGGTGCGCAACCTGGCCGCCGAATGCCAGCGCTACGGCGTGGAGGTCAGCACCGGGGTGGAGGCCACGGCCGAGTCGGTGCGCGCTGATTCGCCCGACGCCGTGGTGCTGGCTACCGGGGCACGGCCGCAAGCGCCGTACTGGGCTGCCGGTCATCCTCGCGTGGTGGATGTCCGCGACGTCCTCGAAGGCCGCGTCGAGCCGGCCGGGCAGGTGGTGGTTGTCGATGACCTCGGCTTTCATCAGGCGACCAGTGTCGCCGAGGTGCTGGCCGACCGGGGCTGCTCGGTGGAGATCATCACCGCCGGCATGGTCGTGGGCCAGGACCTCGGCATCACCCTGGACATGGAGACCTTCAACGTGCGCGCGCATGCCAAGGGGATCCGCCAGGCCACCGACCTGGTGGTGATGGGCGTGGCTGCCGATGACGCAGACCCCGGCAGCAGCTCCGGTGGCGTGGTACTCACCCTCCTGCACCATCCCACCGGCGAATCCGCGCAGCGGCACTGTGACTGGGTGGTGTGCGCGGTTCATCAGGCCCCGGAGGATGCCCTGTGGGGGGAGTTGCAGGACGCGCCGTTCGAAGTGCACCGCGTCGGCGATTGCGTCTCCCCGCGCCGGGCACATGCCGCCGTGATCGAGGGGCACCGGGCGGCGGTGGCGCTATGACTGCGCCGGCGAAGACCATGCCAGCGCCCAACGGGGCAGGTGGCCGCCTGCCAGCCGGTATCCGTGCCCTCGCGGTCGTGGTGGTCAGGGACGGCCAGCTGCCCGCGGGCGCGGGTGAGACGGTGGCCGAGGCGGGCGGGGCCGCGCTGGTGGTGGGGTCGGGGACGCGCGAGGCTGCGGGAGGGCTGGACTCGGCGAACCGGGTATGGGTGCTGGAACGGTCCTCGGTCGGCCCGGCCGCTCTGGCCGACACGCTCGCACCGGTCGTGTCGGGCGTGGACATGGTGCTGCTTCCCGCCTCGCCAGACGGCCGCGATCTCGCGCCGAGACTGGCGGTGATCCTGGGCCGCGTCCTGCTCGCCGGCGCCGTTCGGTGCGGGCCAGATGAGGTCGAGCTGACCAGGCTGGACGACCGCCTGTCGGTGCGGGTGGCCGTGGACGGGCCGGTGGTTGCGACCCTGTGGCCAGGACGCGGCGGCAGTCCCGGGCGGGCAGCACCGGCCGAAGTGACCGTGCTGACGCTGCCCGAGCTGGATGCCGGACGCGACGCCGAGAGCGTCAAGGTGCTGCAGCCCGAGCCCAGCACCGCAGACCTGGCCGAGGCCCGCCGCATCGTGGGCGGCGGCGCGGGACTGGTGCCTGCCGGGGCGGACGGCGTGGCCGTGATGCGGCTCCTGGCCGACGTGGCAGGCGCGCTGGGGGCGAGTGCGGGCGCCACCCGGGTGGTGACCGACGCGGGCTGGATGAGCTATGAGCGGCAGATCGGTACCACGGGCGTGGCCGTCAACCCCCAGCTGTACGTGGCGTTCGGTATTTCCGGCGCCGCACAGCATGTCAGCGGGCTCGGCGCGCCTGAGCACGTGGTGAGCGTGAACACTGACCCGTCCTGCCCCATGACCCGGATGGCCGACCTGGGGATCGTCGCCGACGCCCCGGCAGTGCTTGCCGAACTGGCCGAGCGGCTGGGCGTGGCGACGCCGGCGGGCCTGCCTGAAGAGGTGAGTCATGCCGGATGACGCGATGACCGTCGACGCGGTGGTCGTCGGCGCCGGGCCCGCGGGGTCGGCCGCAGCACTGGAACTTGCCCGGGCAGGCCGCGACGTGGTCCTGCTGGAGCGCGGCGCCTTTCCGGGCGCGAAGAACGTGTACGGCGGCGTGGTGTACGGGCGGATCCTCGACGACCTTGTGCCGCAGTGGTGGAACGAGGTGCCAGTGCAGCGGTGGGTGACCCGCCGCTCGACCATGCTGATGACGCCCACCCAGGCGCTGACGATCGATTTCCGCACCAGCGCCTGGGACCGGCCGCCCTACAACGGGATGACCACCTATCGCGCCGACTTCGACCCCTGGCTGGCCGGCAAGGCGGTCGCGGCCGGCGCCCGGCTGGTCACCTCGACGGTGGCCACGAGCCTGTTGCGGGACGCCTCCGGCCGGATCGCCGGCGTGCGCACCGACCGGCCCGACGGCGACATCCGCGCCGAGGTCGTCATCGCATGCGACGGAGTCAACTCATTCCTGGCCAAGGAGGCCGGGCTGCTCCCGCGCGCCGACTCGGCGCACACCACCCTCGGCGCCAAGGAAACCCTCGCACTGCCGCGCGAGGTGATAGACGAGCGGTTCGGGCTGACAGGCGACCAGGGCCTGGACATCGAGATGCTCGGCTGCACGAGCGGGATCCCTGGCGGCGGTTTTCTCTACACCAACCTCGACACGGTCAGCGTGGGCGTCGTTGTCGGACTCGACGGGCTGGTCGCGGCTAAAGTGCGGCCCGAAGAGCTGATCGCGAGCCTGAAGGCGCATCCGGCGATCGCTCCGTATCTGCGGGGCGCGGAGCTGAAAGAATACTCGGCGCACATGATCCCCGAGGGGGGCTACCGCGCCATGCCGCGGCTGGCCATCGACGGCATGCTCGTGGCCGGGGACGCGGCGTCCATGTGCCTGGCCGCCGGGCTGTGGCTGGAGGGAGTCAACTTCGCGATGGGCGCGGGGCTCGCGGCCGGCCAGACCGCGGCCGAGGCGATCGCGGCCGGTGACACCTCCGCGCGCGGGCTGGCCGGTTACCGGCGCCGGCTGAAGGCGTGTTTCGTCCTCGCTGACCATAAGCGGCTGCGCAACGCTGCGGACATCGTGCTCGCCGACCGGATGCAGCAGGAATACCCCGGTCTGGCCTGCGATTTCGTGGAACAGGTCTTCACCGTCACCAACCCGGTTCCCAAGCTGGGCATGGCGAGGGAGTTCTTCCGCTCGGTCCGCCTTAATGATGTCCGGCTGCGGCATCTGGCGCAGGACGGCTGGAAAGCACTACGGGCTTTCCGATGAGGGAGCGACATCGATGAGCTACCCCGACGTGTCGTTCGAGGGGCGGATGGCGAGCGTGGAGTTCCGGGTCGGGGAACGCGCGCACATCACCGTCGACTCGGAGGTGTGCCGATCCTGCACGACCAAGGACTGCGTGCGCGCCTGCCCGGCCAACCTGTTCGTGCCCACCACCGACGGCGGCATCCTGTTCAACTACGAACAGTGCTTCGAGTGCGGGACCTGCTACCAGGTGTGCAACCGCGAGGGGGCGATCACCTGGACCTACCCCGCTGGCGGCGACGGTGTCGTGTTCCGGAAGGGGTGAGGGAGCATGTCGGTGATCGTGGCGGCGCTGGGCTGGTCCTGGCAGGAGACAGAGGTCGATCCGCTGACGGGAATACTGACTGCGGATCCGCGCGACCGCGGGCCGGGCCGATCGGAACTCGCCGCCCTGGAGCAGGCCCTGAGGCTGGCCCCGCGGTGGGACGCCCGGGTGGTCGCGGCCACCGTCGGCCCTGGCGACGCGGACTCGCTGCTGCGGGACGCCCTGGCCGCCGGCGCGGATGAGGCGCTCCGCGTCGAGGTGCTGGCCGGATCCTCCGGCCCGCTGCCCGCCGACCTGGTCGGCGGCGAGCAGGAATCGGCCACCGCGCTCGCCGCCGCACTGCGCCAGCGCTACGGCGTGCCGGACCTGGTGCTGTGCGGTGACCGCTCGGCCGACCGGGGCACCGGCTCATTTCCCGCTTTCCTGGCCGCAGCGCTGAACGCCGCGCAGGTCCTGGGGGTGGTGCGGATGGAGTCCGACGATGATGGCATGGTGCGGGTGCATCGCCGCCTGGACGGAGGGCGCCGCGAGGTGCTGCGGGTGCCGCGCCCGGCCGTCGTGTCCGTTGAGGCGGCCGGGGTGCGCCTGCGGCGGGCGGGGCTGCCCGCCACCCTCGCCAGCGGGCTGGCCGCCATTCCGGTGGCCCGCGCGCCCGGGACCATCGCGGCGCGGTGGATCCGGGTACTGGGTGCCCACCCCTACCGGCCCCGGCCACGTGAGCTTCCGGGCCCGTCCGGTCCGGCCCTGCGCCGGACGCTGGAACTGACCGGAGCGCTCACAGAGCGCACCCCGCCCACCGTGCTCGGCCCGCTGGCCCCGGCGCAGGCCGCTGACGAACTGCTCGGTTACCTGCGTCGCCATGGCTATCTCACCGACGGCGACGCGGGGTGATGATGAGGCTCGCCGACAAGTCGTGGGCCGACCTGAGCGACCGCAGGCCACTCGTTGTGCTCCCCCTAGGGTCTTGCGAGCAGCACGGCCCCCATCTGCCGCTTGACACCGACCATGCGGTCGCGCAAGCCGTTGCCGAGCGAGCAGCCGCCCTGC
>ODAK010001626.1_pt1 | contig 24209 bp, 24 predicted proteins | sample 1539591 | NCBI WGS metagenome assembly ODAK01 (sample SAMEA3539303, study PRJEB22396) | soil metagenome | biome: tundra; feature: field; material: soil | place: USA | collected 2010-05 | depth 0.15 m | reverse complement strand
ACCCGCCGCTCGCGCTCGCCGCCTAACAACGACCGAAATTGCGGCGGGCAGCACTAAGCAGGTGGAAGGCGGAAGCGCTGGGGTTTTCAATAGATTGCAGAGCGGATGGACGCCGCCGAGATCGCCTACGCCGGAATCGCCCGCCAGGCTGAGCTGATCGCCGCGGGGGAGATCTCCTCGAGCGAGCTCGTGGAGGTGTACCTGGAGCGGATCGCCCGCTATGACCGATCGGGGATCGCCCAGCCCCTGAACGCGTTCCGCGTGGTGCTGGGCGAGCGCGCCCGCATGGAGGCGAGCCAGGCCGATGCCCGTCGCGGCGCCGGCGGCGAGCGCCCGCTGCTGGGCGTGCCGATCGCGATCAAGGACGACGTGGACGTGGCTGGGGAGGTGACGGCCTACGGCACCAACGCCCACGGCGGCCCCGCGCGGGCGGACGCGGAGGTGGTGCGCAGGCTGCGCGAGGCGGGGGCGGTGATCATCGGCAAGACGAACGTGCCCGAGCTGACGCTGTGGCCGTTCACCGAGACGGCGACGTTCGGAGCGACCCGCAACCCCTGGGATCTGCAGCGCGCGCCCGGGGGCTCCAGCGGCGGAAGCGGCGCGACGGTGGCGGCGGGACTGGTGGGCGCGGCGCTCGGCTCTGATGGGGCGGGCTCGATCAGGATTCCAGCGGCGTGGTGTGGCCTGTTCGGGTTGAAGCCCCAGCGCGGCCGGGTCTCGATGGCTCCGCGGCCGCGTCCCTGGCACGGTCTGTCGGTCAACGGCGTGCTCACGCGCAGCGTGGCCGACTCGGCGCTCTTCTACGACGTGGCATCGGGCGCGATCGACAGTGACAGCGACAGCGCGCCGCCGCCGGCGGTGCCGTTCGTCCAGGCCGCGGCGACGGCGCCGGGACGGCTGCGCATCGCCTACTCGACGCGCGTGCCCGTGGGCGTGGTCTCGAAGCTCGACGGCGATGCGGCTCGGGCGCTGCAGGAGACGGTCGAGCTGCTGCGCTCCCTGGGACACGAGGTGAGCGAGCACGACCCCGACTACGGCATGGGCTCGATCCCGGCGCTGCTGGCGCGCTACCTGCGGGGCGCCCATGACGACGCGGCGGCGCTGCCTCACCCGGAGCGCCTGGAACGGCGGACACGGGGGATGGCTCGCCTGGGCGGGCTGATACCACCCGCGCTGCTCGAGCGCTCGCTGGCGGGCGAGGCGCAGCTCGCGCGCAGGTTGAACCTGGTCCTCGAGGATCACGACGTGCTGATCACGCCGGCCACGGCCGCGCCGCCGCCGCGGATCGGCCAGCTGCAGGGCCGCGGGGCGCTGTGGACGCTGAACGTGGTGGCGGGCTGGGTCCCCTACAACGGCATCTGGAATGTGACGGGCCAGCCCGCCGCCTCGGTCCCGGCGGGGTTCGGCGCGGATGGGCTGCCAAGGGCGGTGCAGCTGGTGGGGCGCGCCGGAGACGAGGGCACCCTGCTCTCGCTGGCCGCCCAGCTCGAGAGCGAGCGCCCGTGGGCGCAGCGGCGCCCGCCAGAGTTCGCGTGAGCGCGATCCTGGGCTCGAGCGCGGGCGAGCAGGCAGAGCTGCTGGAGGTGGCGGTGGACGCGGCCCGGATGGCGGGCGCGCTGCTGCTCGAGCGCGTTCACCACGGCGCGGAGCGAACCGTCAGCAGCAAGAGCACGCCGACCGACCTTGTCTCGGAAGCCGATCTCGCCTCTGAGCGGGCGATCCGCGAGCTGCTCGCCGGGCGGCGTCCGGACGACGGCTTCGTGGGCGAGGAGGGCGGCCGAGAGGGTGGAACCAGCGGCCTGCGCTGGGTGGTGGATCCGCTCGACGGCACCGTCAACTTCCTGTTCGGGATCCCGCAGTGGTGCGTGAGCGTGGCCGTGGGAGACGAGCAGGGGACGCTGGCGGGCGCGGTCTATGACCCCAACCGCGATGAGCTCTTCACGGCGATCAGGGATGGCGGGGCAGAGCTGCTCGGTCCCGCGGGCTCGCTCGATCTGAGGCATGAGGCGGCGGCCGGGCCGGCGGGCCGGCTCGATGGCGAGCGCAACGGGGACGCCGAGGAGGCTCTGGCCACAGCGATGGTGGCGACGGGCCTCGCCTACGACGCGCAGGTGCGCGGGGCGCAGGCGAAGGTCCTGGCGCGGCTGGCGCCGCGCGTGCGCGACATCCGCCGCTTCGGCAGCGCGGCCCTCGATCTGACGTGGACGGCGGCGGGCCGCTACGACGCCTACTTCGAGCGCTCGGTCAAACAGTGGGACATCGCGGCCGGGGCGCTGATCTGCGAACGGGCCGGGCTGCGAGTGCTCGAGCTGCCCGTGCACGAGAACCTGCCGTGGGGAATCCTGGCCGCGCGCCCCGGGCTGGCCGAGGGACTGCTCGAGCTCGTCAGCGGTCCCTGAGGCCGTGCCGGTCCCCTGAGGCCGCGCTTCAGAAGGGCCGTCTGGTGCGGCGGGTGGGAGTCGAACCCACACGCCCTTTCGGACAGGGGCTTTTGAGGCCCCCGCGTCTACCGTTCCGCCACCGCCGCAAGATGGCTGCCGCAGACGAGGATATAGGGCGGGTCAGGCCGGGTGGGGAGGCGCGTCGGTGAAGCGTTCGCCTCGCATGCCCGGATCGCGGCGCTCGAGCTCGACGTTCCAGCCCTGTTTGAAGCCGCGCATGGCGAAGGCCACGAGCAGCATCTGCACGGGCACGATCAGAAGCGTGAGCAGGCCGAGTAGACCGGCGTTCAGGGCGGGCTGGGCGAAGCCCGATTTGTCCCGGTCGAACCAGGCCGGACCGGCGACGAGCGCGAAGATGGCGAGCAGAACCGCGAGCGCGGCCGCGACCGGAAGCACGCCCCGGTTCCAGCGAGCCGCGAAGAACGCCAGCGTCAGGTCCACGACGATGTAGCCGATCTGCACCGGAATGGCGCCCTCCAGCACGCTCCACCCGCCCACGGTCACGATCAGCACGAGGGCGGCGCTGGCCAGCAGCAGGAGGATCACGGTGACGCGTGTCGCCTGCACGACGGGCTTGTCGCGATTGGGATGCGTGACGATCACGCCGGGCTGCGCCTCCGGAACCGAGGACATAACAGCCATGACCATACAAGCTCGTGTGGCCGGTGTGCGAGGGGGCAGAGGCCTGGAGCGTTCGGCTCGCGCCCGGTACGCTGCGAAGGATCGCGCGGGCGTGGTGGAATTGGTAGACACGCCGGCCTTAGGAGCCGGTGGGCTTTACGCCCTTGGGGGTTCGAGTCCCTTCGCCCGCACCATCTTGGCCTTATTGAAACCCGCGGCCCCCGAAAGGGGGTCGTGGCCGTTCCTGCGGCGCGCTGCCGTGTTGGGCGTCCCGCTGGCGTGGGTGCGGGCGACCTGGTGGATCTCGGTGACCCAGCGGCTTGGTGTGGTGTCTGCGATGTCCTCGTCTCGGACGAGCAGAGCGTCGAATAGTGCTTGGTTGATGAGTCTGCGGACTTGGGGTGTGGCGTCCCGGTAGCGGAGGTCAGCGTTGGCCAGTAGTGCAAGGGCCTCATCGAGAGCCTCATTTGTCTCCGTGATCTCGTGGGTGGCTGCCTCTATCCAGCGTTTTGCCTCGGCGCGTTCGGTATCGATTCGCTCCTGCTCGGCTTTCAGGATGTCTTCGTCGACGCTGTTGTTGTAGAAGAGGTGTAGGAGCTTCTGCTGCTCCCGCTGGAGGTCTTGGAGTTGTCGTTTGTGGCGGGTGGCTTCGCGCTCAGCGAGGTCGCGGTGCTGACAGGCGTAGTTCTGGACGGCCTTGCGCACGGCTCGCTGTTGGGCGGGATTGAGGCGGATGCGGGCGTAGTAGCGCTCGACTGCCTGCTCCACGTTGCTGACGAGCAGGTGACGGGCTCCGCACCTGCCATCGCGGCCCTGATGGCTGAGGCAGCCGAAGTACTCGTAGATGCCGCCTTTGCCGCGCACACGGTGAAAGACCATCCGGCGTCCGCAGTAGCCGCAGAAGAGTGAGCCTCGGAGGTAGTGCTTGTGCTTGCGGGTGCGGTTGCCGCTGGCCATAGCGCTTTTGAGGGTTTCCTGGACTGCGTCGAAAGTGGTGCGGCTGATGAGTGGCGTATGCCGACCGTTGAGGTTCTTCGCTCCGGCCCAGGTCACGACGCCGAGATAGAAGTCATCAGTGAGCATCCGGTGAACCTGGGTGCGGGATAGGGGCGCCGGAGCGCACTTTGGCGTGTGCTTGGTCCGAAGCCCGGATTCATCGAGCAGATCGCGTATCTCGGAGATCGAGAAGTTCCCGGTCGCATACGCCTCGAAGGCCATCCGTATGAGCGGCCCCCGCTCGGGATCGATCTCCACCACACGGATTTCTCGGCCCTCGACGTAAGCTCGGGTGTTGAGGTAGCCGATGGGGGCTTTGCCGACCGCACCGCCGTCGGCGAACTTGCGTTGCAATCCCATGCGGACCTTCTGAGCGTCGCTGCGTGAGCGAAAGGCGTTGACGCCCGCCATGACCGTGTAGAGCAGCCGTCCAGCGGGGGTGTTGTCGGTGCGCTCCAGTGTGGACTCCAGCTTGCAGCCACCTGCCTCGATCTCCCGCAAGAGCCAAAGCGCATCGAAGTCATCGCGGGCGATCCGGGAGAGGTCGTAGAAGATGACGTAGGTTGGCTTCAGGTCAGGTAGGGCGGCCAGCATTTGTTGGAGCTTGGGACGTCTCATGCTGGTCGCGCTCTTGCCGGGCTCGACGTACTCATCGATCACGCGAGCACCGAGGCGCTCTGCATGGCGTTCGCACGCCTCCCGCTGACCCTCGATGGAGTAACCCTCCTGGCTCGGCCCAGTTAGCTGCCCCGAGCTGGAGACTCGCAGATAGATGACTGCCGTGTCTTCGGCTTCAGGGGGAACGGTCTTAGTTTGTCTCTCCATTGTGGAAATGGGCATATATATCCTCCTTTCTTGGTTAATTGGCTTAACGATTTTCCCGTTAAGTCGTGATTTATGCAACGTGTTAATTGGTAGTGCGGGCCGGTCAAGGTGTGAAACCCCGACCGGCCCGCCAGTTTTACTTCAGCGCCTCCAAACGCTCAGTGATGGCCTGCTTTCTCTCAGCGGCGCTGCCCTTGAGGTCCTCGTACTCGGCCTTGGCCTCGTCGGCCCTGGACCTAGCTGCCTCAACCTCCTTACCGATGGAGTCAATCGCGCGTTGTAGGGCGGCACTGGCATCAGCCAGGGCGTCATCCGGTGTGGTTTCACGACGGCGGGTCCGTGAGGGTTTGGCGTTTGGCTCTCCTCCCTCGGCCTTGCGCTTGTGGGTGTAGTAGGAGCCGCGGATCGAGTCCACCGGCTGGCCGTAGGACTCCGCGAGCTGCTTGAAAGCGTCCGCCTTTGTTGTGCCCGACTCGACCAGCTGGTTGATCTCGTCCCATATCTGCTCGGCCTTTGTAGCCATGAGTTGTCTCCTTGGGTTGGATGGCTGCTGCGCCCGGCAGAAGAAAGTGCGTCCCTTCCGCCGGGCGGTCAGCCGTCCAGCCCTCACGATTCATCTCTCGCTTGGTGCGCCCAATGGGTGAGACGGGCGCAGGCGATGTCGACGTACCCCGGCTCCCGTTCGATGCCGAGGAATCGCCGCCCTTCGAGCAGTGCTGCCGCGCCGGTTGAGCCGCTGCCGGTAAAGGGGTCGAGGACGACACCATCCGGTGGGGTGATGAGCCGCACCAGCCAGCGCATCAGGTCGATGGGTTTGACCGTTGGATGGATGTTGCGCCTCAGCCGCACCTCCGGTCGGCTGTAGAGCTGGTCGGATTGCAGCGGCAGCTCGCCGCCTCCCGCCTCCCGCTCGCGCTTTGTTGCCTTAGCGCAGAAGAACAAGCGACTCGGGCGCAGGGAGGGGTGCGCCGCATCCAGCAGCCCAGCCGGGCACTCCGAGTTGCAGCCGGTCTCGGTGCAGCCGGGCGCGTGGGAGAGCGCCAGATGCGCCGGCCAGTAGCCATTGACTCGGGACGCCTCGACGTTCAGTACTCCCGTGCCCCAAGCCTCGAGATTGAGCAACGTGGTCCCGGCCAGAGCTTTGCGCGCGAGCAAGATCGGCTCATACGCCGGTTTGAGCATGGCCGCACGTCCGCCGGGGAGCTTGCGGGTCTTGGGTGCGCCCTGAGCGTAGACCCACATCAACACGTCGCGCAGCTCTAACCCGGCGTCCTCGACCCCGCTCGTCAGCCGGTGAAACGTCTTGGGACTGCCGAAGGCGAGCAGATGACCTCCGGGCTTGAGCACCCGCAGGCACTCGGCCGCCCAGCTCCTCGTCCATGCAGCGAAGGCTGCGCCACCTGCCAGCTGGCGCCCGGCCTTGCCCGCTCCGTCCCAGGACTCGCCGTGGAAACCGATCCCATACGGCGGGTCGGTGACGACGCAGTCGATCGAGCTCGCCGGGAGCTTCGCCAGCAGCGTGAGGGCGTCGCCCTCGATGAGCCGCCAGCGGTCGGTGGCGTCGCTGTAGACCCGTAGCTTGTGCGCCGGGCTCACGGGCGCACCTCGCTCGTCAAAAGCGCGAGCACCTCGGTCGTGGTGGCGACCGCGAACAGGCGATGAGCGCCCGTAGGCAGTTGCGCCAGCGTCTCGCGGACTGCCTCGGCGCGGGTGGTGTCCGGCACGATCCAGAGCACGCGCGGGAACACGCCACGGGCGGCCTGCTCGGTACCAGTATGGAAATACTCTTGGTATCTGAGGGCTTTGGCCTTGATCGTCGTCAAAGCCTCCGTCGCCATGTCTTGCTCACAGAACCACGAGAAGTCGTAGTCACCGATGGCGAGCTTGAGGAAGGCGTCGGGCTTGAGTACCTGCCGGGCGCCGAACCCGGCCATGTACGGTCGCCAGCTTTCCGGCTCAGCCTCGAAGCTGAGCAGCTCAACCTCTTTGACGTCGGCGTGGCTCCCCGCTTCGAGCTCAACGTAGAGCTGAGCCACCGCCAGCCGATGCGCGAGATAGCGGGCGCCGGGGGTGTGCGCCGCTCGTACCCGCCGACCGGATCGCCGGAGGTACTGTCCGGCCCTGCCGACGGCGAAGGTCGTGCTGGCGCTGCCGGCGCGCTCACCGCCGACCCGGCGCGCCAGCGGCTGGAGCACGTCCAGCCGGACGAGCCGTGCCAGCCCCCGCCGTGCCACCCGGCCCCTGGCCGAGGGCGAGACTTCCGCCCACAGCAGTGCTTGCAGCTGCCTGCCGCTCATCACTCCGAAGCGGCTGACGGCTTCAAGCGCCCGGCGGTCACGGTCGGTGAGCTGCTCGGAGATGGCTTCGAGCTGGCGAGGTGACAAGCGCTTACGCAAGCGCTTGTCTTTCGTTGGCGTAAGAGCCCCGGAACCCGCACCGTTAGGCGTGTCCTGGGCGGCCTGGCTCGACGCGAGCGGACCAGCCACCGGACTCACGTCTGCCTCCTTCGAGCACCCACCAGATCGCCGTCATCGGGGGCGCTTGGCTGCTCCTCGTGGTCGGCGCTTGGCTTGCTCGGCACGCTGCCATACGCGAGCGCTGAGCGGTCCCGGATCGCCTCCGCCTGCCCGGTCTTCGGCGGCAGCGGCTCGGTGCGGCCGGTCACGACCGACACGGCGCTGCCTGCCCCGGTGCCGACGCGCGCGGCCACTTCGAAGCGACCGAGCGCCATCAGGTCAGCGGCGGAGATGCCCGGTAGCTCACGGGCGATCGTCGATGCTTCGGTCGCCCCCGCGCGGAAGGTGATCAGCGTCGCGAGGTTCCCGAGGATCGCTGACCTGGTTGGCTCAGGAACGCGGCCCAAGGTCTGAACTGCAACGGTGAGGCTGGCTCCAAGCCCTCTGGCTCGCTCCGCGATCAGCTCGAGATTGCTCGGCAGACCATTGACGACGGTCGCTGTCTCGTCCACGTAAATGTTCACGAGGTAGCGCTGCTCAGGCGGCAGCGCTACACGGGACTCGACCGCGTCCCAGGTTGCGAGCATGACTGCCGAGCCGATCAGCACCCCGGCGTCGCCAAGTGTTCCCGGCGCGAGCGATACGAGCAGGAAACGCTTTTCGGAAAGCAGCCGCCCGAGGTCGATCTTAGGGTCTCCGCTGGCGAGGACAGCGCGAACACGCGGGCGCGCCAAGAGCGCCATCGTCCGAGCCATCGGAGCCTGCACCACGTCGACTTTCGCCGCCGGCGACAGCGACTCGTAGTTCCCCCACGCCTGTCGCAGGAAGCCGTCGCTGAGCCTCTCCACCGCAGCCCGGCGGTAGGACACGTCTGCGAACAGCCGGCCAAGATCCAGCAGCGTCGCGCCCGGCACCTCAGCCAGCGTCCTGATCCCGAGCCGCCCAAAGACCTCCGAGCGGATACCCCACTCAGGCACCAAAGACTTCAACGTCCGGATCAGGACATCCGCGCGGGCGTCGGGGTCCTTGCCGTGCAGCACGTCCAGGCCAGCGACCGGCCGCGTGTCATCACCCGCATCAAGCACCACGATCCGTCCGGCTTCCGCGCTCCCCGGTGCGATGCGGTCGAGGATCGTGTCGAGAAGATCACCCTTCGGGTCGATCAGCACACCGGCATGGCCGGCCGCGATGTCACTGAGGATGGAGTTAGCCAGCAGCACACTCTTGCCAACCCCGCTCGGGCCGATCACAGCTACGTGATGGGTCGCCGCCTCCGGGGACAATGCCACCGGGCGCTCACCATCCCAGTCGCGGGCGATGAACAAGCTGCGCCCGGTCCGACCGAGCGCACGGGAGGCCAGAATCTCCGGCGAGCCAACCTCGACACCGGGAACCGCATCACCGAGCGGCAGGCCGAGCAACGGGAGCAGCTCTGAAACGCCCAGCCACCCCGACGAGCGGCCTACCTTCGGAAGCGAACCAAGCGTCCGATTGCCCCGCTCATAGGTCACACGGATACCTCCCGCCAGACCCCGGCGGCTACGCATCACGCTCTCGATATGCGAGGCCAGCTCACGGGCACGGCTCCTCGTCACCGCCCGGACCAACACGAGGCCGCTGACAGAGAAACCGGCGGCCGCGGTCTTGGAGCCCCAAGCCCGGGCGATCTCCTTCTGGCGAGGGGTCGGGTTCTCCGGCTCCTGCCACCGCCGCGGGCTACCCGGCGAGAGCGCCCAACGCAGCGCCACCACCTCATCTCGACGCAAATGAGCCAGGCCACTGAGCAGCGAGCGAGACACGCTCGCCACATCACCGGCAAGCAGGAAGCTCGGCGTCTGAACGAACAAGCGCAGCGTCAGCATCGCTGCCTGGGTCGGGCCGGCGTCCGCTTCGGTGATCCGCAGCGACGGGACCGCTCCCGTCAGTGCCGCCCGTACCGATTCGCGGACAGGCTCCGGGACGAGCAAGCTGTGGGTGATGCTGCCCTCGCTCGCTACTACCTCCGCGACCAGCTCGCTGGTGTAGGGCAAGCCGGCCAGACCATCCAGGGCGGCGGTCATCTGGGCCGCGTCCAGGCCGAGCGGATACCGCGTTGCCAGCCGAATCCGACTGGCGCGCATCCGCTCGGCTTGCCTGCGCTCGTAGGCAGCGATCCCGGCAAGCATGGTCACGCCACTCCCGGCTGCGACGAGCGCTGGGAGATCAGCGTTCACGGCTGCCCTCGATCTCTCGGCGCTTGGCCTTCGCGGCTAGATCATTCGCCCGGCGTTCCTTCAGGACTCTTTTGGCTTGGAGCCACAGGACCAAACTGAGCATCTCTACATCCTCACCCTCAGCCCGTCTGACCCCTTTCACTTTGATACGACGTGTCTTCGCCATAAATAAATCCTCCTTTCCGTTTAGTTGCCTATGTCACCTCCGTTGTGAGTTATGTTCGTGTTTTGTTCGGTATTGAACTCTCCGATATTGTCTCAACTTCGCATTTGAGTCAAGAACTTTGTGGGTGTCAACGGGACTGAATCCGGCTGTGCTTGAGAAGTGACAAGACGCAGGGTTAACCGCGCTACCTCGGCCCAGTCAGCCACCACACGCAGCGCAAAAGCGCCGCGACGATCCCGCCGATCAGGAGCGGTGCGACGAGCGCCCCCGCGAGCCTGGTCAGCGCAGGAGCAGCGGCGGCCAACACCACCTGGCCGGCCAGCAGGACCAGGAGGAGTTGAACCAGCTTGGTCATCGCTCGCTCTCCTCAAGTAGGCGGTCCATCGCCTCGCCCAGGAGCACGTCGGCAGCGTCCCGCTCGACCTGGAGGTTGGCGTTGGCATCGCGCAGCTCGGCGCACTCTCGCTCCGCGCGACAGAGCTCTCTTTGGAGGCGGACGTTGTCACCCGAGAGCCTGCGAGCGAAGCGCTGGAACTGCTCCTGCTCGCTCATGACCGCCCCACCTCCACAGCCGTTCCCTCGATGATGTCGTGGTCGTGGTAGGCGAGACGCTGCTCGGACTCAGCTTCGAGCATGTCGTGGACTGCCTGACGCCGGATACTGCGGATCTCCTGTTCGGCGCGGTAGTGCTCGTACTCCAGCCGCGAGATGCTGCGGAGTCGGTCGTGGACCCATTCGACGACAGCAATCAGCGCGATCACGACCCAGATAACGAACCCTGCCACCACGCCGCCCGCGCATCCCATGAGCACTAGGTCCAATGCGTGCAGGAACAGCGCCATCACAGGCTCCGCCCCGTGCGAACCACGACCTTGCCCATCGCCGTACAGGCCGAGTCAGCGATGTGGCCGAGCCGTCCGGCAGCGTGAGGCGTGCGCATCACAAGGACCGCCTCCAAGCCGCTGAGCGCTGAAGCGTTCAGCAACGCAGTTTCGGCGACCTCGGCGATGACGTCGAGCCGGGCTGATTCCCGTGCCGCCAGCACGGAGCTGGCGGCCCGGTCGACGGCGATCTCACTAGCGGCCCGGCGCTCGAGCTTTGAGAGGCCACGATATGAGGCGAGTGCGGGATGGTTGGTCATAGGCGGTTCTCCTGACGAGAGATCGATGTGAGGTGCCTACTAACAAGGAATGCGTTATCGCAGCGCCTCATCTCTCGTACAAGAGCGCCGGAAAAGTCCCGACAAGTCGATGCCAGTCATCGGAATCTTCCGGTATCTCCGGTATCCTTCGTCCGAAATGTCCGGTGATTCGCGGAGTGACCTTGGTTTTGGCGAGTTCTCTGCCTTCCCAACGCCCGCCAACGTCGCACGATCTCTTCAGTGGCTTAGACGTGAGCTGCCGCTTGAACCGAGCCGGATACTTGACTGCTACGACCTCTTGTCGTTGCCGTGCATCGACGACAGCACGCTAGACATGGTGGAGCGAGCTAATCGCCTACCCCAAGTGATCCAGCAGGCCACAGGGCACGTGCCTGATGAGTTGCATCGCCTCCTGCTCGATGGGATGCTCGTCTCCGGAGAGGACGGCTCGGTCATCAGCACCCGACTTCGGAGCGTCAAAGCGAGGGCCGTCGAGGCTGGTTTGATGGGCGCCAACACCTCGGAGAGGACGTTGGGCGAAATCGAATCGCACGCGTTGGTGAGTCTGGCGCGAGTTCTACTCTCGCAAGGCTTCGCGACTGATGTGCTCCCGGGCGGAGCGCATCGCTCCAGACCACAAGTCGATGATCTTGGTCTCGGTTACGTCTGGCGATCCCGTTCTGTGCAGCTCCGCCTGTACCCAGATGAACCAAGACGTCAGACCTACACTCGCATCCTTCGCGTACGGGCAACGTCGAAATATACGAGAGTGGTCAGTCACAGCTATCGCTGGTCCGGCTACGGAACGCTGCCTATACCTCAGGTTTTGTCCACAGAGCACCACCATTCATGGTTGGGCACCCGGCCAGACCCTGCTGAGCTGGGCTCCGACTGGTACGTGTCCTTCTTCCATCTTGGACGGGCTCTGCGCTACGGCGAGGCTGCGGAACTTGAGTGGAGAGAGGAGTTCACCGATACAGCAGAGAGGTTTGACAACGTTTTGACCAGCCGGGCAGCATTCGATGGTATGGAGTACTTGCGATTTGAGGTCACTGGTCTTCCTCCCGAGTTCCCCTATCAGGTCGCTGGGGGTATTTTCGAGCCAGACGGGGGCCGCCTGGTGCTACGTGACGATGCGCAGCAACTTGACCCCACCGCCCCCGGGACGTACCGATATGAAGTGAAACGTCCGATATCCAGCACACATTATGGCTTGCGTTGGGATGTGACTGATACTACAATGTGAACTGGAGGAGCGATCATGGACGACGATATTTGATCTGAACACAGCATGTAATCATAGGACTTTGCTACGCTCAAGCTATGCACGAAAGCATTGGCTACGACGACTAGATAGACAGAGCGCGACAGGCTTTCGCGACGTCTAGCCGCTGGGGGGCTGCTAGTGACTGCTTCCAAGAGGATGGGGCGATGGCGTTTAGCGCCGGATCCCCAGCGTTGCCTGCGCTTTCTGTGTAGCTCCTCCGCTTGGCTGGAACGTGGCTGTGTCCACAAGCCTAGATGTGCGGTGTCTCTTGAGCAGCTTGCGCCCAGCGGCGGTTAGGCGGAGCTTGACGACGCCGCGTCCGGTGGCGCTGAATGTCCGGGAGCCGCTAGCCACGACTATCGTCCTGATGTGGCGGCTGGCCTGCGCGCCAGATGCCGTCCAATGGATGCTCAAGATGCCAGCACATGGAGCGTTGAAGCTCAAGTTGTAGGCACCGCTGGACAGCAAGCTAGCGACAGAGAGCAACCCACCCTTGAGCCTGAGGGCTCCAGTGAGCGCCGCCTGCACTGCTCGGGCGGATGGGGCGCTTGGTGGGATTGAGCTCGTGCTGCCAGTCGGAGGACTGGGGTTGGGCGCCGGGCTGCCAGCGGAGCCGCTGCCGCTGGTCGTGCTGCCTCCCGATCCGCTACCGCCCGAGTGTTCTTCGGCAGCAGCAATCGTCCCCGCGTCGACGAAAGCAATCGCGCTGCCAGCGGCGTTGCTGGCGGTGACCTGGCAGATGAGATCGTGGCCGGCATCAGATGCGCTCAGGAGGTAGCTCGCGCTGGTGGCACCGGGGATCGGCGCGAAATCGCGCAGCCAGGCGTAGGCGTATTCGGTGGGGCTGTTGCTCCAGGTTCCGGCGGAGCAGGTGAGCGTCTGCCCAACGATCGGCGTGCCGGTGATGGCGGGCGGGACCGTGCTTGTGGGACGCGTCAGAATGGCGGCAGTGGCGGCTGAGCCGACCGGATCGCTAGCGGCTTCCCCGTTGGTGGCGGTCTCTTGGACGATGATCGTGGCACCCGCGTCGGCTTCGGTCAGCGTGTAGGTCGAGCCGGCAGCGCCGGTGATGGGTTTGCATGCCGCAGGCTGAGGCGATGGTTGCGGGCAGCGCAGCCATTGGTAGGAGTAGGAGGTCGGCGAGCCGCTCCAGCTGCCGTGGTGCCCGGCCAGGGTCTGGCCTTCGGCGGCCGTCCCAGTGATCGTCGGCACGGCCGTGTTGAGTGGCCCGGTAATGGCGAAGGCCGCGATCCCGGAGGCTGCGGAGGCTACGGTGGTTCGGAAGTTGCCCGCGAGGTAGACGTGATTGCCGGAGGCCGCGACCGCGGAGATCACGGCGCTGGAGCCCCCGAGCTGAGGACTCCAGGCCAGGGGAAAGCCGCTGCTGGCATCGACACCGGCGCCAGCCAGATAGACCGCGGAGTTAGCGGCTGCGACGGAGGTGACGCCACCCACCGCCGTCAGGTTGAGGACCGGGGCGTAGTCGGGATACCACGGCAGGGCCGCTCCGGTTGTAGCGTCGACGGCGAGCAGGCCGCTCTGGCCGGCAGCGAGATAGACGGTGCTGCCCGAGAGGGCGAGGCCACGCACATCCGGCAGTTCGCCCAGCAAGACCGGTTTTACGACTGGGTTCCAAGAGGTCGGGGTGCCGCTTTCGGTGCTGAGCGCCCCCGCCCCGGTTCGGCTCTGGCCGTCGAGTTCGCTGAAGTCGCCGCCGACATACAGTGTCGTGCCTGAGAGTGCCAGCGACGCGATCGGCGCCGCCCCATGTTCGGTTGCCGAGCTCGGCGCCGACACCACTGGGTTCCAGCTAGTGGCGGTGCCGCTCGCAGCGCTAATCGCGCCCAGGTAGCGCTGGGCGCGGCCAGCCAGCGTCGTGAAGCTACCGGCGGCATAGACGGTCGAGGCGGTCGCGAGCAGCGCAGAGACATGCCCATTTTCGGGGAAGACGCTGGTAGCGCCGGGGTTCCAGCTGGTTGCGGTACCGGTCGTGGGGTCGAGCGCGGCTAGATCGGTGCGCGGCTGCCCGCCGACGCTCGAGAACGAGCCGCCGACATAGATCACACCTCCAGCCGCTGATATCGCGTCGATCGGCACGGTCATCAGGGGGAAGGCCGGTTCCACAGCCGGATTCCAGGCGGTGGCTTCTCCGGTCGTCGTGTCGATAGCCGCGAGGTCTTTACGGGCAACGCCTCCCACCGAGGTGAAGCTGCCGCCGGCCAGCACTTGAGATCCGGCGGCAGCCACCGTATCGACCTGCTGGCCGAGGAAGAAGCCATTGACGCCTGAGGTGACGTTCGGGTCGGGATTCCAGGCGCTCGCCGTTGCGGTCGTAGCGTCGAGGGCGGCCAGGCCGTTACGCGCCTGTCCCCCGACCTGCGTGAAGGCGCCACCCACGTAAACGGTCGAGCCGGAGACCGCAATAGCGGTCGTAGTCGCGCTGCTCCCGGAGGCTTCCGGGTTCCATGAGGTTGCGGTCGCGGTGGTGGGGTCGAGCGCCGCGAGGCCGGCTCGGGGCTGGCCGCCAATGTGGGTGAAACAGCCACCGACGTAGACAACCGTACCGGTGGCCGCCAGCCCGTATCCGGTACTGGCACAGCCGGAGGCTTCCGGGTTCCAAGCGGACAGGTTCCCCGCGGTATCGACCGCGGCAAAACCGCTGCGGGCCTGGCCACTCACCTGGCCGAACAGCCCGGCGAGATACACCTGAGACCCGGAGACCGCCAACGCCTTGACGGTTGGGCTCACGCCGCCGAGTTGCGGTGCCCAGCTGGTCAGGGCACCGGTTGAGGTCGTGAAGGCCGCTAGACCGGTGCGAGCCCCGCCGCCCATTTCGGCGAAGCTGCCGCCGACGTAGAGCGTGCCGCCGGCGACCGCCAGAGCTTCAACCGATGCGCTCGGGGCGGGGTCCCAGCTTTGGAGTGAGCCATCGGCGGTGTTGAGCGCGGCTAGGCCGTGGCGCGGTTGGGCGTCAAGTTCGGAGAACGCCCCACCGACGTAGAGCGTGGAGCCAGACAGCGCCAGCGCCTTAACTACTCCCCCGCGTGCCATTTCTAGGCTGGGTGCGAAGGTCGGATCGACGCTGCCGCCGGCTTCGACGTGCGCGATCCCCGCCCGCGCGATCCCTCCGGCATGGGTGAAGCTGCCGCCGATATACCAACCGCCAGCCCCGTCACTGGTGGCCGCGTAGACCACGCCCTGACCGCCGGACACCTGGGGGAAGTTGGCGTCTGGAGTGCTGGAGCCACCGGAGAAGCTCGTCACCGGGCCGGTCGCTGGGCCGACCTGGCTGAACGAGCCGCCCAGATAGATGGTGTTGCCAGAGCGCGCCAGCGCATAGACCGGCCCATTGGTAACCCAATCACCATCGGCGACCGAGCTGAGCGCCGCCCCCGCCACCGACGGCAGCACGCCCAGGAGGATAAGCGCGAGCGCAGTGCCGAGCCAGGCACTGGCCCGGTAGCCGAGGGTGCGTCCACAGCCAATCCCGCCCATAGGTATCGCTCCTTGATCGTCTCTAGCGGTAGTCGCCAGCAGGGAGCCATACGGGCATGGCGGCACCGTGGAGAGTCACCGCCATGCCCGTACAGTCCTCTCTACTGGAATCTCATGGCGGCGGACTGTAGCGCAATGTCTGCGAGAGGTCTACTGCGATGTTCATTGCTCACGCATGAGCTGGCGGGAAGGCTGGCCCGATGCCGGCCGCCCTCGACTTCCAGCACGCCCTCGGCCTGGCGGTCAAGGCCCGCCGCCGGGAGCTCGGGATCACCCAGGAGACGCTTGCCAACGACACCGAGTTGCATCAGCGCTGGATCTCTAACGTCGAGACCGGCAAGCGCAACCCCAGCTATGCGAGCCTGAGGCGCTTGGCCGCCGGTCTCGGGCTCACCGCCTCCGAGCTACTGCTGTGCGCTGAGTACATCGAGCGCGACGCGGCATCGGCGACATCCAAGCGCACTTCCCCTGCGCACTGATTAGCCACGCCGAGGGCTTTGGCCCACACCTTGACGCCTCTCCTGCCTCAGTCCTAGCCTGGCCGGCTCCACAAGCCAAAGCGGCCTCGGCACGGGAGGTAAGCCCATGCCGAGGCCCGGACACGAAGGAGCCACGACTCCCCATGCCCACGAGCGATCGTACTGCCGAGGAGTACCCCTCGGATGCGCTACTGCTAGCCGCCATCGACCGCGCCAACCGCCACCGCGCAACACCCGAGGAACCCGGCGTCGTGCTGGCAACGATCAAGGAACACCTCGGCCTCAACCGCGGATCATGGACGACCCGCCGCCTGCAGCCACAGTTCGAGGCACTCCAGACCGCTGGCCTGATCGAGATGGTCCGTCGCCGCAGCCGGGACCTGTGGCGGATCACCAGCACAGGACAGCAGCGCCTGGGGAGCGCCCGCCGCGCCGGTGAGACCGATGCGCTACCCGAGGCACCACAACACCGCAAGTGGCGAGAAGGCCGCAGCGCAGCCACCGAGAGAACCCCAGAGTTCCGCGAGGAGCTGCGCGGCGTCCTGGCCGAGGCCACCGGCCTACTCGACGCTCCCGAGCAGCAGATCAGCTCCGCAACGTGGTTCGAGCTTGGCCTCCGCATGCAGCGCGCCACCGCACGACTCGCCTCAGCGACCTACTGCCTCAACGAGTGGACCGAGCCAGACGAATCCAACGCAGACATCGACGAACCCCCGTACGGACAGGGCAACAGGCGCCACCCCCGGTCATGGAACCGCTGACCGCCATCAACAACTCGCACTCGCACAACGCGACACTACTCTTGCGGGGCTAGTTCGCGACCGTGACCCGCGAGTAGTACCTGGTTGATGTCAAATGCCCTCCGCCGTCAACCACAATAGCCACGAGGTTGACGGTGCCCCACCCAGCATTGCCCTGATCTGGGATCGCGTGGGTATCAAACCCTAGGGTCCAAGTGCCGCCCCCAATGTTTCCGCCCCTCCCCAACGCGTGCCAGCCGGTCGTAGTGATGTTGGCGGGGTCAGTTGCGTAGTAGGCATCGAACTCCATGCCGCCCGCTTCTGGATACTTTGCTGACAGCGAAGATCGTGCGGGGGTCGCCACAGACTACGGAGCTGGAGGCACCGGAGCGCATGGCAACGAATCAGCCGCCTGTCGATGTGTTACGGGGTCGGTGTAAGGAGGGACCGAGTGAGAACATTCCGAACTCGAAGCTGAGGCCGTCGCTGACGGGCTAGCCGTAGAACGAGTCGGGGACGAGGAAGTGACGCCCCCCCCCACCACGAGGTACACCCCAGCAGCCATGACTAGCGTAGTCACCACGAGTACGCCGGAGGCTACGACAATCGCTTTCATATACATAAAAATAGTGTAACCCAATGTCGTGCCCGTGCATAGGACCGTATTTTGTGAGATGCCAAATCACCTCTTGGTGCGAGCATCTTCCGAATATATGACCGCAAGGACCCCCGCGAGGGAGGATCGCAGTGCACACTCACCTGAATCGGCCCGCCGGTCGATAATTGCTTGCTTTGGTAGCCTCGCGGTAGGGTTCGCTGCCGGTTGGTCGAACTCCCTGCGCACTGATTAGCCACGCCGAGGGCTTTGGCCCACACCTTGACGCCTCTCCTGCCTCAGTCCTAGCCTGGCCGGCTCCACAAGCCAAAGCGGCCTCGGCACGGGAGGTAAGCCCATGCCGAGGCCCGGACACGAAGGAGCCACGACTCCCCATGCCCACGAGCGATCGTACTGCCGAGGAGTACCCCTCGGATGCGCTACTGCTAGCCGCCATCGACCGCGCCAACCGCCACCGCGCAACACCCGAGGAACCCGGCGTCGTGCTGGCAACGATCAAGGAACACCTCGGCCTCAACCGCGGATCATGGACGTCCTGGCCGAGGCCACCGGCCTACTCGACGCTCCCGAGCAGCAGATCAGCTCCGCAACGTGGTTCGAGCTTGGCCTCCGCATGCAGCGCGCCACCGCACGACTCGCCTCAGCGACCTACTGCCTCAACGAGTGGACCGAGCCAGACGAATCCAACGCAGACATCGACGAACCCCCGTACGGACAGGGCAACAGGCGCCACCCCCGGTCATGGAACCGCTGATATGGAGTGGCGGCTGAAGGACCTGCTACGCCGCAGATAGCGAGCGCCACACCGGGCCACGTGGGACGTACGATCCAGAGAACACGGACGCCCTTTAACGTGACCGTAACACGGCGGCTGAGGGGATCGCTACGGTTCGAGACATCAGGACCATTCGATGTCTTTGGGGGCCAGCGATGTCGTTTAGCGCGCTACATGTTTCCAAGCAGAACGCTTCGAGCCGCTCATTCACGCGCCGGAAGGGTGTGGCTTGGCGCCTTGGCCTCGTAGCACTGGTAGCCACACTGACTGGTGTCTTCGGCGCAGCCTCCTCGGCTCTCGCAGCCACAGACTCTGGGATCGCCCCCGCTCAGTCGATCGCGCTTCCGTCTGGACATGGCCTGTACTTCTTCGTCGGCAGCACCTCGGGCGGGCAGCGGATGGAAGCGATCAGCTGGCTCGGTGGGCAGGATTTGGCGGTGAGCGAAGCCGGCTCGAGCGATCAGGTCATCTCCATTGGCCACACCACCGCAGACAGCGGCTCGTTCAGCTCCTTGGCTGCCAGCAAGGCCATCGCGGGCGTCGGACTCGACGGATACTCGGTCGTGCAGACCTTCTCGGCTCAAGCGGCCAAGGCCGCCCACAAGGCGACTCGCCATCCCGCGAAGCCGCTTAAGGGTCCGAAACTGACCTTGACCTTCGCGACGACGGCTGCCAACCAGCTCGTCGTGATCTTGGTTGGCGGGCAGGGCACCGGGACGTTCGCCCTTACCGGCATCGAAGCCAGCGCCCTTCAGAACGCGACCTACGGCACGGCAGGCACGGCCGTGATCGCTTCGGCGGCCGCATACACCGCGCATCTCCCCGTGGGGAAGCATAAGGCCAAGCTGCTCTCGACGACCTTCGCCCCCAACTCAGGGACGAGGCTCGGCGCGGTCGTCTACGTCCTGGCGCCGGCCCCCGCCCCGACCGTGACCGGGGTGAGTCCGAGCACCGGCCCGGAAGCCGGCGGTACGACGGTCACTATCAGCGGCACAGACCTGGACGGCGCCACGGCTGTCAAGTTCGGCTCGACGAGCGCGCAGAGCTACAAAGTCAACTCGCCGACCTCGATCGAAGCGGTATCACCCAGCGGAAGCGGCACCGTCGACGTGACCGTCACGACCGAACGCGGCAACAGTGCCACGAGCTCGTCTGATCAGTTCAGCTTCGCCCCGCCGCACCCAGTCAACGCCTACAGCGACTACGGCCCCGCGACAGAAGGACACGCAATGTGCCGTGGCAATCCAGGTCGGCCAGAATCGATGCCCGGCGGCACGGCAACCCAGACGTTCACGGTCCCAGCCGGGGTCGCGTCCCTATCGAGCGCACTCGTGCAGATCGATCCCGACAGCACCGTGACCGCACACTTGACGCTCACGATCAATGGCACGGTTCGCGCGACCACCACCGCGTTGGCAGCGGGGGACACGAGCTTCAGCTGGCCGGCCGTCGCGACCAGCGCCGGTGACCAAGCCTCACTGTCGATCTCCTTCACGGCGACGTTCGGGAAGATCATCACCGTCTACAGCGCCGCGGCAGTAGGCGGCACCCTCACCTACAGCAACTCGTGTTCTGACGGGGCACCGTCCGGCAGCACCACAAACGGGCTCCGTGCAGTCGTCAGCGGCCTAAGCCCGTGATCTCTGGCCAGAAAAGCCGTCGCTGCGGGGCGTCCAGCCGCCGCTCGCCGTGTGGCTTGACTCCGCTGCGCCCCCATGGCGCTGCCGAACCAGTGTGAGATGTCGCGCTTGCGGCAACGTGGGCTCAGGGGTTAGGCGCAGCTCGCTGCGGATCATCTCTTCAATGGTGCACCCCCTGGCGTCCGCCATGCGGCTTAGTGCCGCCAATTCGCTCCGGCAGACCCGGATCTGGACCACATACGCATACTGTCCCATCTAGTCGCATGATACGCGACGCATCACAGACAGGCAGATCCCAGCACGAACCAAAGTGCGGAAACTCCGGCTTCGACCGCGCAAGTCGCGAAACGGCACTTGTGCGACGGACCCGTGTCGATGAGCAAAAAGGAGCACTACTGGGGAAGGTCGGGCGGGCGGAACTCCACCAGAAGGCGGACAAACCGCAGCACCTCAACCCGCAGACGCTTCAAGCGGCCGAGTCCAGTCGCCACGACAGCGGTGGCCACCGAGGGGATCGCCACTGCGATCCCGGTGATTGGATGCCCAGAGAGGAACAGGACGATTGCGCCGAGAAACAGCACGCTGCTCATCCCCAACACAACTGTCTGCCCGTTCCGCTCCGCGAAGTTTCGCCGAGCTGGCGGGTCCTTTGGACGGACCGCCGTGCCCGATACAAGCCAAATTACATAGCTGGCCGGTACAGGCTCACTTGCTGTCAGTCTGTCGTTGAGGCAATTTGGGTCTGGCTCTGCCCTTCTAGGTCGCGCGGCCGTGGCGTCCTGCGCTTCGATCGGCATTCTTTTGTCCCGCTTCTTTCCATTCGGTCCCGGCCCACATGCTGGAACCCCCAACTCAAGCTACCTATGCGGACGATGCCGCGCAATCCCCCAACACACGATCTCAACTACAGGCGTTGACGCCCATTTGCAGGCACTAATGGAATCGGACGGACCTTCTTCGTCGCTCTCGGTAGCGTGCCGCCACATCCTGAACCTAACACGGGCTAACACATAGAGACCGCGCCTCACGGTTTGTATCTGTTCAGTCGTGAAAGGATCAGCCAATAGCTACGCCAGGCTGATAGGATCAGACCATGGCGAAGCCTTACTCCGGGCCTGGGGTCGAGGATCTCCGCAAGAACCTGGGGGACCTAGTTACCGACGGCCTGACACAGGTCAATATCGCGACTAGGGGCGGCGCTCTCTTGCAACTCGCCATCGTGAGGGCTCGTCTACCGGCACATGACGAGAGCGATGAAGACGAGCGTGAGGCGGCGTACGCCATGGCGCTGCCGGCTGTGTTGAAGGAGGCGGTCGAGGAAAAGCGGATCCCCGATCGCAAGCATCGCCGCATCCTTAAGTTCGTGCTGCCGCTGAAAGAGAAATACCTGGACACGTCCATTAAAGAGCGCCGTGCGGCAGCGGGCGAGGACATCAAGACCGGAAGGAAAGCGATCAAGCCGGGAACCATTCGTACCTACTACAGCTACGAGCCCCAAGCGCTCGACGAACTTGCTAGGGTGCTCGTGGAGCTTGAGGCCGATCATCGCGGCGAGACGCCTCCCGATGCGGCACCCTCACACTAGCTAACACTTGCATACACCAACTGACTGTTAGACAATTGGAACGGAAACCTCACTCTCCGAGGGGGGAATCCACCTCCAAACGTCGAAAGGTGAGTTCTATGTCAAGTGCCTACGCCTATGTGGACGGGGCCGACTTGACGGGCCTCATCCTCGAGATCCGCGACGAGTTCGTACGCCGCCTGCCGTACGAGCTGGATGACACCCGACGACCGAACTCGCTCCGTCTCGTCGCTCTCGATGTCTTTGAAGGTAAGTCGACAGGTGATCAAGTCGCCGTCATGCGGGACCTGATCGAGACCGATCCGAGCTTTGCCATCGCACGAGATCGAGACATTTTTGAGTACGCCGACACAGTGGGTGCATTCATTACGGACTTTGTCTGTGAGTTCGTCGGTCAGGTGCTCAGCCGCGATCCAAGCATCCGGGCTGAGGATGACCGACGTTCAGCGCTCTCTGCCGAGTCCATCGAAGAACTCGAAGAGCATTAGCAAAACATGCCGCGCTATTGCGGCAAAGGGGGTCGGGTAGGGGCAGTTGCCTCTCCCGACCTCAGTGCGTTTGCATCGGCGGAAGGTGTGTCGCCACCACCGAAGGTCTGGCGGCGGTTCAGCACGTATTGTCGTCGCCCACTACCGGTTGTGCGACGCTCCGGCTACTAAGCTGCTAAGTATCAGCCTATTTCACGAGCCAGCAAGTGGCTCATGGGCTACCGGTAACTGAACCCATCGCTCGCATTCTTCTTGCTCTTTAGCTTCCCGACCTCGGCACGCATATCCACCGTAGTGTTCTTTGTAGCTGGCGGCGCGCCCACGGTACAGGCCGTGGTCGATGAGCAGTTGACCGAGCTGGCGGAAAGTTTTCCAAACAACATCTGAGTTACAGTACCCTCGGCAAAACCCGTACCTCTGACCGTGACTTCCGTACCGCCGCTCTTTGGGCCTTCGTTCGGGGCTAGTGATTCAATTGTAGGCACACCGTATTTGAAGTGATCCTTGGCGGACGGTTCGGTTTCGCCGTTTGCTGTCACGACGCTTACGTCGACACTTCCCGATGTTCCAGGCGGCGCGATGGCCGTGAGCGCGCCCGTTGACTCGACCGTGAAGGATGATGCAGCAGTTGTACCGAATAGAACGTCACGGACCGCCGTAAAACCGTTACCAACAACCGCCACCGCAGTTCCGCCGGCCGCGGGGCCCTTGCGCGGCGCAAGCTTCCTGATCGATGGTGGCGGAAGCGCTAGTGCCAGGCGACCGACCCTGCTCCCGCCCTGATACTCGACGAACCACATATTGTCGTCTGGGCCTGCAACGATCCCCAATGGCTCGCTACCAGAAGACATGCCGTTCGAGAACTCCGTTACGACGCCCTTTGGTGTAATGCGTCCTATTCGGCTGCCACTAAGCTCGGTAAACCAGAGATTCCCGTCGGGTCCGGCTGCGATGCCGATCGGTTGCCCGTGTGACGTAATGCCGCTCGAGAACTCCGTCACCGTACCAGTCGGTGTTATTCGACCGATGCGGTCTAGTCCGTTACCGTTTGCCTCGGTGAACCAGATATTGCCATCGGGGCCACTCGTAATGCCACGCGGCAAGCTATTCGGAGATATGCCCGTAGAGAATTCGGCAATGACACCGGTAGGCGTAATTCTTCCGATCCGACTCGTCTTTTCCTCGGTAAACCAGAGGTTGCCGTCAGGTCCCAGCGTGATTTCGTCTGGACCGCTGCCTGGCGCCAGGCCTAAGCTAAACTCGGTCACATCGCCGGTCGGCGTTATTCGTCCGATGCGGCTGGCACTCAACTCAGTGAACCACATGTCGCCTTCGGGGCCAGCCGTGATTCCGTCGGGTCCGCTCTGGAATCCAACTCCGGCATTGAACTCAGTGACGGAGCCGGTCGGCGTAATCCGACCAATCGCACCCGCTTCACCCTCGGTAAACCAGAGATTCCCGTCAGGTCCGGCGGCGATGCCGATCGGGATGGCTGCTGGGGAAATGCCAGTAGAGAACTCGGTGACGGTGCCGGTCGGCGTGATACGGCCGATTCTGTTGCCGATTGTCTCGGTGAACCAGAGATTCCCGTCAGGTCCGGCGGCGATGCGGTATGGATTGCTGTTCGGCGTGATGCCTGCCGAAAACTCCGTGATAGTCCCAAAGGTCGACGCGGGCGCGAGTGGCGCTAGAAATACGCCTACGAGCACTAGCAAAATCGCCGTAGCGAACGTCGTACGCAAACCAACTCCTTCGTACTAGCCCTTCGGATCCTTGGGACGATACACGATTGCGGGCCCGCTGTATGTCGCCCGCGCGGGCTTCTTGGTGACGCCTAACGCCGATTGTGCGACGCGCCGGCGTGCGCGCCAGCCGCACAAGCACGGCCGTCCCCGAACGATGGCGACGCCCGCCGGGATGCACGACCTCGGCTCAATGATTAGGATTGTTCCTATGACGGACTCTGATCGCTCTCCGTCGGATTGGGGGGCCGCTTATCGCGACCAGTTGCAACTGTACGATGCGTTCTCCGGCCGCGTCCGGGTGCTGCTGTCTGAGCTGCTGCGGGCTGACGGTATCACCGCTGTCCAAGTGGACGCCCGGACTAAGGAGGTTGACAGCTTTGTCGATAAGGTCGCGCGACGGCCGGGGAAGTATCAGAACCCCCTGGTCGATATCACCGACCTTTCTGGCGTGCGCGTGATTTTGTAGGCTCTCTTGTCATGGGTGTAGGTGAAGTTCGTGTGGGAGTGTGAGGGTTATGGG
>ODAK010001625.1_pt1 | contig 24212 bp, 19 predicted proteins | sample 1539591 | NCBI WGS metagenome assembly ODAK01 (sample SAMEA3539303, study PRJEB22396) | soil metagenome | biome: tundra; feature: field; material: soil | place: USA | collected 2010-05 | depth 0.15 m | reverse complement strand
GATCCTTGCCTGGAAAATGGCATGCGTGCTCCCTTGAGACGTAACATATTCCGAAAGTGCTCTACGTCGTCATCCGATCAGGCGCTATCGAATCCAGCGGCCATTGCGAAAGCTCAATGCTCTTCGCCCCCTCGACCGACACTTCCAGCTCAGTCTCGCCCGGTTTCAGCGTATACACGCGACTCGTGATCGCTTCTCTGCCGCCGATAAACGACTCGATCACCGACGCATCGAGAAACAGCCGTAATGCAGGTCGGGGCCACGGCAGTGAAGGCAAAGCAAACGAGACATCGCCGCATCGAATGGTATTCCCGACCACATCAACCACCAACTCCCAATCTTTACTGCCTCCAGTCAGCAGTCGCACGGTGACTGCTCCTGTGGACAACCCGATCGGCAATGAAAGCTCTCGCCGCAGCGTGGTCAGCTTCAATCGAAAAGGCGCACCCGCATGCAATGTCACGCGTCCGACCGCCCCGCGCAGCTTCTCAACCTCAACAGCCGGATGCATCTCAAGCTGCCCTTGCCCACCTACCTTCAGCACCCGGGGCAATGACATCGTGCCAGCCCAGCCTGCCGCCGCAAACTCGGCTTCAGGCCGTGTCTCTCGAATCCATCCCCACAAAACGCGCCGGCCTCCTGGTGCGAGAAAACTCTTGGGCGCATAGTAGGCGCCATGGTCCAACACGCCAGTCCGCTTTGCCGTGTAACGATGCTCGTGCGGGTCGTATTCGCCGGTGGTCCAATACACTTTGCCCTCGGTTGAATAGAGCAGGCAATGATGCCCATCGACTTCGAAAAAGTCAGGGCACTCCCACATCTCGCCGCTGTCGCACGGATTAGCCGTTTCTAGGCCGTTCGGTTTTCCTGATGCAAGCGGATGCAGATATTCCCAATGGCGCAAATCCACTGAGCGGTAAAGCAGGACGCACCCGCCCTCGCCCCGTATCCCAGACCCGACGCCCAGATACCAGCCGTCCGCCTCGCGCCATGGACAAGGATCACGAAAACCAGTGACCTTCATGCCTGTGGGGGGTGTGGCAATCACTGGCTCAGGCCATTTCTTCCAACGCAGCAGACTCTCATCTTCGGCTGTCGCCAGCAATTGAGTCTCGCGCAGCTTGTCCGAGCCATCGTGAAGCGTGACCATTTCCGGAGGCGCATTCTGCACGCCTGTATAAATAAAACTCGGCACGCCATTGCATACCACTGCCGAACCGCTGAAGCACCCCTCGCTGTCTGCGCCCCCGGGCGCAGGGGCAAGCGCAATCGCCTCGTGATGCCAATGCACCATATCCGCGCTGATAGCGTGGCCCCAGTGCATGTCACCCCACACCGCGCCATGAGGATTCAACTGGTAGAAGAGGTGATAATTCCCCTTCCACCAAATCGGCCCATTGGGATCGTTCATCCAGTTGTGCGGTGGCAGCAGGTGATACTCCGGTCGTCGCGAATCGCGGGCCACGTCATCAACAGAGTCTTGCGGCAAGCCAGGCGCCGCAAGACTCCAGCTTTGAGCGACTCGACCGAGCAGAAGCTCTGCAGCTGTTCCGCAACCAAGGGTCTTTAAGAATTCTCGACGTTCGAGAGCCATGCGAAGCGAACCTCTTACCTCGCAACTATATCGCGATGGACGTACTACCTCTCTTATCTACTCGCCTCGCTCGCCAACTTCTCCGCTCGCGCCATCGCATCCAGCCTGCTCTGCTTTTGTGCGTCCATGTCGGCGGGCCGCCAATTGCTGGTGGACATGCGCTTTGCATAGTCCTCCATGCGCTGCCCGAAATCCTGGCCAATCGAATTCACGGCAGCCTGTGCTTGGGGCAACACGGCATGGAAGTGTGCAATCTCCTCCTGCGCGCGCTCTGGATGATACCCAAGCCGGTCCCCGCTTTGCATGGCGTCAACCACGATGTCTGGTGGCGAAGACACAGGCCACGTCTGGTTCAGAGAATCATAGGCGTCGCGCAGTCGTGTCATCGCGCCCCCAAAGCCATCCAGTTCGTCGCGGCGCGCGATCAGACCTGCCGCGCGGCGCACCTCGATTGAGATTCTGGCTGAAGCGCTCGTCTCCGGCACCGGAATAATCGTGGTCAGCGTGTTGCCTTCGAAACTCCAGCCATTCTTGCCCAGTGTTCCTGCCTGCTTGACTGCAACTCCGTTTACCGTGACTGCGGCGGGCGGCCAGTCAGCGGGCAGGCGCAATTCATAACCGCGCGTCTTCAACATGCCGGGGTAAGCGCCCTCGACCGGACCGATGTCTACCTTGAGGGTATCGCCCGTCTGTGTTGCCTTGATGGGAGTACGAGCAAACTCGCCTCGCTGGTAATCAACCGAGCTGCTCGAGTCCTCATAAACCGAGTAGCTTGAACTGCTCCCTGCCTTGAGCGGCCAGACATTCACGATAAGTGGGTCCACGGGTTTCTCGCCGGTGTGCAGCATCGGAGTCTGCATCGGCACGATCGCACCCGCCTTGAGATACACCGGTGTCTGGCTGATGGAGAAGTCGCGCTGCACGGTGCTTGGTCCCGTGAAGTGCTTGCCCGTGGGCCACTCGATCCACTCGCCCTCCGGCAGCCAAACCTGCTCAGTTGCCAGGCCGGAAACCTTGTCTGCGGCCGTCACCACCGGAGCGGCCAACATCTGTTCGCCAAAAAGATACTCGTCCTTGTTGGAGTAGGCCGCATCTTGTTCCGGCCAGTCGTAATAGAGCGGGTGCAAAAATGCCACGCCGGTATCGTACGTACGTCGCGCCTCGGTGTAGATGTAGGGCTGGAGCGCGTATCGCAACTGAAACGTCGATCGCAATATGGAGGAATAGGGCTCAGGATACGCCCAGATGCGCCGCTCCGAATCCGGATTCTTGGTCGTGTGGGTACGCAGAATAGGACTGAACGCGCCGAATTGTACCCAACGCGTAAATAGCTCCGGTTCCACTGCCCCGGGCATATGGCCGCCGATATCGTGGCTCCAGTAGGCATAACCAACATTGGCCGCAGTCTGTGTAAACCACGGCTGGAATGCCAAGGAAGGCCATACCGAGACCGTGTCTCCTGAAAACCCGATCTGGTAGCGATGGTTGCCCAGCCCGCCCCAACGGTGGAAGAGTAGCGGACGCTTTCCCTCTCGCTGCTGATCGGTGAAGTGAAGGTAATTCAGCCACCATGTGTTGTTCACGCCGGGCAGCTTGGTGTCGAGTTCCTGCTGCCAATCCAGCCACCAGAAGTCGATGCCCTGCTTCTCCAGCGGATGCAGGATCAGATTGAAGTAGTTCGTTGCCCAGACCTTATTGGTGGGGTCGAACGGCACGTAATTCTTTGTGGCCGGATCGATTCCCGTGGCGCGCGCCATCTCCGCGTAGTGGTCTTCCCACGGCTGGATGCCCGACGCCGGATGCAGATTCAAGCTGGTCTTCAGCCCGTCCGCATGCATCTTGCTCAGTAGTCCCGGGGGATCGGGAAAGAGCAGCTTGTTCCAGCTGTAGCCTGTCCAGCCTTTGGCGTGGCCGCTTGCATCCTGCTCGTGAAAGTTCCCGCCGAAAATGGGGTGCCAATCCATATCGATGACGAACACATCGAGCGGCGTGTCGTTCTCGCGGAAGCCGTGAATAATCTCTTCGATCTCCTGGTCGCTGTAAGCCCAATATCTCGACCACCATGCCCCGAACGCGAATCGGGGCGGCAGCGGAATCCTGCCCGCCACCTTCACATAATCGCCAAGCGCTTTGCGATAGTTGTGGCCGTAACCGAAGAAATACCAGTCTCGCCGTTCGCCCGCGGGACGCTCCATCACCCACGGCCACGGACTGTTCTCACCATGCAGGAAACGGAAGTCAGCAGAATCGAAAAGGGGCCGCGTAGTGTCGTCTTCAATCGCCCACCCGGAGCGGGAGATGAACCCATTGCCGATGGGTTCTTTGGTCTTCTCGCCCAGCGCGCCGTCAAGAGTGCGCGTCGTGCCTCTCAGGTTCTGGAGATCGATCGTCCCCGGACGCCATGTGACCGGCTTGCCGTCCACCACAAGCGACAGGGAAAGATTGTCATGCGTGAAGGGTTCAGCACCCGTCCCCAGGTAGGTCAGCGTCACCGCATCCGTCTTGATGGTGAGTCGATGGCCGTTGTCCGCCAGGTCTTTTGAGTAACGAGGCACGGGGAGGTGTCGGTTCAGAAAGACGAATGAGGCGTGATCCTCAAACTTGCCGTCGGCGGCCCATTCAATGCGAATCAACTCCGGCGTGAGCACCGTAAACCTGGTCTTGCCCAGTATCACCACCGCCTTCGGATCGGCCACCGGATTGTAAAGGCCTTCGTCCGACGATGCATGCAAAGCCGACGGCGCTGTTGCCGTCGCAGGCGCTTTGATGATTCCGCTTGCGGACTGGGCGCGGGCTGACGCGGACGTAAGCGCTGTTGTTCCTAAGATTCCCCCGAATACGAGAACGGCTGCGGCAAAGTGATGCAAGGTGATTTGCATTGGGCCCCCTTCTTGTTTTCACTACAGTGGGAAGGCTACCACCGAACCCGTCAAAAACACATTCAAGGCTCTAATTCTCAAGCGTCAGCATCGCCCCGGTTAAGATCCCTCCTCGCTCTTTCAATCATTCGGTTCGATGAGACGGCAAATCCCCTCGCCTTCAGGACTGATTCGCTGTTTTCCGAATCCAAAATAAGTCGCAAACAGACCCGCCGCCGTCGCCGGACAGTTTTGCTCCTGGGCATGACCTGCCCCACATTACCTGATCGCTTTTCAGCGCTGGAGCAGGTCGATCGGCTGGGTGAAATCCGTGACGCGGATGTGCCGTGCAAGCGAAGGATGCTTGCGCTGCAGAGCCAGAAACATCTCCCACGCAACGCGACGGTAACTGAAATGGCCAGCCGGGGCAGAACGAAGTTCTGAGATGTATTGCGCCTCGGCGAAATCCATCTTGAACAAGCACCGCACGCGTGTGGCCAGGGGAAGCAGATAGAGCGCGGACAAGGCAGCTTCGGGAGCCTGACCTGCATTAACTTGCCTGCTGGCGGCATGGGCCGCCTCGATGGCAGCCTGGTAGTCGCCCATCACACCGGCCTCGGCAAGACCGGCGGCATCACCAGAATTCGGCGTTTCGTATCCGTGCCGGGCTGTGAAGCCCTGCTTGATCTGAACGCAGCGCCGATGCCGGTGCATGTCGCGGAAACCCCCAATGTCCATCAGGATGTCGAAACGCAGTGCGGCCCCGGCATGAAATGCGCGAAGGGCCTCATCGTGCCGGCCCCGATGACGCAGCCCAACTTCGATGATCTCGTTCACGCGCGCCTCGGGCAGGCTCGAGACTACGTCGCGCACCTGACGATACGGATGATCGCTCGCCCAGTAGATGAGCGTTGCCGCGAGTTCCACCTCCAGGGTTTCCGTTCGTTCCACCAGGTCCACAACCGGTGCCGCTGCGAGAGGCGCCCCCTGAAGCACCTCGGCCGCAACTCGTTCGAGTTCGCCTCGCGTCTCAATCAGATACTGGTTCGGTTCGGCATACTTCACCAGCGTCGGGGCTGTGCGCACTTCCCGGTTCAGCAGATTGCCGGCCTCGGCGGCAAGCTCGGGAGCAGCTTCGGCTACCTTCGCTACAAAAGCCGCACCGGCCTGGGCGTTTACATTCCAGGCCGGTCCGGTTGCAGCGTCGCGGAGCTTCTGGCCCAGGTCGCGGACTTCAGCAATGGGGTGCGAGAGCAAGCGCGCGACCTGCGTTTCGAGGGTGCGGGCGTTGACGATCTGGCCGAGCGAAGTGTTCGTGGCCAGGGGCAGCAGATACCGGGCCACATCAAACGCCCGCGCCTTCAGAGTGCGCTCGTAAGCCTCTGGTTTCATCACCTCCGGTTTGGCTACGCGCTCGCGCAACGCATTCAGAACCGCCCCGGTGGTCCGCTGGTAGACGCCAAAAAGATTGTCAACTGTCTCGGCATACAAGTGGGCCGAGGCGCTATCTTCGCCAAATTCAGGAAAATACCAGCCGGATTTGTGGAAGTTCTGGTACCGCGTGGAGCGTTCCTGCCCATCCCAGCGCTGCTCATCTACCAGAACGATGGCGGCCAGCAGGCTGAGGCGCTCCACGGCGAAGGCGATGTGGGCAAGATCAGCGATCGAGCGGTGACCGTATTGAAAATAAAAGGTATTAAGGAACTGCTCGGCGCGCTGTGCACTGATCTCGGTCAGCGACTCGCGCATTGAGAGAGCGGAGCGCGAGTACTTGGCCATCGCATAGGCCAGCACTTCGGGGTCCGCCCCGTGAACTGCAAAAACGTCGGTCTGGTTGCGCGCGCCTGTGGGGAGAAAAGATTCACTGGACATTCGTGTGGGCTCGCGAACAGAATACGTCATCGAGGGCAATGGGAAGCGGCGATTCCCAGCGCCCGGTCGATCCGTCATAAAATAATAAGAGGCGGAGAAGCGGCGAATGCGGGAGATCAAAGTTCGGACTTCGCAGCGGCCGAGACCGTTGCCTCCGGGACGCTGGGCGATGACCCAGCGATGGAACGATCTCCTTTTTGCGCATTGGCAAGCCCCGCCGGGAGCCGTCGGGCGACTCCTGCCCGACGGCCTGCAAGTGGACACATTTCAGGGATCCGCGTGGCTCGGCGTGGTGCCGTTTTGGATGGACCGCATCAAGATTCGCGGTGTTCCGCCTATCCCCGGCGCGCGCAGTTTTCCTGAATTAAATCTCCGCACCTATGTTCGGGACCAGCACACAGGAATGCAGGGAGTGTATTTCTTCTCCCTCGATGCCAGTAATCTGCTCGCGGTCGCTGGCGCACGCACCTTCTACCATTTGCCCTATTACTGGGCGGAGATGCGGATTGAGCAGCAATCGGAACGGGATTTCGCCTTCTACAGCCGAAGGCGATTCGCCAGCAAGCCCGTGATCTTCAAGGCGCGCTATCGCGGACTGGGCCCTACGCGAAAGCTGGCCGAGAGCCGCAACGGAACCCTCGAATATTTCCTGACCGAACGCTACTACCTCTTTTCTCACAACCGCAGTGGAGAACTGGTCCGGGCCGGCATTCACCACGTGCCTTGGCCGCTCGAAGATGCAGAGGCGGAAATCGAGCGCAACGACCTGGCCGAAGCCATTGGGATTCAGCTTCCGGATCAGAAGCCGGTGCTGCATTATTCGCGTCGCCTCGCAGTCTATCTGTGGCCGGCGGAACTCGTCCGCCCCGCATTGGCGACGCGCAGAACGCCCGTGGTGGTTACCCCTTCGGCGTAAAACGCAATGCGTTTGGAATCACTGGTCCCGCCACCAGCCCCGGTCCCCTTTCCATCACCCGCGCTTAGATAGGTCCACAGTGAAGCTATCGAGAACCGCAGGAACCGCCGTCGAATTCGCCAGGTCTACGCCCAGGGCTTGAACCTCAATGCTCGCTGCATCGATCGTGATTCGCAGAAAGCCGTAATCTGTATCGTTGTATTGCTCAAGCGTGATGGTATTGCCCTGCCCGTCGGGTTCCGTTTGCTGACCAGGAGTTGGCTTCTTACCTGCTGCATCGGTCTTGAGCTTCGACAAATTGTAGTAACCGCCGTTGCCCGCCACGATGAAAGGAATTTGTTGTCCATCAGCCTTCATGGTGCGCGTGTACCTCTCATAAAGATGGGCATGGCCTGAGAGCACAAGGTCGGGTCGGATGCCGGCTTGTTCGCAGCAACTGTCGATCTGTTGCAGCATCGCTGCGCTGGGAAAATGGTCGCTCGCACCAGTGAAGGGCGGGTGATGCACAGCGAGAATCAGCGCTTCAGGATTCTTGTTCCCAGCGTCCGCTTTCCGCGCAGCCAGGGCCGCGGCCAATTGCTCTTGAAGAAATGTGACCTGGTCGTTGCCAATCGTCGTGCCGCCCAATACGCCGACACTCTCGCCGGTATTTGAATAAAGCCCGATGATGCGCGTGAACGGCGCGGTAAGCACAAAGTAAACACCCGGCTGAACCATGGTTGTGCGCGAAAAGCCGGAAATTGCAGCCACCGGTGCAGCAGCGCAGAAATTATCGAAAAATCCTTCCAGAGAGTAACTCACGGGTTCCTTCTTGAACATCACTCCATCGTGATTACCGGGAATCGCAAAGATCGGCGCGTCATAATTTCGATAAGGATCGTAAAACTGTTCTGGATAGTACTGTTCCTGCCCGAAGTAATACACAACGTCCCCGAGATGAAAGAAGAACGCGGGCAGCCCCGTGGCATAAGTCTTGTTCCCCCGGTCAGCGGTCATGGCATCGCCCACGGCCAGTTGCGGTTCCGCCTTCACCACTCCGCCTGTGTCGCCCACTGCGTGAAATACCAGTTTTCCCGCCGATTCTATCTGCGCCAAAATGCTAGCTGGTAGAACCGCGCTCAAATCAAACACCGGCGGCTGAACCCTTGGTGCCGGAATCGCGTCGATCGTCTGTTCTGCCTGGAGCTTCGCGTCTGCTTCAATCTCTCCGGCGCTATAAGTGAAGAAGTTATCAGCAGTATAGGTCGGGTTGGCAAATGTAAAGCCATTAGGTGTCATAAGGGAAAGTCCTCGCGGAATTGACTTAGTAAGTCGCTCGGGGCAGCCGATGAAATCCCCCGAATTGCTCGAATTATACCCCGCAATCGATGAACGCCAGATGACCCGCGCTGCGCATCGTCCATGTACCATCGACTCATGGCCCTGGTTGAGGTTGATTCGGTCTCCAAGAGCTATCCTCGCCGATCCGGATTGCGGATGGAGCAGCAGACGGTTGTCGAAGATGTCTCGCTCCAGATTGTGGCCGGCGAAACGCTCGGCCTTGTGGGTGAATCCGGTTCGGGCAAAACCACGGTGGCACGCGTGATCCTTGGCCTCGTGAATCCCACCCGGGGCAGCGTGCGAGTCGATGGCATTGACCTGGCGCATGCCTCGCCCACCGAGATGCGCCGTCTGCGCCGCCAGATGCAGCCCGTCTTCCAAGATCCCTATGCCGCGCTCAATCCGCGTATGAAGGTTCTCGAGATAGTCACCGAGCCATGGGCGATTCATGGCCTCGAGGCTGAAGTTGGAAAAGGCCGCGCCGCCCTTCGCGCCCGTGCCGCCGAACTCCTCGCACAGGTCGGCCTGGACGACTCAATGCTTGGGCGTCATCCCCACGAGTTCTCCGGCGGACAGCGTCAGCGAATCAACATTGCCCGCGCCCTGGCGCTCAGGCCAAAGCTTCTGATTCTGGATGAACCCGTCTCTGCGCTGGACGTGAGTGTCGGCGCGCAAATCGTGAACCTGCTCCGCCGTCTGCAACGAGAGCACGGGCTGACTTACCTGTTCATCTCGCATTCCATGCCGCTGGTGCGCTACCTTTGCACGCGCATCGCGGTCATGGAACGTGGACGATTGATCGAAGTCGGCGAAGCCGAAGCACTCTGCTCCAGCCCGCAGCAGCCATATACGCGCCAGTTGCTGGCGGCTACGCCCGAGTTGCCTGCCACCGCAGATCGTCCCGCCGGTGGGGCACAGTAGCCCAGAAAATTACCGACCTTTTACTTAGGCTGCGGCTGGGCCGACGGCGGCGGCTTGTTCGTGTCCGTCGGCGTTGCAGGTTTTGCTGCTGGCGCTTGCGGTGCCGCCGTAACCGGAGCTGGCATCGCGCCTCCAGGCGCCATCGGCCGCCCGCCGGGCATCGCCCCCATCCCCGGATGGTTCGGCGGCATCTGTATGTCGCTCATTTCCACCAGTTCTACGTCGAAAATCAGATCGGCTTTGGGCGGAATTACCGGATGAGCCGCGTCCGGGCCCGGCCGTCCCTTCGCGCCATAGGCCAGTTGCCAGGGGATAAACAGGCGGCGCTTGCCACCGATCTTCATGCCGATAAAGCCCTGATCAAAACCGGGAATCACCCTTCCAAATCCCTGCGGAAAGGCGATCGGCTGCGGATTGCCCAATACGGGCTTGCCATCTTCTCCCAATATCGGCTTGCCATCCTTACCAAGAACCGGGGAACGCGGGTGGTCATAGGAAGAGTCGAACTTGTGCCCGTCGGCCGCTAGCCAACCGGTGTAGTGCACCTTGTAGAGCATGTTCAGTTCGGCCTCTACACCGGTTCCAATCTTGATCTCCTGATACCGGAGCGAAAAACTCGTCTTCACAATGCCATGAACAGGAGGCACTCCAGGAGGTAGTCTCATGCCCGGGGCAGAGCCGCCGACAGCAGAATGGTGCGGCGTCGAGGCTGGTTTAGGTGAGGTTTGCGCAATCGCGCCGGTACTGGCCACGACCAATAGAATCAATATGAATTGCTTCATTCGGTAGCTAAACTCCAGGTTGGTTCTAATCGGGAGTCTAACAGGCAACACCTCGTTCTCCGCCGCCTCCCACCCGTCCGGGAATCCGCAAAGCTTTATACGTCTTTATGCATTTGGCTATTAGAGTTGGGTATGGCCTCGTTCTTAATCCAATTCCTTCGTATTCTTTGGCTTCCCGTGGCCTCTTCCTTTGCAGGCATACTCAATGCCATCGCAGGTGGCGGATCGTTTCTTTCCCTCCCCGCTCTCCTTGCCAGCACGTCCGCGATCGGTGTGGGTGCTGTGACAGCTCAGGCCACCAATACGGTCGCTCTTTGGCCCGGCCAGTTGACTTCAATGGTGGCCTTCCGCCACCATCTCCGCGAATACGGTTGGAAACTGCTGCCGCTCGCTGTCGCTTCCGGCGTTGGAGGTGAGATCGGCGGATGGCTGCTTCTTCATACCGGCAACAGGCGGTTTCGCGAACTGCTCCCTTGGCTGCTGCTCTTCGCGGCCGTCATGTTTGTGGTGAGCTTTCCCCTGGGCCGCTGGCTCCAAAACCTCTCCGGCGGACGCCGTTACAACACCTGGCTCCTGATCGGCATGGTCGTGGTCAGCGTCTACGTTGGTTACTTCGGCGCGGGCGGCGGCTTTCTTGTAATGGCACTCTTCGGCTTCTGCGGAGTCCACGACATTCACGAGATGAATGCGCTCAAGGTGGTCACTGCGGTCGTCTCCATTGGGATTCCAGCAATTACCTTCATCGCGGCTCGGCGCGTGCAGTGGCAGTTCTGCCTTGAAATGGCATTCCTGGCTGGCGCAGGCGGATATCTTGGCGCGCATTACAGTCGCAAAGTGAATCAGCGTGCTATGCGCTGGACTGTGGCCATCATCGGCTTTGTCACCGCAGGCTACTTCTTCCTCGAAAACTACATGCGGCATCCATAAGGTGCATGTCGTTCCTCATTCAGCCAACAACCCCGCCAACAATGCAGTCCGCGGCGCCAGGTGCTCAATCAAAACCGATTCGTGTTTAGCATGTGCGCCCTCTCCCACGGCGCCCATTCCATCCAACGTGGGGATACCCAGCGCCGAGGTGAAATTCCCATCGGAAGCTCCGCCGGTAGCTGCTTCACACAGCGTGAATCCAAGTTCCGCAGCCAAAACACTCGCCTTGCGAAAGAGCTTTACGGTCCCTGGCGTGCGCTCCATCGGCGGCCTGTTGATGCCGCCGTTCACAACCAGGGAACAGCGCTTGTCCACCGGCCTCAACGCAGCAAATTTGCGATCCATGCGAGGTCCATCGGCCTTGCGAGCGATCCGCACGTCCACCTCCGCCCATGCCTCAGCCGGAATCACGTTCGTCTTGGTCCCACCGCCCACTACGCCTACACTCACGGTGAGTCCGCGCTTCAAGTCCGTCCATCCGCTCACCGTCTCCACCACACGAGCCAGTTCTCGAATCGCGCTCGCGCCTTTTTCAAAGTCCACTCCCGCATGCGCCGCCACACCTTGAATCTCGATGCGCCAGTTGCCGGTCCCCTTGCGCGCCGTCTTGTAAGCCAGCCCCTGCGCGGGCTCCAGCACAAAGACGGCAGCGCATTCCGCCGCAAGGCTCTCGGTAATGGGTCGCGAAACGGGGCTGCCCACCTCCTCATCGCTATTCAGCAGCAGCACAGTCTCGCTTTGCAGCAATTCCGCTTCGTTCAGCATCTCAATCGCCGTGAGGGCCATCGCCACGCCCGCCTTCATATCCAGCGTCCCCGGACCCCACAAGCGCCCCTCTCCTTGCCGGCAGGGCATGCTCCTCAGTGTGCCCAGCGGCCACACCGTGTCCAGGTGCCCCAATAGCAACACGCGTCCAGCCTTTGACTTTCGCCCGAACCGCATTTCCAGCACGTCGCCAAATTCTCGCTGGCGATGCATCTTCACCCGGCCGCCTAGCGCCTTCGCATGTGCCGCTGCTAGATTGACGCAGGCATCCACCGCCGCTTTGTTGTCGGAAGGCGACTCCGCCATCACCAGTTTGCGCGCCAGGTCCAGCAGTGCGGATTCCTTGCGACGCGCTCCGGCGAGCAGCCCGCGAATTGAGATTGGAAGATCAGGAGCATCGAGCATCCGGAGTCCTTTCAAGTCAAGCCTTCACTGTCTTCATGGTGTCTCGACGCTTCCCAGTCTAGTTGTTCTCCGGCAGCGCACCCACCCGATCGATGAAGCGATCCCGCGCCGCAACGTGCTTGGAATCCGTCCCACGCGAAAGCTCATCCAGAAACCTGTTAAAGGCCTCTTGAATTCGTTCTTGCGGCAGATCCTTGGCGCGTGGAATTTCAACCTTCAACAAGGCGAGCAGCACACGTATCTGACCATCCTCAGCCGGTACCTCCGGCGTGTAGTGGGCCATGGATGGAAATGGCGAATCGATCTCTCGGATGCACTCTGCCTGAAGCGATAATCTTGGGTCCGATTCGCCTCCAGAAACGCCGATGCGGCCGCAAAGAACAGAATCCTTCGTCTCCCTGGCCAGCGTGAACACACACCAGTTCCGAAATCCTTTTCTCTCGCTCGCGAGTGCAAGATCCGCCGGAATCCGGAAACACCATCGGGAGTCCTTGCTCACCAGTGCGGCCATATCGGCCAGATACGCCGCATCCAACGTGTCACTCGTCTTCGCATCCGACGGCGCACCACGACCACCAATTGCGATCTCGATACGCTTCACCAGGACCGTTCGATCCACAGTTCCCGGTTCGATTACCTCCACTGGCCCGCCAGCGTTTTGGCTGCGAACCTTCAGCCCATATCGATCCGTAAGTTGCCGATAGATATCTCGAACGGTGACCACAGGCGGAGTAATGCCTTCCAGGTGAAGCGTATCGGGATCGTAACCCATCTGGGTGAAGAATCCAGCCAGGTTTCCCTCCGAGATTGCCATTCCGCTTTGGAAACCTTGAACCGCCCGCTTCAAACAGGACCAAATGGATGTTTGTTCGCTGAGCAAACTCACCGGACCGAGCCGCTTCACTTTCAAGCAGAGCGACGCCTTTCTTGTGTTTCCTGCAATGGTGTCGTAGCACTCCGATCGCTCATACGATGGGGCAATGAACCACCCACCATCTTCCGTCGCCGACCATGGAATCTTTTCGCAGAGAGTCGGTTCGGCGAGTTCCTGGGCCACGTATCGGAAGAATTCGTCGTTCTTGCCCGGCCGCCGCATCCCGCGGGCCTGATCGTACCAACTCCTCACTCCCGCCGCTTCCGCAATCGCGCAAAGCAGCAAGACCAGAACGGCGACACGCCACCGCTTGCTCATCCGGCCTGCGCGAAGGGAAATCATTGCCACCGATTGTATCTGCACGCGAAGAGCCGGCCCGGATTCGCTGCGTCTTCTCCTTTCCGTCACCGACATTGCCCCGATTGGTGGCTCGCCAAGCGCAATCTGTGGCAAAAATGCCACAGATGATTTTGGCATTTCACGTCTAATCTATCAGTTGCGCAGAGTTTTCCACAGTTGGAGCCGTTGACTTGTCACCTTCCGCGCACTTGGAACAGACCATCGCTGAACCTCTTGAATTCACAGGGGTGGGGCTTCATTCAGGGGCGCCGGTCACCATGCGGTTGCTTCCCGCACCGGCGGGCTCCGGCATCGTCTTCCGCCGCACCGACCTTGATAACTTCGAAATTTCCGCTACAGGCCGCAACGTGGCCAAAGTCAGTTACGCCACCAGCCTCATGCGTCAGGGCGTCCTCATCTCCACCACCGAACACCTGCTCTCCGCCTTCATTGGCATGGGCGTCGACAACGTAATCGTGGAGCTCGACAACCTTGAGCTGCCCATTCTCGACGGCAGCGCCCTGCCCTACGTTGAGGCATTTCTCCGCGTCGGCATCCGCACCCAGCGACGCCACCGCGAGTCCATTCGCGTCCTGCAGCCCGTCGAAGTGCGCGAGGGCAACAAGTTCATCGGCGTCTATCCCGGCCCCGGCTACCGCATTGAATACACCATCGACTTTCCCGATCCCATCGGCCGGCAGAAAGCCAGCGTTGACCTGGCTGCTGAAACCTATGGGACGGCCATCGCTGCCGCGCGCACCTTCGGCTACAAGGCCGACGAAGGCAAGCTGCGCAACATGGGCCTCATTCGCGGCGCAAGCCCCGAGAACGCCATCGTCCTCGGTCCGAAGGGTCCGGAAAACGGTCCCCTGCGCTTCGACGACGAGTACGTGCGTCACAAGGTGCTCGACCTGATCGGCGACCTCGCGCTCGCCGGCCGCCGCATCGAGGGCCACGTTGTAGCCGAGCGCGCAGGCCATGCCATGCACACTGCCCTGGTTTCACGATTGATGAAGGACCGCTCCGCCTGGGAACTGGCCCGCGTTCCGATGGCATCCGAACCAGCCGAAGAACCTGACGCTGGAACTCTGCGCGCAGCAAGCCTGCGCCGCCCCGCATTTCTGAGCGCATGAATCTCAGGTAGTGCCGCGGCGTTCACGCCGCCCCAGAACACCTACAAGAACAAAATGCACATCGGCGCAGCTGCGGCAAAACTCTTGCCTTCATTGGCCAGCGTGCCAGTTTCAGGATTGCGCGCAAACACGCTCACCCGGTTCGAATTCTGGTTTGCCACCAACATCCAGCGCTCCGTCGGATCCAGCGTAAGGTTGCGCGGGATCTTGCCGCCGCAGTTGCTGCGGACCATGGGCGTGAGCGCGCCTGTCTTCGGATCGCACTTGAAGCTGTATAGAAAATCGTTATCGCGGTTGGCAAAATAGACAAACCGTCCATCCCGCGTGATCACCGTGTCGCAGCCGCGAGTAGGACCGTGGTAATCCGCCGGCAACAGGTTGATGCGCGTCAGCAGGGTCAGGCTGCCGTCCGCCTTGTGCCATTCCAGCACGTCCACCGTTGACACAATTTCATTCATGCAGTACGCGATGTGTCCGTTCGGATGGAAGTGCAGCGTACGCGGTCCGGAGCCGGGAGCGGTCAGATAGGCGCCCGCGCGAGTCAGTTGCGCAGTTGTTACATCAACGCTGTAGATATGGATCAAGTCTCCGCCCAGATCGTTGATATACGCGAATCGGTTGTCGGGCGAGAAGGAACAGAAGTGGGCGTGCGCCCCTTCCTGTCGATCCGCATTCGGTCCGTGCACTGTATAGCGCTCCGTCCACACAGCGGGGCTCAGCTTGCCATCCGTGACCACGAAGCTGGCTGCACTGCCACCACCGTAGTCGGCAGAAAGCAGCATGTGCCCCGTGTGATCGAGCGCCACATGGCATGTGCCTTTTCCCGCCGAGTTCTGCGCGGAAAGTTGCTGCAGCTTGCCGCCGTTCTGGCTGAAACTGGCCACTTCTCCGGTCGGCTTTCCGTTGAATCTGTCTAACTCGCATGCCGCGTAAACATACTCTTTGCCGGGTGAGAGAGCGATCCAATCCACCGTCGATATGTGGGCCGCCATTCCGGCGGCGGTCAATTCGCCGGTCGCTGAATCCCAGTCATACGCCAGGATGCCGTTGGGCTTTCCAGAGGCAACAAACACCCGCTGCCTGTCAGCAGCAGCGAAGCCCCGTGATGCGGCAGCGGCAAGGGTGGCGGCAGAAGCCGTCTTAAGAAATGTGCGGCGAGTTGGATTCGTCATATCAGAAGCGATTGTCACTCATGAGGCGTAGTCAGCGCCAGTTCGCCGCTCCTCTAAACTGGATGCAGGGAGCACGACGTGTCCCACTTCATCAGCTTTGTGCGCATTCCCGCACTCGCCATCCGCCAGCATGTTTGGCCCCTGCCGCCGCTCAGCGTTCTGGATGAGGACCGCATTCGCATGCGTGTCTGGCCCAACGACATCGACTTGAACCTGCACATGAACAATGCGCGCTACCTCAGCGTGATGGACTACGCGCGCACTCACCTGTTGGCCCGCACCGGTCTGCTGCAACACATCGTTCGCTCACGATGGCAGCCGCTTGTGGGCGCGGTGTGGATGACATATCGTCGGTCCCTGCCCTTGTTTTCCGTTTTCACTTTGGCGTCGCGGCTCGTGTGCTGGGACGACCGATGGTTCTACATCGAGCAGACCTTCACCGTGCGCAGCGGCCTTGCTGCAATCGGATGGGTAAAAGGAGCTCTCCGCGACGCGCGCGGCAGCGTGAATCCGCAGAAGGTTCTCGAAGCAATTGCACCCGGCGTGGTCAGCCCTCCCATGCCCGGAGCCATTGCCACATGGAACGAGCTGACCCGCGAAAAACTCCAGTCGGGCAATCCGTAAACCTTCCAATTCGCTTCTGGTGTGTCCTGCTCGCCTCTGACTTTACCGCCCCATCGTGAACACTACATTCACCGTGGTCTCCACCTCTACAGGTTCACCGTTGAGTAGATAAGGCCGATAGCGCCAGGTCCTCACTGCATCCATCGCCGCCTGCTGCAGCATCGCGGGGCCGCTCACCACACGCAGATTCTCGATGGTTCCGGATTTTGAAATCGTGGCTTGCAAAATTACCGTGCCCTGCACCCCGGTGACCTTCGCAATGGGCGGATAGGCAGGCATCGTCTTTTCGATGATCCGTCCCACCATCACTCCGGACGACACATGCATCGGCCCTTTCGCAACTGCAAGAGCCGCCGACTTGCGCCCACGAAATATTTCGTCTGCAACGTTCGGCACGGCAGGTCCCTCCATAGTGATGAGAGAGTTGTTCGGCGCCTGCTCCCGGTCACGCAACATCGTGATGAGCACGGGCACCTGCGTCGGTGCGATGATTTCGTTTCCCTGCACCTGCGATTCACCATGGAATTGGCGCAGCGGCTGTTTCGGAGGGCGCTGCGGCTCCGTTGGCGTTGTGGGCGCCTCCAGGAGGTAGGTCAGCGTCTGCCGCGACAATGCTTCGGGATAGATGAGCGGGATCAGGATCAGCGCCAGCACGATCGATCCGTTCAGCGTGAACGTAGCGACCATCCAGTTACGGCTGCCGGTGCGAATTCTGCCTGTCGATTCGAAGGTGGAGTCTTCAAACATGGCCTGCCTCCCGTGATGCTCGATTCAGCCGCCGGTTGGGAGGCGGAGATTGCCGCGAGCGCAAGAGGGGCCTGTCGCTCTGCGCGCGCCTGGCGCAGGGAGCGAAATTCAGGGCCCTCGACCCCAGCGATCAGCACTTCTCGCCGGGAATCCGGACTCTCCGTTCATCCCATCCGGTACCACTGTGCTTGTGTAGACACCGCGCACCGTCGCAGTGTTCCCGGCCCTTGCAGATTGAAGAGGCGTCCAATGCATGCCGTGCGTTACACTCCAAGGAATTCACGGACCGGGCCTGTTCACAGCGTGACCGCGCCCCAAGAATCCCGGAGTTCCCATGAAACTGTTTCGCTTGTTCGTTCTTGTATTCGCCGCAATCCAGATTTCAATCGCGCAGGCTCAGGATGCACAAACCGCACCAATGAGCCCCGCGCCCAACCAGGTTCCCAATTCTGAAGCCACCCTCAGTTACATTCATTCAGCGTGGGACACCCTCACCCGCTCGATGACTGACTGTCACTCACTGGTCGACATCAAGGTCACCGCAAATCCGGTGTTGTATATGCCCGCGGAAACGCCGGCGCCGCCGGAAGTCACAGCCCTTGAACAGAAATGTCACGTCAGGGTAATGGCATTGCCTCGCCGCATTGAAAAGATCGGCGAAATGCACCCCGAGGAATTACCCGCGCAGGGATTGCTCTATCTGCCCAATCCCTACGTCGTGCCCGGCGGCCGCTTCAACGAGATGTACGGCTGGGATAGTTACTTCATCATTCTTGGCCTTGAAGCCGATCACCGCGAAGCGCTCGCCAAAGGCATGGTGGATAACTTCTTTTTTGAAATCGAACACTATGGCGGTGTGCTGAACGCTAACCGCACTTACTATCTAACTCGCTCGCAGCCGCCCTTCCTCACGGCGATGATTCGCGCCGTGTATGAAAACCCCACCAGTTTCCCCGCCACTCCGGAAGGGCGTACTGCGGCCAGGGCGTGGCTTGGGCGCGGCTACACGTTGGCCGAAAAAGACTACTCCACATGGACGCGCCCTGAACATCTGGCGGGAGCAACGAAACTGGCGCGCTATTTCGATTTCGGAAGCGGCCCCGTGCCGGAGATGGCAGATGACAGCGCCTATTACTCCGATGTCATTCGCTGGATCGTGGCGCACCCTCGCCAGGGTGGCGATGGCTTTCTTGTGAAAGGCGCAGAACACCCCGATGCCGCCGACGCCGCGCGCCTTAAACAGACAAGCTGCGATGTGAACGCGAGCACGGTGTGCATGCGGGCATGGTTCGCCGGTTACCGGCTTACCCGCGATTTCTATCTCGGAGACCGTGCCATGCGCGAATCCGGCTTCGATCCAAGCTTTCGTTGGGAGCCGTTCGATGGAGCTACACATCACTACGCGCCGGTCGATTTGAACAGCCTGCTGTATCGCTATGAACGCGACCTTGACCACCTTGCCCTCTTGCTCGGCAAGCCTGCAGAGGCTCAACGTTGGGGACGTCGAGCCCAGGCCCGTAACGCCAATATTCATCGCTATCTTTGGCAAGCCAAAGCAGGTGTTTTCGGCGACTACGATTTCATCCACCGCAAGCCATCGAGTTATGCCTATATTGCGTCCCTATACCCACTATGGGCCGGTGTCGCTTCCCGTGAAGAAGCCACGCAGATGGTTGCCAAACTCAACTTATTCGAACGCCCCGGCGGGTTATCCATGAGTAACTTCAGCAGTGGAATGCAGTGGGATGAGCCTTTCGGATGGGCGCCCACTAACTGGATCGCCGACGCCGGCCTCGATGCCGCCGGCTATCGCGCGGATGCGCAGCGCATCGCCCACAAATGGAACGACACGGTGGACAAAGGCTTCGCAAGGGACGGCACCATCCGCGAAAAATACAACGTGGTCGAGGGCAACGCCAACGTGCATGTGAGCGCCGGCTACACCACCAACGAAATCGGTTTCGGCTGGACCAATGCCGTGTATCTCAAAATGCGGCAGATCATGGCTGAACCGGCAAATCTTTCCCACTGAATAGATCGTTCTTGATAAGATGGGCGCTCCCGACATGTGGAAGCGCCCTTGGTTTTTATGTTGCTGTAGTTATTCGGGCAGCGTCTTCATCCCATCCATGTGAAACTTCTTCGAGAGCACCTGCGCCGAGGTTCCCGGCTGCCCGCCCCCCACTGACACGGTGTAGTCACCTTCCACAATGATGGGCTCACCCGCTTCGGACACCATGCTCAGATCGCGTGGCTTCAGTTCGAACCGCACATTCTGCGAGCCGCCCGCATCAAGATGAACACGCTGGAACGCACGCAACGCACGCAGTGGCGCACCCGGCTGATTGGGGAAACTGAGATAGAGTTCCGCCACCTCGTCACCCGCCACGCTTCCCGTATTCTTCACGCTAACTTCGACCGTAACTGGGTCGCCCGCATTGACTGCTTCCTTCGGCACGGTAAGTCCGCCGAAGGAGAAGGTCGTGTAACTCAATCCATATCCAAAAGGATAGAGCGGCGTCCCTTCAAAGTAGCGATAGGTACGGCCCTTCATCGCGTAATCCTCAAAGGGCGGCAGTTGACTCACATCCGTGTAAAACGTGACCGGCAGTTTTCCACCTGGATTGTTGCGGCCGGAGAGAGTCTCCGCCACCGCTGCGCCGCCTTCTTCGCCGGGATACCACGCGTCGAGAACTGCGTTAGCGTGCTCCTTGGCCCAATTCTCGCCCAGGGCGCTTCCGTTGGTAAGCACTACCACCAGCGGCTTGCCGGTAGCGGCGACGGCCTCCAACAGATCCTCTTCGGGCTTCGGCAGGTCGAGACTGGTGCGGTCGCCGCCCTTGAAGCCGGGCTCGTTGACCGGCATCTCCTCGCCTTCAAGTTCGCTGGTGATGCCGACAACGGCCACAACCACGTCAGCATTTTTTGCTGCGTCGATTGCAGCCGGCTGCGGCTTGAGATCAACCTTCGACCAGAGCAGTTGGATGCTGAGCGTCTTGCTGTCACCGGGTCTGCACTGGACTTCGAGCTGTTCCGCCTTGCCCGCTTCCAATTGCACGTGCCCCAGGTTGACACCCCCCCACCCGGAGGTGACGTCCTTGCCGTTCAATTTGACTCGAAACTCGCTGGCGCCACGAGCGCCGAGATTGTACTCGCCGGTTTCGGGAGCGGTGATGCTGGTCTGGAACATGACCGAGAGCGGCCTCACGCTGGCAACTTCGGTGGGCAGCGCCACATTGTCTTCGCTGATGCTTTGCTCGGCACGAGTGAGCAGCGGAGCCGACACAACTGGGCGGTTCATATTGGTCATGTCGATGCGCGAGTAGCTGACTTTGACTCCGGGTTTTCCATCGATCGAAAGCGCGGAGGCCGGCACCGGCTCGGCGTCCTTGCCGAGGAACTGCGTGCCCGCAACATACTGTATGCTGGCTCCCGCAAATTCTTTTCGTAATCCTTCAAGAATCGAAACCGTGTGCGTCGGAATGCCGTTATAGTTGCCAAGCAGCACCTTGGTCTGATCCGCAAGCGGCCCAACAACAGCGATCTTGACCCCTGCAGTCTTCAGTGGCAGCACGCCATCATTCTTCAGCAGCACCATCGACTCGTTGGCAATCTTGCGTGCCATCGCGCGATATTGCGCGCTGTCGAGAAGGCTCTCGTCGATCTTCGTGTAAGGCACCATCTCTGGCGGATCGAACATGCCGAGCTTCATGCGCGCGGTAAAGAGGCGGGTGACCGCGACGTCGATGTCACTCTCCTTCAGGTAGCCCTGCTTGACGGCGTCGAGATAGGGCTTGTAATCGTGATCGTCGTTAACCTTCAAGGTAAAGTCGACGCATTCATTATCCATGCCGCGCTGCAGGCTGATGGCCGACGCCTCGGGCTGCGTTGGTTTGAATTGATGACCCTGATGAATATCGATGACGGCGCCGCAATCGGACACGACGTAGCCATTGAAGCGCCATTTGCCGCGCAGTTGATCCTGCAACAGGAACTCATTGGCACAGGCAGGTTCCCCATTGATGCTGTTATAGGCGCACATCACGGAATCCGCGTTGCCCTCAGTCACAGCGGCGCGAAACGCAGGCAGATACGTGTCCAACTCGTCGTGCTTGCTTACGATTACATCGGCTGTGTGGCGCGTGGGCTCCGGTCCGCTGTGCACCGCGAAATGCTTGGGCGTTGAAATCACGCGGTAATAGCGAGGATTGTCGCCTTGCATTCCGGTTACGAACGCCACCGCCATCCGCCCCGTCAGGAACGGATCTTCGCCGTAAGTCTCCTGGCCGCGCCCCCAGCGGGGATCGCGAAAGATATTAATGTTAGGCGCCCAAAAATCCAACCCCTCGAAGATGTTGCTGTGCCCCGCACGCACGTCCTGCGCGTGCTTGATGCGTGCTTCGGTGCTGATGGTGATAGCCATCTGGTGAATCGCCGCCGTATCGAAGGTGGCACCGAGTCCAATTGGCTCAGGAAACTCCGTGGTCCCGTTCACGGCCACGCCGTGCAGCGATTCGCTCCACCAGTCATAGGCCGGCACGTTAAGCCGTGGAATGGCGCGCGCCTGGTTCACCAGCTGGCTTGCCTTCTCTTCGAGCGTCATCCTGTGCACCAGGTCGGCTGCACGTTGCTCAGACGGCAGGGCCGTATCCATATATGCGGGTTTTGTGTCCGCAGGCTTCAGCGTTTGCTGTCCCCATGCCGCCCACGTTAGTCCGCAGCATGCCAATGCCACCGCAACCATTCGAAATCCAAAACTTCTCATCTCACCCCTCATCGGCAGACCTGACTATCCCGTGCATTTCAATGCAGCAGCAATTGAGGCCTGCTCTCCGGGTGCCAACCATAAAGCCGGAGGAAACCCCTGTCAAGCACCCTAACAATCGAGCCCTACCTATTGGAAAATCGCTTTATTTTGATAACCTGTTGCCGACATCGAGCCCACCTCCTTAACCCTTCAATCGTCTTTGCTGATCGCCGTGCCCATGTTTGCTTGTAACCTTTTTGTTGGCGAAGGAGTAAGAACCGACAGAAGGGGGAAAAGGCGATGCCGGACTGCGCGAGTTGCGTACTCGAGGATTTCCGGCAAGGCCACGCCGAAACCTTCGAGACCGCATTCGAGACGCTCTTCCGCTTGCATCAGCGCGCCGTCTACGGTTGGCTCTTCCGCATTGTCCGCAATTCAGCGGCAGCCGAGGACCTGACCGTAGAGACCTTCTGGTACGTCTACCGCGCTCACGCCCGCTTCGATCCTGCGCGCGGCTTTGAAGGTTGGGCACGCACGATTGCAACTCATGCAGCGCTCGATTGGCTTCGGACGCAACGGCACGAAATCGAGTTTTCTGCTGAACTCGCCGCACCGCTAAACGCCGACCCGGCGATTTCAGCCGAGATCCGCACTAAGACGGCGCTGGCCTTCCGCAGGCTGCCGCCTAAATTGCGTATCGCGGCCATCCTCGCGATTGTCGAAGAACTCCCGCACAAGCAAGTCGCGGAAGCGCTCGGCATCTCCGTCGCGGCCGTCAAAGTGCGCGTCTTTCGCGCCCTTCGCTTACTCAGGAAAGATTTGGAACAACAGGGGATCACACCATGAATGCACACGATGAAGACCGCATGAAGCAACTGCTCAAGCAAGCGCTGCCGCGCGTCGCAGACCCAGAACCAACCCGCGATCTGTGGCCCGCGTTTCTCCGCCGGCTCGACGATGAACGCGCGAAGTCCCGCCGTTGGGTATGGTTCGATTGGGCGTTGGCCGGCGGCCTCGTAGCCTTCACCGTTTTCGTTCCGGCGTCGATTCCCGTGCTTCTCTATTACCTCTAGACTCGCGGGCCGCAGCTCGCAGAAAGTGAGATTCCCATGAACACTCATCCATATCTACGCGCGTTTCTGGCCGGCGCTTTTGTGCCTACGCTAGTCCTCCCGCTTATGCTTGCGGGGTTCGTCGTGCTCCGCCTTGGGCTACAGTTGCCGTTCCCGATCGAGCGCGGACTGGTCTTTCCCATGGCGCTGGTGCCGTCCCTCTGGGCTCTGTGGAACATGCTCTGGATCGGCTCTCGCCCGCGCACCCATCTGCCCATCGGCCTTCATGGGGCGCTGCTGCCCCTGCTGTTGATGCCCACAGGCGCCGCGGTCGCCACTTGCCTCGGGATCCTCGCACTTGGTCCCCGCGGAGTGACCTGGTTCCACGCCTTGTACTTTCCCTATCTTTGGATCGCGCCTGCATTTCTTGTAGCGCTCGCGGGCTACTACCTGCTGTGGAAGTACATCGTCGGCTTCGTGAACCACGTGCTCGGGATTGCTTGAGGCCAGTTCCACATCAGCAACCGAGTTGGCCGCAGGTCGCAGAGTTGGCCCCACCGCAGGTGGCAAAGTCGGCCCCACCGCAGGTGGTTAAGCGCCGGGCTCGAAGAAATCCTGCAGCCCGGCGCGTTCGGCATGAGCCGCCATCGACGCCTGAATCTCCAGCGCCAGCGCCAGCGCGTCCCGGCCCTGGCGTCCTGTCACTAGCGGCTCACGGCGCGTGCGCACCGAATCCAGAAACGACTCAATCTCCAGCCGCAGCGGCTCGCCCGGTGTAACCGTCGGCTTCACGAACGACAGTCCCGGCCCGGGCCCCGAACTCGTGCCCGCCGCCGCAAGCTGAGCCAACGCGGCCGCATCGATTCTGCCTTCCGCGATGGCGGCCGCAATCTCCGCCGGAACGCTGCCATCCAGCCGAATTACCAGCAAATCACGCCGCGCGTAATCAATCGAAACATACCGCCGCGGCTCAAAGAAGCGCAGCTTGCGCACCCGCTCCGTCGACACGCGCGAAGCCGTAAAGTTGGCCACGCAGCCTGACTCAAACTCCACGCGCACATTGGCGATGTCGACCTTGGGCGACAGAATCGGCAATCCCACCGCCCGCACTTCACGCACCGGCGAATGCGCGAACACGAGCACAATATCCAGGTCGTGAATCAT